>Ga0268249_1000513_pt1 | contig 16951 bp, 4 predicted proteins | sample AgamicAtPe_FD_200257 | JGI IMG/M metagenome (GOLD analysis project Ga0268249, IMG submission 200257) | Agave microbial communities from Guanajuato, Mexico - At.P.e (v2) (version 3) | ecosystem: Host-associated > Plants > Phyllosphere > Phylloplane/Leaf | place: Guanajuato, Mexico | collected... | reverse complement strand
GCCGCCGCCGCCGCCGCCGCCGCCGCCGCCCTCCGCCAGAGCGACGAAGCGCGCGCCCTACCTTCGAGTTGTAGGCGACTTTGGGCGCTTAGCAGCTCGCGTTTGGGGCCGCCAAATGTATGATTGATTCGCCCTTTAAAGCAATTGATCACGATCCTCGGCTCGACGCCACCAACTGGCTCCCGTTTTGTCTTGGGCCCCTTTCGCCGGCCCAGCTTATGAACATTAATTTGCCAACCAGCTGCTTGGCGGCGGCGGCGGCGGCGGCGGCATCAGCGCGCCAAGTGTCCCATCTGAGGCCGAGCCCCTTTTAAGGGCTCATTGCCATTCAAGCGGCCGCTTGTTTGCCGGCGCCGAGCCAGCTCAATGGAGGATAAAATTAATTATTGCTCGAGCGGGCGGACTGGCCGCAGACAGCGGCTCGCCCCGCCGACTGGGCGCCCAATCAAGCCCAAATTGAATGGGCGCAAACATAAACATAGCCAACACATCCCCTTGCCGCAACCAGAGAGGAGCCAGTCGAGTCGAGTCGAGTCGAGTCGAGTCGAGTCGAGTCGAGTCGAGTCGAGTGGAGTCGAGCCGAGCCGAGCCGATTCGAGTCGAGTCGAGTGCAAACAAACAGTGGCTCCTCCTCCTGCCGCAGAGTTTTGGCTTCAGTTTGGGACGAAACTTTATACTTGCGGTTTGGGCGCATTTGAATGGCGCCTCCTGGGCCAAGTGGGCCAAGCCGACCGCCGACGGGACTCCCCACTCTGGCGGCCACCCACTTCCGGCGCCCGGTTTGAGGTTACTCGCTCGCAAGGCCGCCGCCACTTTTGCCTCCAAAAGTGACCAACTTTTCGCTCGGCTGGCCGCCAGTAATTATTGTCAAAAACTTTTAGCCTCACTCTGGCCGAGCCCGAGCTTGAGGCGGGCCTCTTTCAAATTGTTCGACTCAATTTGATTAGAGTTGCGACCGGTGCAGCCTCGAGTGTCGCAAACGAGCGCCGCTTGTCCCCGCTTGGCCGCAAGTTGCAGCAAGCCCGCCGACAGCTTCATCCAGCCTCGCCAGCCAAAAGCCGGCGGCGTCTTGATTAATCACCTGGCCGTCCGACGGTCGTTGCAGCGTTTGCAAGCCGCTAATGCACCTCTCAAATCCGAACCTCCCACGCAGAGGCCGCGCGGCGTCGCCGGTTGCGCGCATCCAAAAACAACTCGCCCATCAAATTGCAGTCGCAGGCCGCAGCCAGGTGCGCAGCTTCCACATGAATGATGGAGGCCCAATTGGCCGCGCAAAGGCCCACCAGGGGCAGGCTTGAGGTGTCGCAAGCAAGCGCGCAACTGCCCCAAGTTGGAGCGGACAATGGCAAGGCAACAAATTGCGCCAACGAAACCATGAACACGAACGGCCAACAACTTGCAACTCGTCCCCATTGGAGGCTCCAAATTGGCGCCGGAGAGCCAGAGGCGAGGGGAGCGCCGGCCGAGCGGCGGATGGAGGGCGAGTTGGGCGCCATCTTGCAGGGGAGGGCGAACTTGCAAAACTGTGATAACTCGACAACGACAACGACGACAACAGCAACAGCGAGTCCACAGGATGACAGTTTTGCTCGCGTTGATCTCTCAACGAGAGAGGAGGAGGAGAGCAACGTTGGCTCTGGGAGCGAGACGAGCCAACTGCCGCCGTCTTACAACACTGCAACGCGCACCTGCGAGATGCTGGACCCGAGCAAACTCTACTGCTGCACAACAGCGCCAGCGTTGCACCAGCAAGTCTCCTCTCCAGTTCCGCTCACTCGTCACTTCCAAGCCTCCTTCCAGGACGACCAATCTGGCCCCTCGGCGCCGCTCGCCGACTCGAGGCGACAGCGGCGCCAACAAACGGAGCCCACGATGGCTGGCGCGGCCAACCAGCGGCCATTGTTTAGCTGGCGGCGCGAGACAATTGGCGCCGCACCTGATACAATGGACTGCGGCCCATTCAATTTGGATGCAAACCAACACGAGCGCCAACAAACAAAGTCTTTCCAATCCTGCTGGCCGCTTGGCGGCGGGCAGCGCGAGGTCGTCGCAGGCCTGCTGCAGTCGGCGGCGGCCGCCAGCCGGCCGGCAAACCTGACTCGCTCCGTCTCCATGCTGCCCGCCGCATTTGGCCAGCGCTCGCAGCGAGACTCCTCGTGCGCCGCCGCGCCCCTCAAGGAGCGCTCAAGTTGCGCCCAGCAAGCGAGCGATAACAATCAAAACTCGGCCTCGAGTTGGTGGCCAAAACGGGAGCAAATGTTAGCTAGGCCAATAAATCATGTGATATCAGCGCGCGGATCGATGCAATGGCAACCGCAGACTAATCAATGCTGCACAGTTGAGGCGGCCACACCTGAGCTTGGAGGGGCGATTTGCGGGTTGCAGGAGGAGCGGGCCGGCGAGCTGTGCATGCGAGCGCCGGCCTGCCAGCAGGAGCTAGACGGCGCTGGCTTGCGAGTTGCGCTAGGCGGCGCCAAACTGGCGCCGCTCGCAAACCAGAACGGCGCCACCGAGCCGAGCAAGGCGGCCGGCCCGAGTGAAGTGAGCGCATCCCAGCAGCGTGCGGCCTCCATTAGCGATGGCGCCCACTTTACCTCGCCAAGGATGGAGCCGAGCAACAACACTAATGCTAATTCACACGACCGCAATCAACATCGCAAGCAAACCTTTGCAAGGGCGCAAATGCTTTTAAGGAGGAGCGAGGAAAATTTGGGCCCAAGTTCGGGGAGGAAAGCGCAACAGCAGCAGCAGCAGGCGGTGCACCGGAAGCGCCGGCGTCACAGGTCGACTTCCGGCAGGAGCTCGTCCCCAGAAGGCGGCCGCAATCGGCAGCAGCAGCAGCAGCAGCAGCAGGAGCAGGCGTTTGGGCGGGCGAGCAGCACAATGGGCCGCGATGCGAGGCGCAAGGGGGCCAACTTTGCCGACGGAGGCCCAAGGCCGACCATTGGGGCCCATTCTTGGCTAATTGATTCGAGCGACGAGCAAACCTATGCGGCCGGCTCGCTGCTCAGCCAAGGAGCGCCAAAGGCGCTGTGCAAAACTGGCTCGAGCACGCACCTGACGGTGGCGGTGGCGAGACAATGGCAACAGCAGCAGCGCCTCAGCGAGCAGCAGCAGCAGCAGCAGCAGTCTTGGCCAACGCATCTGCTCCCAAATTCAACCAACCTGGTTCCAGCCAGCGCAACCCTCGGCTCAGCTCGGCCAGATTCGAGGATGTTTGAGCGAGACTTAACCTCAAGCTTGAAGACAAACTCGCTCAAGATGGAGAGAATCCTGAGCCGCGAGCGAGGGCCAAGCAAATCCTCTGCTCGCGGCGCCTCCCTCCCCTCGGGCGATCCAACGAAGGTTGATGTCAGTGCTAGCAAACAGAATGCAAGCTCTGGCCGCAATCGCGTCCCAACAAACCACTTTGATCGCCACTTGATGGGATTTCAAAGCCAGCCAAAGGGGAACCCAAACTCACCTGACAGAGGCGAGCAAGCGCGCTCGCTAGTTCGCCTATCCGCACTGCTTTGCATGGTGACCAATTTAGTCAAACGAAGTCCAAAGTGTCTGAAAATTGGTTCAAGCTCCAGCGACCTGGCCAGCGCCGCCTACCAACAAACACTCTCGGCAAACTCAATCTCTGGCTCTCTCTCGACAAACTCGGCCAACTTGCCTGCCTCCTACGCGGCCGCCGCCTCGCTCGCCTACTCATCCTCAACTTCAGCTTACGCGACTGGCTCCTCCCGCCTCTCGGCCAACTCCAATCAATCTCATTCAAGCTACCAACAAGCCCAGCTCACATCCACGGCGGCGCCCATCTCGTCCAGTGGCGGCGGCGGCGGCGGCCAGCACGAAAAGCCCATCTCGTTGGTCCAAATCGGCAGAGGCGCAATCCCCTATGCGGCGCCCTCAACTGTCGGCTCCTCCTTCCTCTACTCCTCCGCCTCGAGCGGCGGCCCCATTCAGGTGTCCAGTTTGCATCCGTACGAGTACTGTTGTTACGAGGATAAAATCGTCAACGAGACAAAGTTCATCCATGAAGGGGGACTCGAAGTTAGAGTTGGATCTGAAAATTCAGCAACATCGTCGCAATCACATCACTCCCTGCACTCGGCGCGCAACCAAGAGGAGTCGACCCAAGCAAACCGGGAGGCCCAATTGGCGCCGACGGTTATGAGCGATCATGAGCTCATATCAGCCGGAAGCGAGCAAAACGTCGGCCTGAATCCGGCCGGCGTGGCTGCCATACTGCCTCGGGTGGCCAAGTCGGCGGCCAGGCGCCGCTGGTGGTGGATGTCAACGAAGGATCTCGTGCGACGACCCTGCAAAGCTAGATCCACGGATTCCGACTTGGAACCGGAACAATTATCAGCCTTGCACCAAACTGGACCCGCCGCGGCCAGGTACAAGTCTCTCAATAGGTGCAAGCGCAAAGGCGGAAGCTCGTCAACGTTGCAAAACGTGATGTCCTTGGCGAAAGCTGACCGAGTTTTCAGATTTAGACTGTTGGCCTCTGTTGTTGTTTCGTGTATTCTAATTGGCTTGATTTGTTTATTGATAGGTCTTATATATTCGCCGTCCGCCTCAATTTATCAGCGCAACAAGTTGAACTTGCTCATCGATGACTCAGACTATGATCTCTCCTGGCTTTGGCCCCAAATCAACAATCAGTTTAAAAGTAGAGGAGCAAGTGCAACGACAAGCACGAGCGGATCTGCACTCAAACTCCTGGATTTGCAATCGAAAGTCTCCTTGCTCGACCAAATAGACGGCAGCCTTCGCGCTCATCTGATTGTGATCGAACAAAGTGAACGATTGAACCAACTCCAGTTGGCCATGTCGCTCCTGACCAACATTCAGCTGGCCAACGACAACTTTATAGATTTGGGACAAATTGCAAGACTATTGAATCCGTCGGCCCAAAGTGGGCAGCACTCAAATCGTACAGCTCGTTCATCAAACGACTCCATCAACGAGACGAACCAACCCGATCAGCAGCAACGGCAGCGCGCGCTTAGGATAGAGCTGAACGAGGCCGATCACGATCTTGTCAGCTTGTGTCTCCTGTCAAATTTGCACTGGCCTCTGGTCAAGTGGCGCCACCAAAACCAACAGTCGGTGGCAAACTTCCTATCCTTCGCCCTTCCATCCTCTTCGACGTCCCTGAGCGGAAGTCAAACACTCAGGAGCTTGTTGTCCTTGCTCGTGTTGGCAGAGTCAGTTCCAGAGTTGAAATTCAACACTAACCTAAGCCAATTTGTGCGCTTAAACTCTTTGTTGAGAAGCATATCCTATTATATTATAAGTTGTTCCTATTCAATGCAAACAGACATGCTGAGATCAAACTTGAGGAGAAAGTTTTGCATCAAGCTCACCGCTAGATACGAGCAAATGATGCTCCTCCTGAGCCAGCTCAATCACAACCATCTGGCTAAATTGCAGGAGCCTTCCGATGGTTTGTTGCAAAACGTTGCAATGGTTGAATCGCGATGGTCAAGAAATTTGCTCGACTTCCTATTGGATCGGCTCTCCCTGCTTGACGTGCAAATCTTGGCCGAGGCCACTTTGGCCAGCGAAGACCCAGAATGGTTAGCGGAAAGCAACGCCACTCAAATCATGGGCGAAATCCTACGATCGGATGGAATCTCTATCGCAAAGTCGCAAAGATGGAGTTCTGGCAGCTCCCTGTTTGAGCTAACTAAGCTTGTCATTGGCGAGAATCCGAAGCAAACTAATTTAAACTTTTACAAAGATCCAGACCTAGTAGTGAGATTTCAGCAGTTTGAGGCCGAAAACGATTCCGCTTGGCATCAACTGCTATCTCGAGATCTATTGTTTCCTTGGCCAGTGTCGAAATTGCCCAAAATTGTTGAACCAAACAGTTACGATCTCTTTCTGCACCCAAATCTAACAACTAGAATCATACATGGCATGGTTAAAATTGAGTTCAAAATCGAAAGGCCAACACGTTACATCGTGCTGAACAGCGATAAATTGAACATAAACGATCTGACGTTATGGCTCAAAACATCGTCAATCGATCCGAATGCTTCAAAAAACGAGCAAGGCAGTTCCAACTCGAACTCAACTGGAACTCTGAAATCCATACAAATCCGTCGAGCCCTTGTGAACGCAAAATTGGAGCAAATTTATATCGAGTTGTATGAAACAATTGAACCGATTTCGCGACGACACATTGGATCCGGAAAGTCGAGAAAATCGGGCGTTTTGATTGATGGCAGCGAAGGATCAAGCATCGACTTGGGCGAGCTTCCATCCTCAGGTGAAATGTTAAACGCAAACATCTTTGTTATCAACATATCGTTCAACAAAACTAGTCTCAGCGGGACCCATCAAAGTTTGACAGATTTATCAGAGGAAGGAGTGGGGTTTGTGCAATACGGCGACTATTTTGCCCAATCCGGTTCAGAGGTCAAAACGATCCTTTACACGAAATTCGAGCCATCGAGAGCGCGCCGGCTGCTGCCCTGTTTTGACGAGCCACAACTGAAGGCTAAGTTCCAACTGAATTTGGTTCACGAGCAGCAGCATCAGGTGCTCTTCAATGCTCCAAAAAGGGAACGAGTCCCTTACACTTCAGATGGAACCCTCCAGATGAGCGTCTTCGAAGCGACTCAAACTTTGCTCAGCACCTATCTTGTGTCGTTTGTTGTCTACGACGCTCAAAACATCAAATCCATCACCTCAAGGGTGGCACAATTACAGAGTTCAAGTAGGCTGCAACCCGTGAGCGCGCTCAGAGGTCGACAGGAGCCGGAACTAAAGCACGTCCAAGTACAGGTGCTCGCCCAGTTCGAGTACCTCGGCCAAGCTGAGTTTGCCAGCCAGCTTGTTCCCCAGCTGTTGGCCTTTTATCAAACTCACCTCCAATTTCCCTTTCCCTCGGATAAATTAGACCTTATTGCAATACCAAAGCCGCTACCTCAAACCGGAGAGAGTGGAGCTCAGGTTGATACAATGGAAAATATGGGATTGATATGGTTTAAGGCGCCGCTTCTGTTAGTCGACCCCAATTTGATAAGCCAGAATCTGATCGAACAAATTTCGCTCATGATCTCGCATCAAATTGCGCACCAGTATTTTGGAAATATAGTCAGTGTGCTAGATTGGAAGGATTCGTGGCTCTTTGAATCGTTATGTCAATACCTGGAGTCGTTGGCTCTCAGAAGTGCGCAGGTTGATTGGAAATTGGAGGACCAGTTTCCTGTCTCAACGATCCAAGAAACTCTCAGTGCAGAGCAATTCGAAAGCCCAAGCCTGGTCGATGCGACTGAGCAACCTCCAACTAGATCTCAAGGGTTGTCAGATCGACTAAATGAGCTTTCGGGTTCATCTCATCCAGATGAATCGTTGGCCAGTAAGTTGGATCAACAGGAGCAATCCACTCGGCTGACAGAGGTGATCAAGATGAATCCCAACGTTTTGCGTAAAAACTCAGCAATACTTCACATGCTTTTGTTCAATCTGCTACCCTCAACTGAGGCCCAAGCGCGACTCCTAAGACGCTGTCTGGTCAACTATGGCGACAAAACCATGAGCAGGAGGCAATTCTGGCTTCAATTCGGAAATCAGCTGATTCAGGAGGAGAACTCGATGGACAGACTCCGACTAAATATGGCCAGACTTGCTCAGATGCTCGAGCCAACCACCTCTGAGCTTGTAAACTCGGTTGCAATGGAGGAGGGCGATCTACAGGTAATTCCAGGATCATCCATATCTTTAACAAGAAACTCGTCACACGAATTGCGCTCCCCTGACAATCAGCTAGATTCGAGCGAGCGAGTTGTATTTGTTAGGCCTCATTCAAACGATAACGAGGAAGGCTCACCTAAAACTGAGCCAGGCAATCTACAGAGACACCGTTCAAGATCCAACCGGCTTGTTGACAATCTAGATCTTGTCGCGGCAGTTTGGCTCGAGCGAGATGGCTATCCTCTGGTGTTCGCCTCTGCTTATCGCGACCAGATACACTTGAGGCAGGAGCGTTTCGCTTTCTATTGGTCAAACAGTGAATTCAAACCAGGTGAGGAGGAGGAGGAGCCAGGGTCTTTTTTGTCAAAACGGTTCAGTCATGTGAACGGGACAAACCTCGATTTGGGTGCGAGAGTTGCCAGGTTGCGAGCGAAACAGTTTGAGAGGTCGATCCAAGATAGAGGGCACGAAATATGGCCAATTCCATTGATGCTTGTGTCTAAATTCAACCCCAAACAAGCAAAATTTATTTGGCTAGACAAGTCGGAGATGGAGTTTCCTCTGAACGAAAATGTCGCCCAAACTGGACAACAGCTAGACTATTTTAGGGGCGACATTAAAAGAGGCCATACGAGCTCCTGGTTCAAATTGAACGTCAACCAAACCTCTCTGGTTCGTGTCAATTATGACGACCGAAACTGGGAGGCATTGACAGAGTTGTTGGTGAAATCACATTACAGCAACCATCTGCTGAGCGCCCTGGACAGGGCAAATCTAATTGACGATGCACTGACACTGATGAGGTGCGGCAAGTTATCTGTGGGAATCGCCATGAATCTAACACTCTATCTTGAAGTTGGCGAACGCGACTTTATGCCCTGGATGAGCACAATCAGGCACCTTGATCAAATGCAAACACTGCTCAACCAGAATCCACTTTGGCATCGGTATGTTTTGAAACTATTGCAACCAATCAGCAGCGTGATTGGCTGGAAAGACGACGGGCCCCATCTGATGAGAAAACTTAGACGAAGCCTGTTCAATGTTGCGCTCCAGTATGGCGACGAGAAAACTACAAACAAAGCTAAACAGGAGTTCAAGGGTTGGTTCAAGACTGGCCGATTCATAGTGCCAAACTTGGAGGAGCTTGTTTACATAGCTGGGGTTCGTTACGGCGATCAGCAAGAATGGTTGCACTGTTGGCAAAGATACCAGCAGCTTGTGGTTCATGATTTGAGCGGTCTTTCGAGCGGTGGCGACTCAAATCTGACAACAGACCCGTTCCGGCAGAACATCGAGGGCTCTCCAAGGATGGTGGTTACAGACGGACTTGGAGTCATGCAAACTGGCGCCAGTGAGCCCAACGATCCGAGCTTAGAGGACGAAAAGCGACAGTTGCTAACGGCGCTCGCATCGACCCAAAACACTTGGCTGCTCGAACAATTTCTCAACTATTCGCTTGACCCAACGAAGATACAATCCCATCACCTGAAACACGTCGTACAAACTTTAGGCAAGAACCCTGTTGCAAGACTCTTCCTTTGGCGCTTTGTTCGCTTGAATTGGATGACCCTGATGGACAGATTTGGGTCCAGAGATGAGTTGGCTAAAATTGGGGAGGAGAAACGAGCTGATGGAGCGGGACGAAGCCAGATTCTCTGTACGATGATTCTAGAATCAACGAAACACTTCGCAACCAAGCTTGATTACGAAGAAGTGGCAACCTTTTTTGACGGTAAACGGAAGCAGCAGCACCCGAGCTTTGCTAAGCTCGATTGGAATTCCAATATTGAGAATGCCATCCAGCAGAGTTTGCTAGTGATCAAATCAAACATATTTTGGCACGAACACATCGAGCCTAAGCTCGTAACTTGGCTGTCTCAGTACAACAATGCAGCCACAAGATGATTCGCTTGGGCCCAATGAGATGTAAAGCTATACGACTAGTAAATTAGACCCTAAAAGCTGGCGGTCCAGTGAGGTTGGACGCTATGGTTGCGATAGTTGAGATCAATCTCTTCGCGCTTCCTATGTACCTGTCGATCCCATGCGATGTTTGGACCGTTCAGTGAGCAGGATTAATTGGAAGATCTTTGTTGAGTGGGAGTTATCGTTCAGTTAATGAGATTCATACTCTCGAAAGGATTCAATGCAGGTGGAGAAAAGTCAGCTAAACTTCCATTACCAGTAGCTGATTCTAGCGCACTTTGCAATGGGACCAAATTCGTAGAGCCTGGCAGAGTATGATCGGCTCGTTTGCTAAAGATTGTTCGTGTGCTTGAAACATAACCAGAGAATTTGCATCCTTCACTTGGATGATCCGGTCACGATCTTGAGAGCTTGTAGATCCAACTGAATTGCAGTTAACAGATTAATCTCGATTTTGGAAGCAACAGGACACATTCTGAGTCCACTCTCGATGCCAGAGACTGACCGCTCTCAGGGCGAGAGAATAATTGCTCCAGCCTGCTCTAATTCAATAAAAACAAGCGCCTGAGCAAAGGCCTCGCTAGCTTGTAAGTGCACGGGGCGTTTGCTGTACTTGCTTGATTAATTTGAGATCTGGCAGCTTTAAGAGGGCTCCTCTCTTGTTTGGCCACATAAGTTCGCTTGGTAGTGCTAGCGCAACCTGTTTGTCGGTTCAATTGAGGAAATGGGCTGAATAATTCGTTGTTATTGTCGGCGGAGGAGGAGACGAGGAGTAGATTAGAGTTCAACGGGATAAAGGCGAGCGGTAGAAGAGTGGACTCGAGCTTGCAAGGTTGCCGAGCTTGTGACAGAAAGGCCAGTTAAGAGGCTGAGACTCATGAAGTTTCTCAGCAGGCTCTCCCGATTCCTGGTCGACTCTCAGAGCTCAGCAAGATTGTTGGACTCCAGACGAGAGTTTGGCCTGCCGTTTCCTTGGTCCTACATGGAGCCCATTGATTGGCATATGAATGGAAGCCAGCCGGAGCTGCAAGGATCGCCCATCCTGGCCGACTGCTGGGCTCCGAGAACAATTGAACACAGGACAAGGCCGAGCTTGGCGGCCATAAATCGGGTGTTCAAATCTATCGTTCGAAAATGAGCGGCAGTTGACAAGAAATTCGGAAATTTTGTCCTCTCAAATCCAATCCTACACACCCGCGCAACCAGAGCTTGCAGATTTTTTAGTGCCTGGTTCCGACTAGTGTTTACCCACCTGGAATTGTTGCTCAGGTAAAGGCAAAAGTTGGAGCAATTTTTATCATAATCGAGCAAGCAGGGAGGTTGAGACTTCGCTGCAATCCGAGAGAACTGCCTCTCGTACGTTGATTTTACGATGTGTCCAATCAACTCCTGGAACGCGAGCAATCAGCTCTCACTCCCTCTGTCTCTCGGGTGCCTTCGGTCTGAGGGAAGACAGGGAGCCAGCTTTCCAGTTCCTCCTGTAACAGACAAAAACCGCTCTCGACTCGAGTAAGCCCGCGGAACGGGTTGTTTGTTGAGCCACTAATTGGGTTCTCTTGTGTTGCCCAATCAACGAAGTTTAGTAAGATACCTGTTGTTGTTGGCAGCGTGCGGCTTTGGTTGGGTTGGAGGCAACAAGTTGAGCACAACGCAGTAAAAGCTGGATGCAGCCAACCGAGGCTCGGGCTGAAAAATTTGTTGTTTCAAGCAAGTTTTGGATGATTGTAAGACCCAGTCGATGGTGATAAATCTCCAGATTATCACCGATGTTGCAAAAGATAAATCAGGTACGTGTTAACCTGCCTTGGGTGGCCTCGTGGGTCGAAATAGGTACACACTAGTAGCGTAAGCCAGTGCCTTTCGAAATTCATGTCCCTCTTTGTCAGGTTTTGTGCCGCAAATGATAATTTTAGGAGGGGAGGGGGAGAAACCTGCTAAGACGGAGGGTGGTCGCGTTAGCTAGAAGACATTATCAGCAGTCGAAGGTTTGGAAAATGGTATAACGAATGGAGGGTTTAGTTGCTGATTAGCATTACGCTTGTAGACAAGCTCCATGGATGGAGTTTTGAGTTGTCGGCATGACGAAAAGTTAAGACCTTAGGATCTATAACCTGGTATATCCATGAGATTGTTGATGAGCAACAACTGAACTAGCTAGAGAAGCCGGGAACAAATACAATGATGATTGCGAGCATAGATGAGGCTCCAAATTTGACCTAATAGCTCAAGGGAGTCCAGAATCAAGTTTTTCAGCACCTTGACACCGACGCATCTGAGCTGAGAAGGAGCAGGGCTTACTTTGCGAGCATTACCTAGAGATTTGTAGGTTTATGGCCTTCGTTTCGCCACCTTTCGCTCTCTACTGTCATATCCGCAAAGTGGCCCAGTGCTCCTCAAGTTTCGGCAAATAGAGAATCGGAGGGATAGCAGCACCACTCCAATTGAGTGCATACTCGGTTTCTATGCTCATAACCGCTGTCCTCGGAAGACTGTGATATCGATTCATTAGGCAGAGTCCAGCGGGGGCAAGTTCGTTAGTGTACAAACCAGAGTCAGACCAACCCAAGTCATTCTGAGAGGCAAAGCATGGTCTAGTCAGCAAGTGATTGGTGAAGGAAGAACTAATAGAGCTGTGAATCTTCGAGTTGTAGTCCTAGTCCGGCACAGATTCGAAAGGCTCATCAGCTGAACGGTTTAGTTTGATTTGACAACTGAGGAGTGATAAGTTAGGCCGTAGAGACAGAAATCTGAGTTTGAGTAACATACTGAAAGGGCAATGGTTCGTTAACTCAATGCCTACCAGAGAAATGTAACCGATCGCGCCCAACCTATTTTGTCCAATCTTACTCCTCACAGTCACGACCCGCTTTAAATTGTTCCCTTTGTTTACCAGATGATTTATTTGTTTGTTACTCAAGTATTAACTGACATACCAGATTCGGTTCATTTGAACACTTTCGTGGTGTGAGCATAATACCTGCTGAAATCTGGACCAGCCTTTGTTAACATGGGCCATTCACATTTTGTACGGTGTGTGTTTGTTCTTAGCGTCCCGAGATGGTTTGTTGTGTTTGCGAGCAGAGGCGGGATTCGTGCTCCAGCCCAAGCTAACGCACCTCTTTATCAGATGTTGTCCGAAGCGTGCGAGAGTATGCGGACTTGGGACGCGCCCACTTGAGAGCAATGCAGGCGTCATATCCGCAAATTTAGAAAAGCCAGCCTGTGTGGACTACGAAACCTATTGTTTGGCTCCTCACACTGAAGATGCCTCAATCGGGTGGTTCTTACTAAGACCACCTACGTTACAACCCAACCAATAGTTGGGGTTTAGGTGCTGGCGAGAGAGGGATAGGCATGTTGTTGGTGGTAATTCAATTTGTTGAGAAAAGTGTTAGCTGGACATCGACCATTGATTGAGCTAGTCGCCCATAGAAATACTAGAGTTGATCATATTAAATGAATAAATATCTATGGCAAGTTACGTGACAAAATCCTGATTCAACCTATGCTACCGCTGCTCCACTTCACCAATTCAAGATAAAATCCGAGACAGAACAATACCCTTAACCCATACTAAAAAGCCATCTTAGATGTTGATAGCAGCATCAACGTTAATATCTTGCTGCCAACTGGCTCTCGAAGGAGAGCTATATTTGCGAACAACTTATCAAACCAACCCAGGGAGATTCCTTTACTAAATTGGTGAGATTCCATAATTCATGAATCAAGAAGTAGAAGCAAGCGGGCGAGGTTTAGATGGGACAGTTGACAATCGTTGGTAAAAATGAAGCTAATCAAGCAAGATGGACAGATCTATTGATGGTTGAGGGTAAACATGGCGTCCTTTGTGTTTAGGAAGTATAGTCACGAATCCAGCTAGATCCACTCTAAATCGTACGCTTAATTTTTCGTTGGTATATTATTATCAGTTGCGAGTGTTGGTTACGCTAAAATTGACACTGTTGACTGATCATTTCTGTTGGGCGGTTGCTGACAGCGACGAAGGCTAACCATCATCCAGTGTCAGATTGAGTCGCCTAGAAGGTTGCCCGAACACTTTTGCGTTGATCTCATGCAACAAATGCGTTGGTATCAAGTGGACTTTAGCTCAAACTAGCGGAAGTTTTGCCACCAACTGGCTCTGATCTAACATGCTAATCTAACTCCCAAGACAGTGCAACAAACTCAAAACATAGACGAGGGAAGAGGGCAAGTTAAGAGTTGAGAGTGCTCTTACAAAAACGTAGTCCACTTATATAATTTTAGCCCTGGATCCATTCAACTTAACATCTCGTGGGCAATTTTGGAACTACCTGAAATCAAACAACAGCATTGGTGAAGGTAAGACTGTTTGAAGCGCGGGGGATCGCCTGAAATTGTTATTGCGCTGCTTGCCAGGAGTCGCACACGTAACAGGCGGCTCAACCGAGCTTGAAGCCCGAAGAGCCATTGGATAGTCAAACCAGACGCGGCCACGTTCATGCTGGTCTCTGGCCGGCCAACTTCTGTGGCTTAAACTGAAACGGATACCACAATTTTCGCCCCTCCTTAAAGCTAGCTCAGCGGCCAGCTACCTCGTCAGCCGCAACAACCACTCAGGTGGAGGCCACAATAGCAATAGCAACAACAATAGCCACGCTAATTTTAACACAGCACAATCAGTCACAACATCGTCTAGCCTCCAACTCAGCCTGCAGTAACATCATCAAACATCTGTAATCGGCGACTCTGTCCGCATGAGCAAAAGATCTTCCTCTCTATCCACATCCAAACACTCAACCTTCAACCTGAAATTACAAGAAAACTAGCGAAGGCTACTCCTGAGCGCAGAACAGTCGGCGATATATGAAGATAAAGCTCGTTTGACAAAGAAATAGGGATAGTGAGAGAGGGAGAGGGAGCGAGGGAAGGCGCATAGGTAAATCGGGGGAGAGAAGCTGAGGGTGTAAGCTGAGGGAGGGCCGGAGGTTAATCACATATTTGAGCGCAAGCTACGAGCCCTCCAACTCCGCCTCCTCCCTGAACCTCACATTACGGATGAATGAACTCTAGAGGCGAGACCAAACAAACGCTTGCGCGAGCTTAGCATTTAAAACTGGAAGTGCATTGCCTATTGAATCAATCAGTTCGTAGCTTGATTTTAGAAAACTCGGACGCCAATAACGCACTTAAACACAGTCAGCCCGCTTGTGAATGTATCATAACGAAGCCCTTGGCTAGATCTTTCGGCCAACTTTAGTCAGCTGGTTGAGACGAGAATTTGCGGTTTCATAATTGAAGTCTCATGGCAGCCCCAAAGAGGCTGAGTTAACGAACGAAGTTCGCCAGCTAGCGCTGGCGCAATATCAAGTTGGAGAGAGCAAGAGAGGTAGTGGCCCCTTCATACTCTAGCTCGGCACCATGCACTTGTGTCGCAATTCAACTAAAGACTAGTGATTTTCCACCTTATCTTAGCCAAGATAAGCGCGTGCATGTATGTAATCATCGCATGGGAAGCAAATGATATTTCTAAACCGAGCTTCCCATTCTAAACCGCGCAATTGGAGCCAGAGGGAGTTAATCTCGAGCGGCTCGAGTCGAGCCTGCGCGTAAATAACACACACCTACAACACAGCACAGCACAGCATAGCGCAACACAACACAACACAATTTTCTTACATACACACACATAAACAGCTTTGCTCCGGGCGATAAGTCTGGAGAGACACCGATATTCACCTGGGGCATTTCAGGCTCAATGACTGTTGCCTTAGGAGGCAAGCGAGCAACCCTATCTACCTGACAACTCTAATACTTAGCACTGCACCAACCAGACCAGTGTCTGTCTACGCTCAAAAACACAACAGGCTTCCGATCGGCAACACACCACGATCAAACCTAAAATTCAGCTCAAATATCCAACTCACCGTCTCACCGTTAGAACCTCACCTTTGACAAAATTCCCTCCGCTCCCCCTAGGCAGGCAGGAGGGAAGAAAAGAAGGGTCCTTTCTTTCTTGACAAGAGTCACAAGTTAGGTGGACGGCGCTGGGTAGACATGTTCAAGTACAAGTCGAGCAAGGCACAGAGGGGTGCCAAACAGCCAGTGATCAAGCAAAACTATTTCAACAACTGCCACAGAATTTACAGCTGCATCCACTGTCGGGCCCATCTTGCCAACCATGACGAGCTCATTTCCAAACTTTTCCAGGGCAACCACGGAAGGGCGTACCTGTTCAATAAAGTTGTCAACATCGGATGTAGGCCGGCAGTTCAGCGCGAACTACTCACAGGTCTGCATGCAGTTGCCGACATCTATTGTGATAACTGCGAGACAACCCTAGGCTGGAAGTACGAGCAGGCATTTGTTCCAAGCCAAAAGTATAAGGAAGGCAAGTATATCATCGAGCTGGCACACATGCTGAAGGAGAACGTGTGGGATTTAACTTCCTACAATGCGAGAGAAATACTTGCAGAAGTGTACCCAAAAAGACCATCATCGCAACACAAAAAGAGTTCAATGGTAGAAAATAGTGTAGATTATCAGAGCAAACGAAGCCGACACCATGCGACGCTTAAACGATCGGACGAAATCGACCAGATAGATGAGCTAGCTTGCGATATTAAGGAAAATCTTGAACCACGTTCGGATGAGAGAGAAGCTCTCAATTCAGACTCATCGCCTATAGAGAAACAAAACCCACCAATACCAACTGTAGACAATTCTGATGAGAGAAACTTGCATAGGGATAACGAAACCATTGTTGCGCAATTAGAGTCCGGCATAATCTCAGATGATGTCGAGCTCGTGGAGCTCTCTGCGAGCAAGTTGCAGTTGGCTAAACGAGACCCAGCGCGAGCCCAACCGAACGCCAGTCTTCTCTCTGAAAGTGTCGTCTCTCCAGGAAGTGCTTGCTTGGACTCTTACGATCGAACTGAGCTTAAATCATCCACTTCAAGGCCTCTGGAGTGCTCCAACGAAAGAGCCCAATCCTCGTTCGAATCCAATCACTTGCCGCCCAACTTAATCACCGAAGGCATCGAGAAGAACCAAGAAACTCGGAGCAAGTATCTGACAAACAACAACCAAGACAAACTTAACATTATGCTGGAATCTAAAGTGATTGAACGATTAAGCACAAACATATCTCAGATTACCTGAGCGTATTATCATAATAATAACTCGGCTGTTCTAATCAGATTTACCTAAGCGAAAGATCAACTCAGGAAAATTAAATCTTCCTTAGATAGCTGACTCGACGACATCTAGGGAGCTCAAGTATTTAGGAATAATAATTAACTAGCTGATAAGCAAAAATGTGATTTATTTCAATTTAGTAAATATA
>Ga0268249_1000510_pt1 | contig 17136 bp, 10 predicted proteins | sample AgamicAtPe_FD_200257 | JGI IMG/M metagenome (GOLD analysis project Ga0268249, IMG submission 200257) | Agave microbial communities from Guanajuato, Mexico - At.P.e (v2) (version 3) | ecosystem: Host-associated > Plants > Phyllosphere > Phylloplane/Leaf | place: Guanajuato, Mexico | collected... | reverse complement strand
AGATACAGGAGTTCATATTGCAGCAGCTGAATGCGTCCATTGCGAGCAAGTTGGTGGGAAGTGTAGAATCTTTGAGAAGTTCCTATGTTGGTACCCTAGAAAGATGCCTCGCAAGCTTGGAGCAAAATTGTGCCGACGATGAGCCTCCACACGCACTGCTAGCCTTAAGACAAATTTTGAATGCAGCTTATCGTGTTGAAGTAAGTGTTCAAAGTAGTACCTCGATACTTAGAGTTCTATGGGAGAAAATGAAACAGCTCGTTGGCTCGAGCTTGCCAATTTGGAACATTTATTGGAACAACTATGGTTGCATCATCGACTCTGATTGGAAACGCCAGCAAGCTATTGATATAATAGACAACTTAAGCGAATCCCGTCTAGCTAAATCAATTTGCTCCCAATTTCGCACTAGATTGAAGGTATCGCATGAACAATTCCTCCAATCAATCAAAGACTTGGAGCTCCATCATGCTGGTCGGCTCCAACATACAGAGGATTTGCGGCTCAGGGTCAGAAAGATGCATGCGCCCAGAATGGCAAAATTCGCCCTTGAATCAACTTCGCTGATTGATCTCATCCTATATGGGATGCCCTGTCTTGAGAAAGAGATCGGCCGCGGCCAGTATGGGGTCGTATATGGTTGTGAATCTTGGGCAGGTCACTCACCTTGCGCCGTCAAGTCTGTGGTGCCACCTGACGACAAACATTGGTACGATCTAGCAATGGAATTCTACTACACTAGATGTATTCCAGAGCATGATAGGATTGTTAGCATCTATGGCTCTGTCATCGACCACTCGTATGGATCAGGCTCAACTCCAGCCGTATTGCTCGTAATGGAACGCTTAAATCGGGACCTCTATTCGGCAATAAAATTCGGCTTAGATTGGCCTTCCCGTCTCCAGGTGGCCATTGATGTTGTTGAAGGAATCAGATTTTTGCACAATCAAGGTTTGGTCCACAGGGATATTAAATTAAAAAATATCCTCCTTGATGCAAACAATCGGGCCAAAATAACTGATCTTGGATTCTGTAAGCCGGAAGCAATGATGTCCGGCTCCGTAGTTGGCACTCCAATACACATGTCGCCAGAACTTTTCTCTGGGCGTTATGATAATAGCGTTGACGTTTACGCTTTCGGGATCCTATTCTGGTACATCTGTGCGGGCCATGTTCGGTTACCCCACATTTTCGAGCAATGTCAAACGCGAGATCAGTTGTGGAATTGTGTGAGACGAGGGGTGAGACCTGAGAGGTTACCACAATTCGACAACGAGTGCTGGCAACTGATGTCTCAATGTTGGGATGGCGATCGTTCAAAGAGGCCTCACCTGGGCGATGTCGAAATCAAGCTTAGGCAAATTTTTACAAGCGTGCCAAAGTATCAGGCATCAGGACTGGACGAGTCCCTGTTGGAAGCTTTAGATGCCGTGATTAGCTAACATATCCTAAATTATACGCACCACCGATATGATCGAGCAGAGCAACAATGGCAACCAGACTGTTTATTGTTTTAGACGCAATAAAGAGTTGATCTGGAAGAACCCGAAAGGAGCTAATTGAGAGAATAACATGACTTCGCATCCCTGAGGATCCGTGAAGGACGGACAAGTTTTTGGACGGAACTTCTTTTTTTATTTCACACAAAAGCTGATCTCTCTGATCTTCCCCTAAATTGTAATCTTTCGTTTCCAGCAAATGGATTTGATCTTCGGGACGAGGCTCTATCGACGGACTATAATCTCAGGCCAACGCCAAGCCAATGGTGAACTTGCGCTCAGAGTTTCGAGGACGTCGTGCGACCGGTAGACTCCAGTCTTTGCGTGATATCTAGGCGATCGTCTATCACCATCCCGTTGTTCATGGACTTGGCGTCAATCATGCACATCGGCACTCCAGAGCTTTCTCTCCGACTCGTCGTCGTTCTGCGGCCCGATCAGCCTGTTTCGGGCTCGACTCAGGTAAAGACCACCTTGCTCAAGACAACGGGCTGCAAGCGATCGTAACTGTCGTCAAGTCATTGTGACTCAGTAGAGCAAGACGACCAGACTCACCAGATCAACTGTGCCTATTGTAGTTGAAGTCCATGCATGAGCCACTTGATTGGCCCTCTATGGGTCCGCTAAGCCAATTGACTGAAAGTGTTCCGCAACAACAGGTTTGCTCTCTTCGTGTTGTCATCTGCTTCGTCCCTGCAAGCTTCTTGTTTTTCGTTTTGGAGAGGGGCCATTGTTGTTCTCGCGCTACTTAATTCAACCTTACCCGCAACAGTCCCTTGGAAAGAGAGAGAGAGAGAGAGAGAGAGAGAGAGAGAGAGAGTGAACGGCAAGGAATAATTACCTCAGAGCGAAGCGGTGACTTGGAGAGTAGATCCCGATAGGCCGATTTTACTTGAACAACACTTACGCTAGCATAATGAGGTTGCTGTGAGAATACTCTGGACTTGGGCCAGCCATTCCATCGGTCTATGGCAACACGGCCCTGGCCACAAACTCCGCTCAAGTTCTCCCTCTTCTTTCTCCCTCCTACCTGAGCCTCTTCTCCCCCTTTCTCTCTTGCTGCCACTCTAGCTTGGTTTACCGACTGACAAAACTTGAGAGACAAACGCATCCCTCTGTTCGACAAGAAGAGAAGAATTCAAAGAGTACCAGATCAAATCCAAGATGGCAACTGATAGCATTATGATAGATGGCATTAAAATTCATTACCGTATTCGTGGAAGTGGACCATCAGCCTTGCTGCTGATTCACGGAGCCGTCGGTAAGTTGAGGCAGCGATACTAGGCTCACTGCTCGGCTTACTCTCGAGCTAACTCGACTCGTTTGATTCGCAGGAAGCAGCAACGATTTTGCACTACAATTCGACGATCAGATTGGTCTGAGCAAGGATGAGTTCACCATTGTTACCTTCGATATGCCCGGATTTGGGAATTCTGGTCTCCTCACTGAGGTAAAATGCGATCCAACGTTGGAATATTTCCAGATGTGCGCTGGAGTCGCGGCCAAGTTGATGAGCAATCTCAAATTCAAGACTTACGCGGTGGGCGGCTGGAGCGATGGCGCTCGAGTGGCTTGCTTACTGGCCATTAGCCACCAATCACGAGTCAACGCTCTCCTACTATGGGGTTTCGTTCCAGTGATGGATCAGAGATCTAGTCAAGCCATCGCGCGCACCAGAGACACGAGCAGCTGGGATCCAAGAGTCCTTGAGTTCTACTCCTCTGTCTATGGCGAGCAGGCCTTCTCTGACCTATGGCGCAAGTACGTGGACTTCATTGTATCAGCCCTAGAGCTACCGGACCAATTCGACATCAGGCAACAACTGTGCAAGATCAAGTGCCCAACTTTGATCCTGCACGGGACAGATGACCCCATAGTCAACTATGCAGAGCACGTAAAGCCACTCGAGATGCAAATCTATGACTCGGATATCCTGCAATTCAAGGGCTTAGCTCACAATATCCACCAGGCGGATCCAAGCCGCTTCAATCAGGTGCTGACAACCTTTGTAACTAGTTTGCGTGCCTAGAGTTGGCTCGCCACATTTTGCGCCATATTCAAAACCAAATTGCGCATGGGTAAAGGTTCATCTGTCCGTTTGGCGCAATCCGTTCACTTGAGGTGCTGTTAGAACCTAGTTTAGGTCGAAAAGTCCAAATAAAGAATGAAAGCCATGTTTTGAGTGTCAACTGATCAATTCGACCAAGAATCGCGACCGAGTTGTACTAAGGTGGGATAGTTGCTCGCTGATAGAGCCCGAAGCAATGGACGGCCTAAGACAGGTAAGATCGAACTCAAGAATCCAAGTACAAAAACGGAGCGGAACCACAACCTAGGCTCTAATTTGTTGGTAGTCAGATATATTGACTCGACTGATGTTCACAAATCGATCATTGCCTTGAGTTGATTCGGAACGCTTTGCAAAGGTCAAATCTGTCAATAGATCTCGAATGGATACTTGAATATGCTCCTAGAGCATAGCGATCTTTACTAATAAAACGAATCAACTGATATCAACAGCCAATGGCTCCAAACAGGAACAGCCAATTGGTTAAACTCTCTCACTATCGTCCCTAAAATCCCGGAGAGATTTCTCTCAATCGAAGCTTGCCATGGCTTCATTCTAGAAGTCGTGGTTGTTGAATTCAGACTAGCTTTCATCTGAAACTGTCGTGACCATATATTTGGTGGTCTTGTCGGGAGGAATAGTGATTGAGCGGCTGTGCCGAGTGAACTCCTGATTCTTCATTGAAATCTGAGCCCTTGGCGCTCGTTAGCGGCCTACCGCTCTCAGAATTCAACCACCAGCTTCTTCCTTTGCTCAGTTTCAATCAGTTGTTCAAGCCGAGAAATTGGATGAACTACAAAAGTTTAGTTTTCGGAAATATAACGAGCACTCTCTCTTGGATCCATAGAGATCGGTAGCACATATTGCAAGCTCAACTTCAAGCTTGCGTCCGATCAGGCTGAGAACAGACCATCAGTATTGCACGCCTTAGGGTCGATGGCTGAATCGAAGAGTGCCGGTCAAGTTGGTAGATGCAGCATTGTAGATGTCACCCCGACCAGGAAGCGCGCAAAGCTTGCTCCCGCAGATACCTCAACTCCAACTATGAATAATTAGTTGGGGCCCCATTCGTTTTGAGGTCGTGCGAGATCGACAGCTGTGTGTTAGATATGGAGATAGGCAGACTACCGATTCTGCAACTCTCTCTGACTTCAATTCTCCTTCCAACGTCAGCGCAAATCCCAATCTCCTTGGCTCCATATATCCCGGCTGCCGCCATAGTGAGTTTCTCCTCGGTTGAATGAAAACCCTCTCCGTCGGGTAACTTTCGTTCATTCGCTGAGTCTCTGCCTTTAATCAACCTTTATCGCTAACCCCGCTAGATCGATGGTACCACAGCCATTGAGGGCCCAATTCTAAGTCAACCAGCGATCGCATAACCCGCCGAAAGCTACAACAGATGCGCTTAGGTATTCCGCCATGTTTATGATGTGCGCGATTGGGTTTGCGAGGCCCGAATTCGTCTGCAGCCTTTCAACCTCCAAGCAAGCCTCTGCCAAGAGCCTTGATGGCGCGAACCATCGCAACAAAGCAAGGTTTGGCACCTGATGCCTATCAACTTCTCGAAGCCAATGTGCGGGGCAAAACCTGCCTCGGTTATAACAAGTCTTTTGTGTTCAGCCAAGTCTAGAGCTACCATGTCCGCAGCTATCGAAGAATTGTCGCGAGCCGCATTAGCGATTGGATTACAGTGGATGAGAGTGGCGAATGGTCCAGCGTCTTGAAGATTGGCGGATAGAATACTTCCTCAACTGGTACGTGAGCCGTATCAGCCACGCACAGTTCATCACAGACACTGGGTCTAGTATGTGGGTCGGATTCTTGACCCTAGTGAATCCGATGACCACACTCTCAACTCGACGACATGAGGCTGCAAATTTGGTGCCAATCACAGGATAGCCATAAGCTTACTTGCGACTGAGAAGGAAAATTTTGCCCTAGAACCTGTCATTTGTATCAATAGCTTCACACAAGTTCTTAGTATCCAAGTTTGTGTTGAGTTTCGTGAAAGACTACTTCTGTTCATTGGGCAAAAGAGATGGAAAAATGCCAAGTTTATCGAGGCGCCTCTTTTCTGCGGCAGCGGAAGCAAGCAAACTCTTGCCCGGTTTCTGTTGGAGACGATCGTGTTGATAAGCCACTTTTTGCACTCTTGCTGTATCCACCACCTTCGATTCCACCCTTTATCCCAAAAGTCGGCCCCTGAGAGGATTGACTGATGAAAGCAATATTACTCAGATCATGCAGAAAGAGTGGTAGATTCTTCCTCTCCATACGGAATTGGTGTCGCTCCAATTACTACAAAATGCACACCGCTTAGAACTCTCGTGTACAACTTTGGCTCCGAAGGCGTCAACCTGATCGTACTTCGTAGTCCATTCCACTTTGCATAGCTCAATAATCGTAACGACATACTCAGAGATTGCTTTGTCGCTCGACACGAGTGATTTCGACTGAGAATCGATGGGCATGTAACCACATTGCCATCCAGAACAGCCCGAGTCGTGTTAGACGTTTACGGACGCTTGTAAACTGGATCTGCTACGAATCTGGAGATCTGTGAGATACCAGTGTTTACTGTGCTCCGTCAGGCCCGAGGTGAACAAGGTGGAAGTTACACGCCGCTGAACTGGCCATTTAGCCACCAACGATGCTCGGCGGTCTTACCTTTGGCGTAACAGGCATTGGCGGTCCGATACAGCATAGCCCCAATTCACGGTGCCTAACCAGAGGCTTGAAAGGTGAGCGCCTACTTCGAATCAATGTTAGTGTTTGAGACAATGGACGCAACAATCCCGCAGAATAGCACTAGTTGGACCACTCAAATATACCCATTCAGCTATCACCGAATGTCTCTGGTCGAGAATCATCAAATCTGTGATCTGATTTTGCAACTCTAATTCAAGACACCCAGCAAATCGATCGTCTGCCCAGTTTCAAGTCCAGTCTTGAGCAGGCATTGAAACTACATTGTGTTTCTTTGCTCAGTGAAAACAAGTTAGGCATCTAAGCCCAGTTTAGCGTACAAAACAGCCGCACCGACCGAAGACGAGGAAGAATGAAAATAATGGGTTAGCAAGAGAATCCGGGTCTAGTAGTGGAACGTAAAAGTCCGGAGTCCTACGGAACTCAAAACCAGAAATAAATACCAGGGTTGCGATACAGCCTTCATCTCTACTTTGCTCGTGAGCTCGTGAGCTCTGCACGTAGTACATGTATGTGCTCCAACCGAAATAAATCAGATTTCAGCTGGAAGTCTTCACCTGCGAACACCAAAAACTAATCTCCCAGGCAAATGTTGACTTTTACCACTTGCATAGACCCTGAGAATATCATCGAGCTTCGTGCATCCATGAGGCAAATTTGCAATATTCATCCAAGTATTCATTCATGTAACGGTTCTGCGTTTACTTTATTAGAGGTCGCCCGACTGCAGTAATTTAAACAATATTCAACTCTAGTTGATCAACATAGTATACAATTGTTATCATTTGAAACATCCCGTAGTAACGAAGTGCAATCAGCTCAAATGATTTACAATCGACCCATCTGATACAATATCTGTTATATTGATCGCAATGCATCTGGTTCGCCGTATTACATCGGTCTAGCGAGGAAATTGTCGACCTGCATCGGTAACTGCTCTCAAGACAACTCGTCAAACAGTTGATTTCTAACAGCAAAGAAAGAACCTATCCACCGCTAGTGGGTTTACGAGAGAATGGATTCCCCATTAACAGTCCCTTTCACCTCAAGGTAAGTCTCTGGCAAGCTCCACAGGCTGCGTAGATGATCCTGACACTAACGCCATCATCTATCAGGACCAGATTGCCGAGCCCAATGGTGCCTAGAGATCAAGTTAGTATTTGGAGTATCCTCAAAAATTGTATTGGAAAAGAGCTTTCAAAGATAACGATGCCAGTAGTCTTCAATGAACCCCTCACAATGCTTCAACGTGCTTGTGAAGGTGTCGAGCATTCCTATTACCTCAAGATGGCCGATCTATGTGATGATCCTGTCGAAAGGATGGAATTAGTCTGTGCATTTATCATCGCAGGTTTATCCGCGAATTGCCATCGAATAATCAAACCGTTCAATCCACTCCTATATGAAACCTACGAGTATTCTCACGAGCTAGAAGATGGAAGTTATGTAAAGACCATGGCACAACAAGTATCTCATCACCCGCCCATTACGGCAGCGTATGCAGAATCCAACAATTTCATATATAACGGGAGCGTCAATCCGAAGATTCAATTTTGGGGAAAATCTGTTGTTGTTCAACCGGATGGTCAGTGTAGAATCTACTTGAAGCGCCACAAAGAATCATACTTATTCAAAACTGTTTCATGTTACATTCACAACATTGTTGTTGGAAAGCTTTGGTTTGAGCATGGAGGCCCATTGGATATAACTTGTGCAGAGACTAAAATTCATGCAAACCTTATCTTCAGGCAAGCTGGTTGGTTTGGTAAAGACTTGCACCGATTTGATGGGTTAATCAGCAAAGAGGTCGCAAGAGGAGTGGAGAATACCAAGTTGCGTTTTGTTTATGGTGTATGGAGCGATTATATATGCTCCGTAGATTTCTCTGATTTTGAAAAATATATGAGGGAGAATCGACTCAAAGTATTCAGAATCCCAGATTGTCCTAGTCTCGGTCAGCTGAATGGTTTAGCCTCTAGTTTTGGGAACATTAGCATATCAAACTCTCAACGAATCACCAATAATAACAATGTTGCTGCTAACAATCAAAGAAAGGATTATTCATGTGTAGGAGGTGAATCAAAAGTGTCGCCAGGTTCTAGTGATAAAAGAGCATTCAGCTCAAGAAGTGATTCCTTACAACCCGAATTGCCAAATTCTAGAACACTATGGAAGTTGGAGTCGCAATACTTAGAGGAATATTATAATTTTACGTTATTCACTATGAAACTCAACGAATTGACCCCAGAATTAGCAGCCAAGTTGCCCCGTACAGATTCTAGATTTAGACCGGATGTGAGAAAGTTAGAAGAGGGTGACCTTGATGGAGCCGCCAGTGAGAAACAAAGGCTTGAAGAAAAGCAACGCAAAGCCCGCGCCATCGACAAAAGATTTAAAGATCCCTCCCCGGAGCTTCTTTGGTTCGATTTCAAAAACGTGCCTGGCTCAAAGGAGAAATTTTGGATTTACAAGGGCGGATACTGGGAGAACAAGTGCAACTTAGAGAGATTTCCCGATTTATTCTAGGGACTCATTCGCCCAATAAACCTTCGTTCACCATTGAACTGTGAAGTTCTTTTTAACAGCGTTCGAAAACTTTATACAGATCTTTTGTATCACTTATTTGGCATATGTTTTCTCTGGTAAATAACCATTCAGGGATAAGGAGGTAGTTTTTTATGGCAACGTATAGTTTGGTTTCCACGAGGTCATGGTATTTTCTGTGCACATCTCTGTCCTTGAGATTTGATGGAGCTTCTGAATAGAAATCAGCAATGATTCTTCCAATCATCCTAAGGCACTCTCTCTCTTCTGTGTAGTCAACATTGTTGGCCAGATCAACGAGAAATTTACCTAGGAATGTGAGATTTGGAACCTCATCTGGCATGATGCAGGGTAATGTAATGACCTCGTCCTTAGTCAGTTTCAAAGTCAGGTAATCTTCAAACATATCAGCATGAGTCAGAAGTTTAGCGATGATAGATTGTGTTTCCTTAAATATCAAAGTCTTGTAGGTTTCTGGCTCATGTTTGCGGATATCTTCAAGATATGTGTCGATTAGGAATCGAATTTTGTTTCCGGGAGGCAAGATTTCGATTGGAGGAAAATTGCCAAAGTCGAATAGGTAAAATTGGTAGAATTGCTCTTTAAGGTAGGCTTTGAGATTGATTGCGTATAGTCTAGTATCGTGCTGTATGAGGGCACGGTCATGGTCGAATATTCCGACAAATACACTATTTTTAACGGGTTTGACTGAGCTCGTGGCTTTCTCTTTGGCTACTTGGTATCTAAGATCATGGATACTTTTAAGTTGTAGATTGCGTCGCTGGCGCTTTGGAGCGATAAGTTCTAGTGAGCTATAATTTCCGGTCAGTTGCTTGAGTGTCTTTTGTGAAGAGTCCGTGTGAATGAGATCATACTGTCTTTTGACAGATGGGCTTGGGATATGGTTCGGCGATCGTGCCATCGGAATAGGTGTTTTAGGGCAGGGTGTCTGTTGAACTGGTTCAGCTTGAGGCGTATTGATTGCGATTTTCTGAGATGAAGTCAACAGCGCGCTTACTGCTTTGGTCTGAGTTGCACCAGCACCCATTAACCGTGTCGACAAGCTCTCCTGTAATTTAGCTCTCAAGGCGCTGGCGACGAATTTGAATATTTCTTCTTGATAATGTAATGCAACAGTAGCCTTAGCTGGATGCGTGTTAACGTCCACATCCTCTGGTGGTACAGTTAGAGAGATATAAGTTAAGCATACGTTCTGTTTGAAGTTCATGTAATCACTCAACAGCGCCTCTATTTCTCGTTTCAGTCCTAAGCACTCAACAAGTCGGTCGTTGACGAAAAGAATAAAAGTTGACTGATTGAAAGTACCAGTAGACTTTTTGTAGGTGAAGTATATTTGAGCAAACACCTTGAACTGTTCGTAATTTCTGACCTCTACTTCGACAAGATTAGCTTCCATATCGGAGCCAAAAAGCATTCCAACACAAGGTTTAATATCTAAAGGTGCTAATAGGCATATCAAGTCCGGCAAGTCTTTCTCTTTCAAGCTCATGGTGACTTCATCACGATGGTGGAGTGCGTAACGTATCACTAAGTCAGTAATAGATCTTCTCTCTGATGTAGATTGCATGGATTTCTTCCTCTGTCTGACGTTAGAGAATAGGTTGACGACACGTAACTGCGTGCCGGGACTTGGCTTGAACCGCTGTTGAGGCTCTGATTCCAGCTTCCCATAACGATATTTGGCTCGCCAACCGATGTTGTCTACATCCGGATTGTGTGTCCGGACCTCAAGTTCAGCCATCTCACTAATAGAAGCAAGGGCTTCCCCACGGAACCCAAATGTGGTTAATCTACTCAAGTCGTCTGCTGAGTTCAATTTTGAAGTGGAATGCCGGCGACAAAGTAGTTCAGCATCAGCCCTGGCGATTCCATGACCATTGTCCATGACCTCAATCAGTTTCAGCCCCCCGTCGTCGATTGTGATCCGTATGTTGGTTGAGCCAGCATCCAGACTATTCTCTAGTAGCTCTTTAACCACATTTACTGGCCGTGTGATCACTTCGCCGGCTGCGATCATCTGGATGGTACTGTCTGGAAGCCTGAGGATAGTGGCCATGCTTGTCACGAGCTGGTGACTATATAATACAGGGGTGAATATATAGCTCACACTTGATGAATATTTATTTTGGTTTCGATTTTAGTATGCATGTTAAATTAGAGTCGTTAACTCGCACTCTCGTTGTCTTGAAACTATCTATTCAAGTGTGCGAGTTTAGAGCCAGGACATGACAAGTATACAACCACTTAACAACCATTGATAATAACAATGGGTTTCATCAGTGAATCGTTATCTGTTCATCGAGCAATTACACGCCTCCGCTGTGCCACGGTCTTTCGCCCGCTTTCAGTTCTGAGTTCGCTGATGAGCGAACGCATAACATGCAATAGGACGAAACTGGCTCATTTCAGATAATTTACATGATTCCTAACACGAAGAAGAGGAACCGGGTCAATCGATTTATATATATTCAACAAGATATATTCAACCATGGAAAACCAAATATTTCACCTGGTCAACAAGCTGATGGAAATATTTGAAGTTGAACAACCAGCTTTAGGTCAACAATGGGCCGAGCAACTGATAGCCAGTGCCAAACGGCCGGAGCATCATATAAAACCCGTCAACGTTTCCTTGGATGAGATCGAGACCTATCGTGGAGTCAGTGGTATAAAGGAATTGTATAATGAGCTAAAGAGGCTTGACGGAGGTTTGAAGGGCGCCGAGAGCATGTTGCACCTCGCCTCGAGACTAGGAACTGATGACAGTATTAGAAAATTCATCAAAATCCATAACTTACTTCGGGTGTCTAAAGCTAGAAAGCAACAGCAGCAACAACTACAGCATCAGCAACAGCAATCAACTACTGCCACGACTTCCAACTCTCCCCCACTACAGTCTAACTCACAAGCATTGCCATCTAATAACACCCGACATCACCACCAGCAAGCAAACCTCTTGTACCAGAAGCAATCAAACGGCTTCCAAACACCCCTAGCCTCGCAAAATCCGATACAAAGTGCCAAAGCGTATCGACAACTGCCACTGCCGGGCAATCCTCAAGTTAGATCTTCACGTCACCCTCAGCAACCCCCATCCCAACACAACCATACCCTCATGTTTGAAACACCAGGTTCAACTAACAACAGCAGGCACCAACATTTGCACCAACCCCAGCAACAGCCCAACAATCTCTCAACCTCAATGATCGCACTCACCCCAGCATACTACAAGACCAAGCGAGATAAAGCAAGGCGGAGTGAAATGCGGAGAAAGAATGACATGCTGTATGAGAAAATGAAGGCTTTCCTTGCTGAAAACCAATTTCTATCGTTTGATTTCAAGAAGATAGATTGGAGCCAAATGGCTCCAATAGCTCCTTTGTCCAGCATGTCAATACAGGAACAAGAATCTGCCCTGATCAACGACTTACTATACGTTCTCATTGGAACGGAGGGAAAGTATATCAGGATGCAACCGTCTCGCGATAGTCCAAATAAGCATACAATAGGTGTCGAACGTGGTGGTGATGAGTTGGTTTACACATCAGCAACAAGAATCATCAAAATATGTCCTTTATACTCTACAGTTGTTCATTACGCGGAAGACGTCAATTTTGGGCTGGTCAACCAAGCTTTAGCGGCGCCAATACGAGATCTTGTCAAGGAATACCTGTCACTTATCTCAAACTTGCAAATGCGAGCCCTAAGGGATGAAATGACACTCCAATCTATGTGGTTGTCTCTACAAACGATTTTCTACCGCATGGATGCTCTTAAACAGATTCTAGACCAGACTATTCGTGACTCATGCTATGGAGGCCATACGCTCACTGTTTTACATAATAGGGTAGTCAATTTTAGTACAGATCCAAGAACGCACGAGTTCTGTCTCAGACTGATGCAAGCTGCCAGTGAACCCTATTTTGAGATTCTAGAGCGATGGCTCTACCTTGGAGTTATCGAAGACCCCTATGGAGAGTTTTTCATCGAAGATACAGAGAACAAATCAGATGCTAGAGGATTGTTTTCGAACAATAACAGCAATATCCGTGCAAACAACCCCCAACAAAACCTTGATGTCGATACCTTTTGGAGAAAGCGTTTCACGCGCGATGACTCTAAAGTACCCGACTTCCTCAAATCTAAACAGGAGAAAATTTTTGATACTGGTAAATACTTGAGCGTTGTTAGGCAATATGGCAAGAAAGTGTTCAGACCCCTCCGGTATGAACCTCTAACTTATTGTCCAGAGCTCAGAAAGTACGATGAGCGAGTTGATGAGGCTTACAAATTTGCAAGTAAAGAGCTATTGGATCTACTACTCGTCGAGAACAAATTGATAGAGCGACTATATTCTCTAAAGAGGTATTTCCTCTTTAGTTCCGGTGACTTTTTTGTCCAATTTATGGACATGGCTGATGAGGAACTGAGCAAAACCAAGGACGAAATCAACATGGCTCGGCTCGAATCATTATTGGAATTAGCTTTACGCACATCAAGTTGCAATAATGACCCATACAAGGATGATGTACATATTAACATGTCTGATGGATCTCTTTATCAATTGATGGTCAGCATCAATAGTACAAACAATGTCAAATTTGACTCTGAGCAATCAAGGTCTGAATATTCTCATTCATCCGGCAATCTACTCGGCTGGGAGTCCCTAACTTTATCTTATGACGTATCTTGGCCTCTATCAATGATAATCTGTAAAGACTATTGTCAAACATTGTACCAGATGATGTTCAGGCACTTGTTTTGCTGTAAGTACATCGAAAGAAAACTTGAATCAACATGGCGAATCAATAGACTGCTGAGATTCAACAACTACGAGGGTGCCTTTGCATTGAGGCACAAGATGTTACACTTTGTCCACAACTTATTATTCTACATTATTGAGATTATAGAACCAAGCTTCCAGATACTTATTAGCAAATTCAAAGATGGGGGAATAGAGAATGTAAACGAAGTTGTCGAGCTACATAGAGCGTTTCTATCAGGCCTTGTTCATGATAGCATGTTGACAGATAATGAACTCCTAGGTCATGTAACGAAATTGTTATTGCTATGCCTTGATTTTTCTGTAGTGATCGAGGCAAGGTTTGCTTCTCAAGAGCTTGCGCAACAAGAATCAGAAAGCCAGAATTTAACTACACGAAGTAGAAGTATAAATAATTTAACTTGTACCAAGCTAACGAGCAAAAATTCTGAAACAGATGCCAAATCCAACAACAGGCCAAATGTTGTAGTGAGAACGATGATGACAGGTAGTCCTTCATCAGCACAAGGCGAAAGTTATGTAGCAAGCCAAATACGTAAACTATCGCTAACTTCGCAAAACCCGCAGCAAAACAACCGAATACAAAAAAGTGAATCCATTGGGAACTTCAAACCCAAGCCAACTAACCCAGATGACGTTTTCCAAACAAGAGTTAGCGAGATCAACGAGAAATTCAATACGCAATTGATGATATTACTTAATGCCTTAACCGTTAGGAGCCAAGATTTCACGGCTTCCAGCAAGTTGCAGAATATCTTTTATCGACTAGACTTCAACAACTTTTACACAAAAAGTGATATGGCCTCATGATGGCCCCCAATTAAGTCGTTTAATATTCTGATGTTCAGGAATACACATACAATCATAAAATAATAGTTATAACACTAATCTCAAAAATCTCGCTTTTTCAAAATAAAACGTCCTCGTCCAGTTGATCCTCCAACAAGTTGCGTACCTCTAGAGCGGATGTTGTCTGAGTGATATCATCGACATCTCGATCGGCATTCTCTGCCTCTTGGTTTATTTTCTTCTTTTCAACCACCTTCTTGAGACGATAAAATTCCTCTCGCTCTCTTTCATCCAGTTCAGTCATAATATAAGCCAAAGTTCGTTCGATACGAGGTATTAGGACGTGTTCGAGCGCGTTGACTCTTCGATTTGTAACCTTGATCACCTCGTCTAATGTAATAAAACTAGTTTGTAAGGATGCTAGGTCGACTAGAAGTTGTACTGCTCTGGCGTAGTTTTTCTTCAATTTGGATAACTGCTGGCCACCACGAGCTAGACCAGCAAGCTCCCAAGTGTCACCACTGTCCTGGTAGGCCTCAAATATTGGCAAATTAACCCCGGCTACGTTCTCCTTCTTAGTTCTAACCTTGGTCTGAGCTTTGTTGACGTTTTGCAATACAATGGTGTTGAAGTCGTTACCGACAGCAAATTTGGCCTCTGACATGCTGAACGAGGCCTCCTTCATGACTCCCCCCATGAGAGATTTCGTCTCTATGATCTTTTTGAGGATTTGTCTAAATTTGATCTGCAATGCGTCGGCCTTCTTCTTTAGCAATGAGTGACCCTTTTCAGCTCCCTTCAAGCGAGCTTTCATTAAGGTCATCGCCATCCGCGACGGAAATATATTGATTCTGTCGCTCATACTGGGGTAATTATCTCAATCTAATATGTGATGGAATTATATGTCAGGATAGTAGCGAAGTTTGGGTTCGAGATATATCGATTGGTCGATTTTTGGGCTATATATGTTCGATCTAGCTACAAGGCAACATGGCGCGGCTTAAACATCGTTGAGTGGCACACAGACCACAAAACGAAATCGCTGAACACACGTCTAATGCGATACTGACTCTCCAAAGACGATTTTACCTGCCACAACCAACATAACCTCGTTATATCCACTGAGGATCGTCCACTTAGGTATTCCAGTTATGAATTACGACGAAGAGCAAAGGAATGAACTCGAGGCTCTTAGCGAGATCTACTACAACGAAATCAAGAGTAAGTTTCTGAATTGCCTGAAACGGATCTCGCCACAGAATCGCTTTAATACTAAGCCCATGTGCTCCCATAGTACTATCCAGCGAGCCGCCCATATCGTTTTCGATCAATGTCCGCCCTCAAGCAGCAAACTATGAGGAATCTGAGCAAAACAATAGCGACGGAGAGGCTAATGAGAACTCAGATTCAGACAGTTTCGATGAAGATTCTACCCACAATGGCACCTCGCAGCAGACCCTCAGTGTAGAGCTATTGTTTAATCTACCCCCGAAATATCCAGATGAGATTCCGTCTGTGCAAATATTGGACTCCCAGAACTTAGATGAGGGTGAGCTATCGGAACTACTAGATAATCTAAGTCGGACAGCCAACGAATCTCTCGGGACTGTGATGGTATTCACGCTAGTAAGCGACGTTGTTGAATGGCTCAGTTCTAAAACTGAGCGGGAAGTAGTAGAGTTAGAGCAAGAGAAGGACAAGAAACTCAAAGAAATCGAAGAGAAGCGGTTTGAGGGCACACCCGTGACTGAGCAAACTTTCTTAGCTTGGAAGTTGAGATTCGATGCTGAAATGCTAAAGGCGAAACTAACTCAGCAGAGGCTACAATCCGATCAAACAGGTAGTTCCAGGAGATTAACTGGCCGAGAGATGTTCGAAACCGACAAAACTTTGGTTGAGTCTGATTTGAATTTTGTCGAAGATTTAGACCAAGGTCAAATCGAAGCCCTGCTACACAATATTGAGGAAATCGATCTGGTAGATGATGAAGTGAACGATATGCTAGACAAAGAGGAAGCAGATTTTTCCGATGATGATGATGATGACGATGACTTTGAATTGGAACAGAGTTCTGAGGAGGAAGAAATTGATGAGAAGAAACCAGGAACACACAAGTCTAATTCCAAAAGGTGATATTTATAATAAAACAATGTGCAAGTTGATAGTAAAACTATATCAATCTCAAGTATTTCAGTGGGCTCGTCGCTTTCGGCCACTCCTGGGCGGAGTCAACAGGGTAGTGGGCTTGGTGGGCGATAGTAGGATTGACTCGTTCTCAGAATCACTGATCCCCTCCTCCTCATCCTCCACTAAGCTGCAGGCCTTCCTCTTGAGCGACTCGCGACCTATCTCACTAGCTCTCTTTGCCATTGCCCTCTCGAGCAATTTCGGAGTGGCAATGTGTGTATGCATCTGTGTCGAGTGGACCTCACCTTTGCAGCTTGCCAAGAATACTGGCTCCCTAATTTCGCGGATCGTCTCCACGAAAGGTTTGAGCCATCGAATACACTCGGCCAGCTCCTCGTACTTGAATCCTGTACACTGATGAAATGTGAGCTCGTCAGTACGGAAATAGTACAAAGCTGAGGCAGTGAGTATAGAATTTGAGAACCTAAGCGACTCGAGGTGAAGCAATGCAAGGTCTATGACGCTGGCAATGCGCTTGTGAATAGATCTGAAGATTCCGTTGTTTGCGGGAAGGATGAAAGAATCGTTTTTCGTTTGCT
>Ga0268249_1000507_pt1:7500-17327 | contig 17327 bp, 17 predicted proteins | sample AgamicAtPe_FD_200257 | JGI IMG/M metagenome (GOLD analysis project Ga0268249, IMG submission 200257) | Agave microbial communities from Guanajuato, Mexico - At.P.e (v2) (version 3) | ecosystem: Host-associated > Plants > Phyllosphere > Phylloplane/Leaf | place: Guanajuato, Mexico... | reverse complement strand
TTGGTACTGTCACTGCACAGCAAGCAAAGGATTGGGGATTCAGTGGTGTAATGTTAAGAGGTCGTGCGACATGAAGACATTGATAGCAATATGGGGGAAGTTCCCATCAGGCAACAACGGTTCTGCCTGACCCTACTCAAGCATGCATATGTTGTCAGTGAAGATTTTGTGTGAAGCCTTGGAGACGACATACCCGGGGCTAGGGTGAGCTGAGGGGGGACAGCGTAAGTGAGCGAATGTGTGTAAGCCCAGTCAAAGATTCCTATTCGGGGCGGGGCGGGCCATCCACCTTCGAATGGTGTTGGTCCGTAGGACCGTGAATGGATTCGCCTCTGGCCTCTGGGCACGTCGGAACCGCATGAGTTCACCGGGGTGGAGCACGGTCCGCCAAAATCGGCATAGGTTAGGTGCTATTGATGGAACATGGTAAGCCCATCTTTCTCCATATGGAAGTGCTGCGGGCATATAGAGATGTGGGTAGAGGAAGTCTCAAAAAGCGAAGGCCGAGCTGTAGGTCACGTGACCTGCACCGAAAAGGTGGCTGACTGGGCTTTCTCCTGGATCAAAGCAGATTGGGTAGCCGAATTCGTCGATCGAATCGGGCGCCCCGGAACGTCGAATGAAAATAGGTGGCCGGGTTCTCTTTCTACAACCCTCTTTATATGATAGGCCCGGCCCCCTTCCCCCGGTACCTCCCTTATGTTTAGGAGCGGGATCTGCCCGACGAACGACCTGTGGTGGTACGGAAGGCACGGACTCCGCGAGCGTCCCGCACCCTCAGATAAAGAAACTCCTCAACCATCACAAGAAAAAAGAAGTATGACGCTCTGTGTCTGACTCTATTGGTCATAGTTCCTTGCTGTTGCGGCCGGTGCTCGTTTGCGCGCGCGTGAACCACCCCCAGACGGGAATTAAGGAAAGGATGCCTCTCGGGGCATCTGAGAATGATTCGAGCCGTATGAAGGGAAACTCCCACGTACAGTTTCTTTTTTTGGGGGGGAAGGAGCCCGACAGGGTCCCCTCACTGACGTCGGCCCGGGCCTAAGTGAAAGTGAAGTGGTGGGCCTACCCATCCCAACCTGGGGTATGCTGGGATTCGCGAAGAGCAGCACCTTACGATGTTCATGACCAATCGGATCCTGACGTACCAGTAGGTACCAGAGGAGATCGCTATGATCGTTACTGTATCCGTATCGAAGAGATGCGACAAAGTGTTCGGATCATTGTGCAATGTCCTAATCAAATGCCGGGGGGCATGATCAAAGCCGATGATCGTAAGCTATGTCCTCCATCACGATGTCGAATGAAACTATCCATGGAATCGTGCGCCGTGTGAAACGTAGATCATCGCCGTTCTTAACCGAGACTCAGGTTAAGCTCCGTCTCGGAACCGTCGTGGGGTTAGGAGTAAAGCATCCCGAGGTTGGCGCATCTCGTTGGGCGTGGAGAAGCATTGGGAACCCCAATATCTTTCTTCGGAGCAGTTTCTTTTCCCGTCCCCTCGCCCCGGCATAGCGCTTCGCTTCCGGTTCTTCGGAAGAATCAACTGACTTCTCCCTTCTTCATTGATCTGGGGGAAAAGGAACCGTCTACCAGTTGGGAAGCTAGACATCAAGGTTGTGGCTTGATGAGGATAACTAAGCTGACACGCCGGAGTTGGCTGCTGGCACAACAGGGTGGTGCCTTACCGCACCGCAGGCGCACGCGCGGTAGCGTTCGTGGTGGTGCTTCAGGATTCCAATGTACTGCGTCCAAGATCAGAACGAGCTTGCCGGCGGACCACTGCCGTCCCATTCGTCGAGTGAGCTGGAGCGCAGCCATCTTATCCACTGAAAACGCGTCAAGCGGTAGCTTTGGGTCGAAGCACTAAAAGAAAAAGGACCGGGAAACGCGGCGGCATAGGAACCACGGGAACCCAGGAGGGAGAAAGACGATGTACGGGATACGGGATCCTCGTAGTAGGCTGGACCAAAATCCAGCCGAGAGAGGGCAGCCTTTAGAAACAACAGGTTGGGAAACCAAGAGAACGCTTCGCGTTTTCTTATCTTCTTCCCGTAGGAGTAGCACAAAAAGAGGGATTAGCATTATTGACCCCATGAGAAACCACTAACACCTTCCTCGTTGGGGCTCCGCGCACTGGGAAAAGGCTTCCGCGACGGGAAACCGGCCACTAGTTACGAAGTGAACATAAGGGGTAGAGAGGTCCTTCACAGTCAGGTGCGATGCAATTGCCCCCTCTCCGTAAAGTACCCCTCTTCCTATGTCAGGGGGTTGAGGCGAGAAATGGCTTGATGAACCGTTCCGTTCGCCACGCACCGGCCCCATTCACTTGCAACTCGTAGAGGCTGTAAGTACACAGTGCCCCACAACTATCAAAGGGAAGTGGGGTTGAAACACGAGAGTGCCCACCTCCGAGCCGAGAGTGCCCGCCCTTTCTGTCAAGTAGTCCCCTTTTTCCGGAACGCAGTCCGGGATAACCGTGACCGTGTATATTTAAATATCTTCGATGCTGTCATTTCGAAATGTCCGCTTCAACCGCTGTTTCACCTCCCAAAAAGCTGACGTTGGCTTGACGAGCGCAGATGAGGAAGCGGGAGCAATAAAACCAATAATCTCTTTCTTGTCCTTCTACTCCTGGGGCAAAGAGAAGCGCTTTCGCTACTGAGAAAGCGAACAGTCAGCGCGAGGGTTCGACGACGTCAGCCGAGCGTTAGCGAAGCGTCATTCTCATAGCGAGGCGCTTCGAGTTAGCGAAGCGCTGTAGTAGCGCCGAAGCCTATGTGCTATAATGCTGAACCAAGGACGCTCCGCCTTATCTATAGAAGTTGTCAACTGAGTTCTGAACGAATGGGATCCTTGGTTGGTAATGGCTCAATCTATAGATAGAAAGCCTTATGATGGGAAACTCTCACGTTAGGTTTGGAGAGAGATGGGACCGGTTATAGTTTAGGGGGAGCAGATGCAAGCTTTTTCTTTCCATAGCCGGCCAAATGACTACAGGATCATCGGTCTACTCTACCTCAATTCACCATTTCGAACCTTATACAGAAGGTTTTTCCGTACCAGCTCCTTCTACCTATACCGCAGTTGAAGCACCTAAAGGAGAATTTGGTGTCTTTCTTGTCAGTAATGGAAGCAATCGTCCCTACCGTCGTAAAATAAGAGCACCCGGCTTTGCCCATTCACAAGGACTCGATTCTATGTCCAAACATCACATGCCAGCAGATGTAGTCACCATCATAGGTACTCAAGATATTGTGTCTGGAGAGGTAGATAGGTAGGACTACGTCTTGCTCGATCAGGACCCCCGCGTCTATTGCGAGCCAAAACACCCTGAAAGAATCACGCGAGGAAATACCGCATTCGCGAAGCTCATTTACTCCGTTATTTAGTCGTTGACTCCACGTTGTTTTCGGTTCGATCAACTATCCTTTTTGAAGCGGATAGTTCACAGTGCTCATTCGCGAAAAAAACCGGAAAAGCCAACTCATCATGATGTTTCCACTCCATTTTCATTACGAAGATGTATCACGTCAGGATCCGTTGCTCAAACCGAATCACGCCAACGTTATGGAAGTTCCTGGATCGTGTGAAATAAGATTAGTACCAAAAGCAGCCTCTGATTTCAGAATCAAATTTGGAAAATTGGCTATGGAGATTCCGCGCGGTCAGAGATTCTTTAAGACAAAAAGGGGCCCTTATTTCCAAGCAGGAAAGTCGTTTCGATCCAATTCATTCTTGGGGTCCGAAAAAGACACAGGATATGTCAGTGACTTTGCACGACAAAGCGCTCTCCGAGGGCATGGAATGTCTAATTTTTTGGTCAGAATCTCGACAGTAATGTCTATGTTAGATTCTCCGGTCGAAATACGGGAAAACCCAATTAAATTCTCGATGGAAACGGAGTTTTGCGAATTCTCCCCGGAACTGGAAGATCATTTCGAGATCTTCGAGCATATTCGAGGGTTCAATGTGACTATTGTAACTTCGGCCAACACAAAAGATGAGACTTTACCACCGTGGAGCGGCTTTTTGCTAAAAGATGAGGGGGAAACTAAGTAAAATGTCGGAGAAACGAAATATACGAGATCACAAACGTAGATTGCTCGCGGCTAAATATGAATTGAGACGAAAGCTTTATAAAGCCTTTTGTAAGGATCCCGATCTTCCGTCTGATATGCGGGACAAACATCGTTATAAGTTGTCCAAGTTGCCAAGAAATAGTTCCTTTGCACGAGTAAGAAACCGATGTATTTCCACGGGTCGCCCTCGTTCCGTAGTTGAGTTCTTTCGCATTTCTCGTATCGTTTTTCGTGGATTAGCATCTCGAGGTCCTTTGATGGGCATAAAGAAATCGTCTTGGTAGCAAGCAACCACCAAACCAATAGAACAAAGGTTAGCTCTGCAGCTGGTCTACAAGCAAGGGTTGTAGGTCCATTACCGTCCGGCTCCGGACCGAAAAGACCTAACGGAGTCATCCCAACTCTCGGATCGGAGATGCTAACGGGACGGGAATCGAAGTGGGGGACCTCTCTACCGCACCTGTCTCCCCAGACATAGACTACGTACAGGGTAGTACAGTACTCGTCGGAAATACCGAAGATCACCGCGTGAACAACATCTAAAGGGAAGAATCTCACTCCCGAGGGATCGACCACTATTATAAAGAACTCGATGTAAGAGAACTCTTGTTCATGTTCACGCCGGAGTGCTGAGGTTGTTCCCACCATTGAAGTCAGAGTCTGGGTGTGGGCCCGCTCCCGCGAGGGGGTTCCGAATGAAAAAGACTGTAAAGTTATTCGTTTCGTTGGTAGAACCAACGCCAATATCATATTGACTCTCTCTCGTCCAATAAGAGTTTCCGAGAGTTACTTTCTGGAAATTCTCTCCTTTCCAAAGCTCCACAAGGCAGGCAAAAAGAAAGAGTAATAGGACAACAAGCAATGTTGCTTTCATTTTAGTTCTTTCTTTGTTGAGATTGAAATCGACGTTCTTTTGAAAAGGGGTAGGTAGTTTGCACGCAGGCAAAACTTCTTCATGAAAGGCGATGGAATCCCTGTATCCCTGCAGCCTGACGCCCGACGGAGTCGCCTTATCTTTCATGGGTTTCTTAATGACTAGTCGTTCGTTTTAAGCCAGGAGAAACCGGCAGTTTTTTTTTCCGAATGACGTTATTTCGAGAATAAACCAACCGACAAATCCGGGGAACAGGTGATTGACTGCCTCCCTCTCGCCAAAATGGGATGAATCTTCTCATGCAGCTTTTTTATTATTCAGGGCGCAGCGAAGCCAATTTCCATCAAGGCGACGGTGTGAAACGATAAGGGGGAAGAGGAGTTGTCACGATAGAAAAGAGAAATGACTATAAGGAACCAACGATTCTCTCTTCTTAAACAACCTATATCCTCCACACTTAACCAGCATTTGATAGATTATCCAACCCCGAGCAATCTTAGTTATTGGTGGGGGTTCGGTTCGTTAGCTGGTATTTGTTTAGTCATTCAGATAGTGACTGGCGTTTTTTTAGCTATGCATCACACACCTCATGTAGATCTAGCTTTCAACAGCGTAGAACACGTTATGAGAGATGTTGAAGGGGGCTGGTTGCTCCGTTATATGCATGCTAATGGGGCAAGTATGTTTCTCATTGTGGTTCACCTTCATATTTTTCGTGGTCTATATCATGCGAGTTATAGCAGTCCTAGGGAATTTGTTTGGTGTCTCGGAGTTGTCATATTCCTATTAATGATTGTGACAGCTTTTATAGGATACGTACCACCTTGGGGTCAGATGAGCTTTTGGGGAGCTACAGTAATTACAAGCTTAGCTAGTGCCATACCTGTAGTAGGAGATACCATAGTGACTTGGCTTTGGGGTGGTTTCTCCGTGGACAATGCCACCTTAAATCGTTTTTTTAGTCTCCATCATTTACTCCCCCTTATTTTAGTAGGCGCCAGTCTTCTTCATCTGGCCGCATTGCATCAATATGGATCAAATAATCCATTGGGTGTACATTCAGAGATGGAAAAAATTGCTTCTTACCCTTATTTTTATGTAAAGGATCTAGTAGGTCGGGTAGCTTCTGCTATCTTTTTTTCCATTTGGATTTTTTATGCTCCTAATGTTTTGGGGCATCCCGACAATTATATACCTGCTAATCCGATGCCCACCCCGCCTCATATTGTGCCGGAATGGTATTTCCTACCGATCCATGCCATTCTTCGCAGTATACCTGACAAAGCGGGAGGTGTAGCCGCAATAGCACCAGTTTCTATATCTCTGTTGGCTTTACCCTTTTTTAAAAGTATGTATGTGCGTAGTTCAAGTTTTCGCCCGATTCACCAAGGAATATTTTGGTTGCTTTTGGCGGATTGCTTACTACTAGGTTGGATCGGATGTCAACCTGTGGAGGCACCATTTGTGACTATTGGACAAATTTCTTCTTTCTTTTTCTTCTTGTTCTTTGCCATAACGCCCATTCCGGGACGGGTTGGAAGAGGAATTAAAAATTCTTACACGGATGAGACTGATCACACCTGATCAGTGAAAAATTCGTCACACCAATCATTTTTTCATTTACGAGTGAGTATTACACCATGAATTTACAAGCGGATGAGTTTGAGGCCTTGTTGATATAGCTTAGATAGGGAAAAATCCCCGGGGGTGGTAGGGCTGAACTTTCAAATCCGGAGAGCCGACCACGGAAGCCTACTAGGTAGTTCGAATCTCCCTTTGCCAACGCGACTAGTACACGGGGCATCAGGTCGTCCATCCATTTATATTAAAAACCTAGGACGGGGACTATGGCCAACACGTGCCTCCGTACATCAGCTGACATCACCATAACTGCCTCCACGCAGCCCCTCAAGGCAACATAACTCCTATTATGCCTACCGACGCCTCCAAATATCCCCAAGCATCAAGTATAAACCAATTTCACTTCCCGAGTAGCACAGTGCTGAATAGGGTGCCGAGCATCAAGTCACCGAATAACCCTTCACAATTCGACGAGTGCGTCACTTGCGTCTTTTTTCCGCATCGAAAAGAAGATTATCTCCCCTACTTCTCACTTTACCGAAAAAGCGCCTGGAACGTAAAGGAATCTACGAGTAGTTTCAACGAGTTTCCCTATAAACCGCCCGACGAACGGAAAGAAGAGAAGGCTTTGCAAGACCTTATGAACCGATAGCCCTAGAGGAACGAGCCCCCCCGCCGGAAGGAAAGCAAACTGAAAGCTCTACTGACGAGCGTCCCTAACTTGACTTGCCCGAAAGTAGAACGATTTCCTGACTCAAAAGCCGAAAAAAAAAAGTCCATGGTAGTTTTTTTTTACAGAAGGAGTTTTCACGGCAGGCGTCGAAGAACGTCGCAAAAGAGTTCGTTCCCTTTTAGGCTTGACGGAAGGGACTTGCCTACGCACCGCAACTCGGAATAGTGAATTGATCAATCTTCACGCTGCATTTTCATAGGCTTAGCGTCACACAAAGACAAATAGATGCGGAAGTTTTCTCTAAGCTTTTCTGTTTGACAAGCGGATTCCGAGTTGGACAATAGCGAAAGTTGCAGTCTCTTCTACGGTGCCAAAGAGTCCCTGAACTAGACCTGCAACACTGACTTTCTCTCTCTACCACCGTCACTGCCTTCCGACTGTCACGGTACCTTATGCAACGGAAAGTGATCTCTCTGGCCGGATCGAAACAGAAAGAGTGTCTTTTCTCACTATGAGCTTTCCGCTTTCACTAGACTGACTGGACTTGCTTGAAACAACTAGCTCTACTTCCGGCTTTAAGGAGCGTCGACTTAAAAGTAGTTGACTTAAAGACTCTCAATTTCCGAACGGTTTTAGTTACGACTTCCTTCCGCACCTGACTCGCCCGGCAATACTGACTTGAACCGGCTCCCGCTTTGATGGAGTTGTACTGGCTCTGGCACAGGTTCAGGTACTGGTGAAAGCTCTGTCTCTTTCCTCGGTTCTCGCTTGAAGGAGCGCGTCGACTAAAAAGCAAAGAGTGGGGCGTTTTTCTTCCCGTAACCGACTTGACTTTCTGCCCAAGCAAGAAAGTCGACGATTCTCTAAGCAAAGCACTCTCCAAGCCGAAAGAAAGAAGGAATGTCTTACTTTCCCTACCGCACGGTATGAGAGTTCCCACTTGAACCGGACGAGCAGCTTGCTCCTCGGAACCTAAAACAGAAGAAGGAGTTTATACGACGCTGGAAAAGAAGAAAAAAGCAACCCTCAACTGTCGCCGACAACAAAGAGATACATACTCCACTTAGGCAATCAACCGCCCAATACCGAATTTCTAACTATCCAAGCCTAAAGCCCGGAAGGAAATGGAAAGACTTTTTTAAATTGAGGCCGATAGTGGTTTAAAAGCCCTGTGTGAGGGGCTTGCGAAAGAATTCCCTATTTTTCTTTTCAAAAATGTCATTAAAACAAAAACATGAAGATATTTGTAAGAAATAGTTATGGAAGACAGATTCTGTAATTCAGTTCGGATCATATTCAATCGAGCATTTTCATTTTGTAATATCACACCATCACATAGTATTGTCACCTGTCATCATACATGCATAGTCTTTAAGGCATGAGCTAACATCGCCAACGTTCATACTTGCATCAAAAACGTCGTGGCATATAACATTTTAAATAAAATCTGCATTCAAAGCGCGAAGAATATATGATGCATACATACATCACAACATACTCGATAACTCAACATCTCATTTTTATGATGACATAACAAAGAACAAGGCGCTTGCGAAGAAACGTCGAAGTTTATTGAATAATTAATAAAATGTCTTTGACTAACACCCATTTATAACACCTGGCAGCCTATCCACATTCGATGTTAACATATTATAGCACTCATTCTGAAGGGCCTCTTTAACGAGAAAAGGGCCATCCGACGTTTTTTGTGCGAGTTGTGACTTGGAAGATTGGCTCGCCCGGTAGTCAGTAGGGGTCAGCAACTTTTAGTATGACGTTACCCAGGATAAATATTGGTCTAACTTATAGATCATATGCCTTAACCATCCGGGATCTGTATGCCTCGACAGTTTTCAAAAGCATTCAATCGCCTCTCGTCCAGCGACTCTAACTCGAGCAACCTGGCCCTCACGTATTCAGTGGTATCTTCATCGAGGTTTGTAGATACCGTGATTCTCAAAGACTCGATCTCCTTTTCCACAGGAACTACAGCTTCAGTGCCATATACGCGAAATAAAGGACTGGAAAGCGCCTATTGACAGTCTTTCAGAAGTTCGATATGCCCACAAGGCTGACGACAAGATCTGACGAAGATTTTTGAAAAGGCCAACCTTCATTCGACGATCGTCATGCCATGCTTTTTCCCTTACTTGAGATGGGGCTTTCTTCTCTTACCTTTGCTCCCGTCCATGATACCAGTAACGCCTTCTCGCGCCTATTACTCGTCTTTTTGGCATTGAAGTGAGCCCGGTGTCATTCGTCGCATCAGTAAGTGCTGATTCGCGTCCAGCTCAAAATGAGGGTGGATTCTCAATTAAGGAGATCATCATTTCTTCTGTATGGTCTACAGCTCAAAATCCCCTAAATAAAAAAAGTAATATCCTTTTTTTTCTACATATAGGCAATCTTCTCTGAATATCCCATGAATAGAATAGGGATTTCTTTCCTGCTTTAGGACAGGAAGGCTGGGGAAGCTAATCTTTCTTTGACTGTTGGGAAGGCTGAAAGTGAAGAGAGCGAGGGATTTCCATCGCCTCTAAAGAAGCCCGAGCACAACGGGTACCAAGTCCAGTCCCTGTCTCGATAGGCGGGTTGAAGCCCTTTTTCTTGGTGCTAC
>Ga0268249_1000501_pt1 | contig 17522 bp, 10 predicted proteins | sample AgamicAtPe_FD_200257 | JGI IMG/M metagenome (GOLD analysis project Ga0268249, IMG submission 200257) | Agave microbial communities from Guanajuato, Mexico - At.P.e (v2) (version 3) | ecosystem: Host-associated > Plants > Phyllosphere > Phylloplane/Leaf | place: Guanajuato, Mexico | collected... | reverse complement strand
ACTAGTGTTGAGCATCATTAACAAGTTTCATGGTTCACACAGTCTCCAACTCCGCCACTCTCACCATGAAACGACCAGCTTTTTTCAACAATCCGCTCTATGTAGTCACAAGCCCTCGCTCAAGCCGTGGCCGAACCCTCATGCTTGAAATCATGTCATGCCGAAGAGCAAACCTGCCCAGTTTGTCCTCAACAAGCTGGCGACCGATTATCGTTGGCGAAGGTGTGTCGAACATCTCGGTTCGCAGCAGACCCAACCTGGAGATTCACTGGCCCTTCTCTAAATGGTATCAAATCAGGCAAATATACACGCTGCAGAGTTAATTGTAGATGGAACAACAGTTTGTGTCAAGTACATCACGATAGTCTAGATGAGTCGATCGCGTCTACCGACAACCAAAGCGTCGCTTTGCATCACTGAGCTTGGAGCTCAGCTTTCCGGTCACCGCTGAGTCCATATGATTCGGGTCGGATGTTCAGTGAATCATCGTTGCTAGGGGTCGCATACCTGCGTTGCTACCTCTCTGATATGTTGCAAGGTCAATCCGAACAATCGTTATATATAAACGAACTATCAGAGTGGGAGATCTCTAGAGAAACTTTCGTTCCGAAAGCTCACAAAATCCATCGAAATGGCAGCGAGACAGAAAGCAAACTCGAGTTTGAAGATCCTGCTGGTCGTCAGTGTTTTGTATACTCTAACAACTATGCAACGAATCTCATCCGTCGAGGCGATATTTTTCCTAGATCTTCTCTGCGCCTCGAGGCTAGAGACACTGGAAAGGCAAGTATCTCAGTTGATCGCCCTCACACAAGCGCAAACAACAGTGCCCACACAGTCGTATCAGAATAACGGTTAGGCCATCGATCTCAGATTGAATGACATTCAGTGTCAAAAGAGGAAACCTAGTGGCGTCGCTACCAAAATGTTGGGACCCAACGTGTCTGACACAATGTATTTGAAGTGCAACACCTCTCGAGAATCACTGCCGACGGGCGGTGCAATAAAATGCTTCTAAATTCCATCAACAAGTGCGACTACACATCTAGCCATGGTCTTCGAGTTCCGAGATATAGCATCGGTCTGATAGTAGTCGGTCATGTTTAGTAGGCTAGGCACCAGTTTTGCCTTTTGGTCGCTGCTGGTGTCGAGTTTGACGTTCAGTTTCCTCTGCGGATCAATCAGAGTGCTCGGCTCGACTCTCAAGTAAGAATGTCTCACGAGATGAGGCGCCAAGTCCCTTATTCTTTCTCTCAGCTCTGGTAACGAGTCATAGGGTAGAGTTTTCTCGATGAGCTCCGACATTGCGCGAACGATCTTCCAATCTTCTCGCGCCAATGAGGTTCCTGAGATGGCAGCAAGAGTTTGCTGCACCCGACCCTCCATGTTGACATATGTGCCTTGCTTCTCAGTGTAAGCAAGTCCAGGCAAGACTACATCGGCCGTCTCGGCACCGATGTCTCCAGTGTGGCCTTGATAGATAACAAGTCCGTTGTTGTGCAGAGGCAGGTTGCTATCGTCAACTCCAAAGAGCCATGTCAATGAGGCCTCCGGCGAACTCTGATTGATTGAGCGCTCAGTTGTGGGTTTAAACCCGATATCCAAGGCGGCGTTTTGGGAAGCCGCTCCTGTCAGTACATTGAATGTCGCCTTGTATTTATCGGCTAAACTTCTTGTAAGGTGGTATAGAGATCCCGGAGCTCCACCGAAAGATCCTGACTTCAGTTGCTGCCCAAGTATTACTGCCGGGTTTTTGGCCTTTTTTAAATCCTTGGCTGCTTGGTGCTGCCCGTCTATTATTTTCTCTATTGTATCAACCGTCTCACCAAGATGCTCGTACTCGTATAAGAGATCCATGTTTTTCGGCCCAATCACAGCAATCTGGTTTAGATCGTGGTTTCTCCATGCTTTTCTTATCCGGGAATTGACTAGAGGGGCCTCAAATCTTGGATTCGATCCGACTATAAGCAGGTAGTCAATGTTGTCGTACTCAAGACCCGCAATTGTTGTATTGAACAGGTAGTTTGTTCTAAAATCTAGGTCTTTTTGGGTTGGTATTGTGCTAGGATCTAGTTTGCTGTCGTAGTGAACGAAGAGGTTATCACAGTTTAGACTGTTCAGAAGATCCTTGATGGCAACCATTGTCTCAAGCTCTACCATCGGCCCAACTATTGCCTCAATATTTTGGGGGTTCCTTGATACGCGCGTAAAATAATCGGCCAATGTCACAAGAGTATCCTCCCAAAGTGCAGTTTGCAAGTTACCAGATTTAGTTGGACGCACCATGGGTGTAGTTAGTCGCTGAGTTTTGAGCCCATCGACTGCAGCATGCCTACTTTTATCAGCAAGCCACTCTTCGTTAACATCATCGTTCGGTCGGGGCAGTATTCTGAGTAGATCGTTAGCCCGCTGGCAGACCGATATGTTGGATCCAACAGCATCAAATACGTCGATTGAATCAAACCTTCTCAGTTCCCATGGTCTCGCCACAAAAGCGTAAGGCTTTGCAGTCAAGGCGCCAACCGGACAGAGATCGACAATGTTGCCACTAAGTTCGGTCTTGAGCAAGGTGTCGGCCAAATATGTGCCAATTTGCATATCATTTCCCCTCCCGTAAGTGCCCAAGTCGTTGACCCCAGCAATCTCGTTCATGAACCTGACACAGCGCGTACAGTGAATACAACGTGTCATGATAGTCTTGATTAAGGGGCCGACATTCTTGTCCTCAACCGCTCGCTTCTCGTCGAGACTTATGTGAAGCCGTGATCTATCAGAACCAAACGTCATGGCCTGATCCTGAAGGTCGCACTCGCCACCTTGATCGCAGATGGGACAATCCAGTGGATGGTTTTGGAGGAGGAATTCCATTACACCCTCGCGGGCTTTTCTCGCCTTCTCTGACTGGGTATGCACCCTCATACCATTCATAACAGGCATGGCACAAGAAGCTACAGGCTTAACGCTTTTCTCGACCTCCACCAAACACATCCTACAATTCCCGGCCACTGATAAACGCTCATGGTAACAGAATCTTGGGATCTCGATCCCAACCTTCGCTGCAGCCTCCAAGATAGTGGTGCCTGGTTCTACCTCAACCCGTTTGTTGTCGACCCAAAGCTCAGCTAAATTTGGTTTTGCAGCCTGGGTCAGGGTAGCCGATCGCCTGATGGAATTCACCGTCCTCCAACGGGATCCTCGAAGGTTAGTGATCAAGTTACTGGCGGCTTGCATCTTGTTAATTGGAAGGTTTCTAACGATTCTTATTCAATGAAGTGACATTAAAACATCGTGAGTGGAATCAAAACAACCAGATTTGTATGGTTTTTGCGCCAACACGGTTTTCGTGCCGTGTTTGTGCACAGCTGAGCTCTTGGTCGAATGCAGCCTCTCCTAGATGATCTAGTGACTCACTGTATGATCCCAGAACAACGAACTACAGAGAAAGAGGAGCCCAGAGACTTGTTGTTGATAAAGACCTCTTTACATCATGTAGGTCATATTCACGAGTTATACCTTCTCCATCTGTCACCATAGGGCGCCCGCAGTCACGGCAGTAATGTTCGTCCCCACGCATAACCTCACCAACAGGATCGTGAATTCGACTCGTATAGTTGCCGAATAAATGAAGGGCTAATCAGTGCTATATCGGCTTTACCTGGTGGCTAGAAAATTCGATACGGAAGGGAGATTCGATTTGGTGCGCTATGCATTTCTCAACGCTAGAAACGTCAAGGAGTTTCTGGTGCATGAGCGAATCCATTGGGGTGGCGTTTCTGTTCGACAGCGGCGGAAAGCGGCCGTCGGCCGAGCTTCGAAAGCGCATCAACGGCGAATGCATGAAAATCCATTTTACTTATTTTCAAATCCTTACATTGGACAACTGTATTCCTTTTTCTATTGTCTTCTTCTTCGTCCCGACAATAGTTGGTTCAATAATCTATCACCAGTACACACTGTCACCAAAAATTAGTTGCCACTGATACAAAAGGTTGATTGTACAAAAATCAACACTAGTTCATAGGATAGCTAAGAAGATAGCTGCAGTAGCACGGGAAACGAAATGGAAGAGACATATGATGCCATTGTTCTGGGTACAGGTCTGAAGGAATGTATAATATCTGGCATGTTGTCAGTAAGTGGAAAAAGGGTTCTCCATGTTGATCGCAACAAATATTATGGCGCCGAATCAGCATCCATCACGCCGCTCGAAGAACTATTTAACAAGTTCAAGATGCCCACCGATAATCTTGAACAGTATGGAAAGGGTCGAGATTGGAATGTCGACTTGATTCCCAAGTTCCTGATGGCAAACGGACAGCTCGTCAAGCTGCTCATTCATACCGGGGTCACCAAATATCTCGAATTCAAGGTTGTTGATGGCAGTTATGTTTACAAGGGCGACAAAATTTCCAAAGTTCCAGCCGATGAGAAAGAAGCACTATCGTCCAATCTGATGGGCTTGTTCGAAAAGCGGCGCTTTAGATCATTCTTAATGTTTGTTCAAAATTTCGACTTCAATGACCGAAGCACTTGGAAGGAGATTGACCCGACCAGCACACCATCGCAGAAATTGTACGAGAAGTTTGGCCTTGATCGAGAGACTGGAGAATTCACTGGTCACGCTCTCGCTCTATATCGTGATGACGAATATTTGAACAAACCCTGTGGAGATTTGATAACGAGAGTGAAACTGTACAGCGAATCCCTCGCTCGTTACGGAAAAAGTCCCTATCTCTACCCATTGTATGGTTTAGGAGAGCTACCGCAAGCTTTCGCACGTTTGTCCGCTATATATGGCGGGACTTACATGCTTGACAAACCAGTAGATGAGATATTGATGGACGAGAATGGGAAGGCGATTGGAATTCGCTGTGGCGAAGAGAAGGCCTACTGCTCACAGATATATTGCGACCCGAGCTACGTACCGGACAAAGTTGAAAGAGTTGGCCAAGTCATAAGGTGCATCTGCCTCATGAACCACCCAATTCCGAACACAAAAGACTCCCTATCAACCCAAATTATCATTCCCCAGAAACAACTGAAGCGCAAATCGGATATTTACATATCTCTAGTGTCCCACACGCACCAAGTGGCTGCAAAGGGATGGTTTATTGCAATGGTGAGCACAATCGTTGAGACAGCAAATCCCGAGAACGAGCTCATACCGGCCCTCGAACTGCTCGGCCCCATCAAGCAAAAGTTTTTCAGTGTCAGCGATGTTCATCGACCGACAGATGATGGCTCAAAGAGTCAGATATTTATTTCGCAATCCTTCGATCCAACATCCCACTTTGAAGAGACCTGTGTCGATGTTTTAGAAATCTACAAACGTGGCACCGGTGAAGATTTCGACTTCAGTAAAATTGTCGGGGACGTTAACCAAGACGAGTAAGACGATTGAATTGTTTCCAGTCAAAAGTGAACGATAGTAACATGATGAAATCTGCTAGCTCTACAACATTCAACGAAGGAAAATTTCAACGCTCCAATGTAATTCTATAACTCAAATAAATTTAACTGAAAATCAATTGGCTTTGACCATGGACTTCCCGTCGGCTGAAAGCTAGCGGGCCGAGTGTAATCGTGCTTCACTAGCGATGTTATATTTGGTGCAATATTACACTTGTTGACCTCCATGAATGGCAACCATGGGGTCTGTTGCTCATCATCCTTGATGAGAGCCGTCTTTTCGCGATTAGATCATGTCGGAAGCGCCTAGCACAAGCATCGCCGCTGATTTTTACGTCGACCAAGAAGCATACAAGCTCTCCTTTTCGGCAGTCAGGATAGACTGAAGCCATTAGATAGTTGAGCAGACTAATGAGCGTCCTCACTACGGGGAAGCAACTCCACCAGGGTAGCAGCATCAGTAATAAAGGTGTCTCAAGTTATCGATTTGTGCCAGATCCCTTTGCGCGCATAGTTGGTTTGCGGATGATAATCGCCATGACTCTCAGGATGCCATTAGAGTCACCGACTGCCTTCACAGTGTACCTGATTCGAACCAGAGAATCAGATCCTGGCGGCAGTTATTCTCATTTAAATTGAGGCCGCGTTCGTTTATGCCCATGCGTCTGTGGATTGCATAGCTACCTGAGGCACCTGGCATGGCTACCTGGTTTAAGTTCAGTGGCAGATTTAAACACAAACGATTCGATCAAGTTGTGAGAATGAGATTGTGGGAGCTTCAGATCTCTGTTCAGACAACCTTGTGTTACGGATCATGCAACTTAAAACTGAGATCCCAAACAGTGACAAGCACAACCATCCAATCGCAAGAGATCTTATCTCGGTTTCGAACGAGCTAAATGCGCGACTTGCGTCGATCCGACCGTCCGAGTCCAAAACAAACTATCGTCCCACTTTCACAATCGCTTAAAAATGATATTTTTGCACCACCTCAATAATTTCTCCTTTTAGATGAGGCTCGCCCGGCTCGCGCATTAAATCTGTCCAGACTACAATTGGAATCCAAGAGAAGTTGCGGTCTCGTGGAGAAGTGAAAGGCCCTCGATTGCTAACCAAGATGCATCCCGCCACTCCCGTGCTGAACGAAGAGAGCCCCTTGTTGGCGGGACCGGCTGCTCTCAAGGGAAACACTGTTTACATCTACCTGGTTGCCTTTTTGAGCGCCATTGGCGGCTTCCTGTTCGGCTACGACACTGGCATTATATCTGGCGCCATGATATTCATCAAGGACGTTTTCAACCTGAACGAATGGTGGCAAGAATCTATTGTCAGCTCAACCCTATTAGCGGCGTGGATGTTTTCAATTCTGTCTGGATCTGCGACTGACAGATTTGGCAGGAAGCCAGTGATTGTTGGCTCATCGCTTGTTTTCGTCCTTGGCTCAGCACTGATGGCGGTGGCATGGAACGAGTTTTTCCTATTGGCCGGACGGCTGGTTGTTGGTGCCGGCGTTGGCTTAGCCTCCATGACGGTGCCAATGTACATTGCGGAAGTTGCGCCCTCGGCCATTCGAGGCCAGCTGGTTATGATCAACATGTGTTGCATTACCGGCGGCCAGTTCTTTGCCTCGCTGATAGCCTATGGGTTCAGTTTCATCGAGGGCGATCATGGGTGGCGTCTCATGCTCGGATTTGCCGCACTACCCGCGGCAGTGCAGTTCTTCGCCTTTCTCGCGATGCCAGAGTCGCCAAGGTGGCTCATCAGCAACAAGAGGTATGAGGAGGCGAGACGAGTGCTGGCAAAACTGCGGCCTCATGGCACCGACACTGAGCTAGAGTTCAGCGCAATCAGGGAGAGTTGCGTACAGGCTAAGCAGGAGCAAGAGGCCCTCAACGAGCCTAGCCAGTCCACCTTTAGGAGGATTCTTGCCACCCAGTCGGTGAGGAGGGCGCTCACAGTGGGTTGCCTGCTGCAAATGGTTCAACAGGTGTCTGGAATCAACACTGTCATGTACTACACAGCCTCCATCTTCGAAATGGCGGGAGTTCAATCGAAACAGAGAGCCCTACTGATGTCTGCAGGAACTGCGCTGGTTAATTTCGTGTTCACCATTGTTGGTTTTGCGCTGGTTGAACGAGTTGGTAGGAGGAGGCTGACATTGTACAGTTTATTTGGGGTAATAGTTAGCTTGGTCACTCTGGCGGCCGGTTTTCAGATTGCCTACTACCATTCGCCCGTTATAACCCAGATCGACCAGTCAGGTTTGAACGAGCCATGCGCAAACTACGGGGATTGTTCAGCTTGTTCTCTGGACCCGCAATGCGGCTTCTGTTTCGCCCAAAACACTTCAACCGGCTCCATCACGAACGCGGCCTGCATTCACGTCAACGCCAGCCATCACGACCAGTCAACTTTAGGCCACTGCAGCGCCGGTACCTCAAGCGACTTCACTTGGGCCTACGAGTGGTGTCCCTCGGCCTACTCGTGGATAACGCTGCTTGGAATGGTGATGTACTTGTTGTTCTTTGCGCCTGGCATGGGCCCCATGCCCTGGACCATCAACTCGGAGATTTATCCCTCGTGGGCGCGCAGCTGGTGCCTCTCAGCCTCAACGAGCGTTTGTTGGCTCTTCAACCTGCTCGTCTCGATGACATTTCTAACCCTAACCAGAGCGATCACGAAACAGGGCGCGTTTTATTTGTACGCGCTGCTTGCAAGTTTTGGGTTTATTTATTTTGTTTGTGTTTTGCCCGAAACGAGGGGCAAGACTCTAGAGGACCTGAAGGACCTCTTTTCGAGCACAAGTTCGAATAGTTCGAGTGAGAAGGATAGGAATAAACAAATTGAGTAACTTTCTATGATGAATTGAACGTGAACCTCATTAATGCGCGCGGTTGCCATGGGTAACCTCGAGTCTTGGCCCATTGGCTTGCATCCCAACCCCGGTGGCTATCCAGTTCCATATTAAGTTTCTATGACTTGAGATCATCATGGCGAATCAAAACCTAGAGGTTATAAGGTAAATAATTTGGTTTGAGAAGTTCTTCTGAAAAAAAGTTCAAAAATTCTAAATCCGCAACCAATTCCGTTCGCTTGCCTGCAGGTCAGTCGAGTTCGTATCTCTCGATACCCATCCGGCAAACAATGCCCTAGTTGTCACCTATGAGATAACGACACTCGTATTGGAACGTGGCTCCAAATGTGAGCTCGGTCGAGGAAACAGACAAAGTCAGCTTCAAATCAACATTTCGCTCTTAGACTCATTGGGCAAGAACGACCTCAGAGCGGATAAGCTTGCGATAAATCTGCAGGAGCTCAGCGCAGAGGTTGTCCGTAGGTGTCCCCTACTTTTATCTGAGCGCAACAACTTGGACGATATTCGCCTCCACCTTCTGTATCTCATAGGCCGGCGTCAATCACAAATACTCAGCGCCAGAGACTCAGGCTTTGATGAGTTTAGAGGGCGGCCGACATCGTCGGCAAGCTTGCGCTCCAGCTCAGCTAAACGCGGACTCTCTGGTAAGAGAGGTCGCCTAGGAAGCGCCTGCTCTTCCCGGAGCTCTCACTTGTCCACGAGCTCAGAAATCTCTGAGGATGTTTACGAGTACCTGTACCTCAAAGAGACAACCAAAACAAGCAATCATTTGAATTCCAATGAAACGTTCATGGGCGAATTAGACGAGCATCTTGCTGAGAATGAGCCCATCGAACAAACAGAGGTCATCATGAGCTCAGACAGGCTCAGCGCTCTAGAATCGAAACTTGAGGGTTTGTATGGAGATGAAGCGGAAAGGTTAGTTTCCATGGCTTTTGTGCGTCGATTGTTCAGGGATGAACAGAACTTGGCTAGTTTGAGCGGAAACAGGCTATTAGTTTGCGCGATTCTTAGAATATTGAGAGATTCTTGTAATGATGTGAATCGTAACTCTTTGAGCGAATCAATCATCTACTGTCTAGTAAAGTTCACCTCCTTTGAGGACACCTATTTGCGCGCCTTTGAAGAGACAGAGCCTATAGATCTGATGAAGATAGCCACAGAGCTGCTAGTTGGGCGCATTAATCTGTTCGCCAGGAGCCAAGATTTGAGACATCACTACTATTACATTGGCTCACTCTTAATTCTGACAACACACGTTTATCAGCTCCAAGTTGAACATAAGCTAATGGCTCCACTGGACGAAAAGGTGGTCGCCTCTCTCGTTCAACTGCTTCAGCTAATGTGTGATCGTTTTGCAAACGAGATAAGACTTCTGAAGAAGCCAGCTCAAACTGTCGTGCTATTGGCCAAGCTGGTAGATCTACTGCACAATTTGTCAATTTTCAAGGAGTTCATCAATCTGATTAAAACTCAGCACCTGCAATTGGTGGACTCGTTAGTGAACCTGTTGAGTGGGTTACAAACTAGCCGACCAATAAGTGGATCACGAGCAAGCGGATCAGCCGAGTTGGGGCTCATTTTCAACGACAAACACATTCAAGCCCAACTCTACGAGCTAGAAATTAACCTTCTAAGACTGATTAACAACTTAATTCACGAGAGGCGACTAAGAATACGTTTAACTAGGAGAAATTTTCTCAAATGCGTGCTCAGAAATTTGGTTGTCTTTTTGGCAAGCAGAAAGACAAACAGCCTTAAACCTTATCATGAATCCTCCGTGTTGTTGGTTCCAATGAGGAGCCTCTATGAGCTTACTTGTGGCGACTATATAAAACTGGAGCTTTACAAGAGCAAGATAATAATGAAATGTTTGTTAGAATACCTTCTGAGTGCTACAACAGACTTGAGAGTGACACTGATGGGCGCAATCGAGAGGCAAAAGTTACCTGACAGAGAGAAAAATTTGCTCGGCTTAGAATTGCAAGAGCAGCTCATTGTTGAGCCGAGTGAGGTTGGCCAATATATTGTCTGTTTATGGGTAAATCTTAGCGCTAGACGCGAGGCAAGAGTTGCCTTTGGTTTGGAGGCGAGCGAGTTGAAGAGTTTAGTTTGCGAGTATGTTGAGTTAAGCTCGGCTTGTTTAGAGAAATTTTGCTCCATCATCGCGGGAGGTGGATCAGCATTGGAGGAATTGAATGGAACCTACCTGGTCGTGTACTTGCACTTGAAGTTGCTTAGAAACTTGTCGCACCTGTTCGAGCCTGGCGAGCCTGGATTAGTGTTGGATGATTTATGTTCAAAATGGATCAAGCGAATGGCTGCAATAGCAAGCAACCTTTTAGACTCTGCATCAGATAACAACCTATTCGTTCCGCTTACAATCGAGTGTTTAGGAATTCTAAACAATTTCCTCCAATCGGGCGGCCCAAAGTTTGGAGGCGCCGAGCAAGCCTTGCTAGCGAACACAATGACAAATTTGCTTGATAAGTTATTCAAACTTGAGGGCCAAAATTTCGAGACCGAAAACGACGACCTACTGTTGGTTTCAACAACGCTCATTGGAACTCTGGCCAGGTATTGCGAACTATGCGCGCCCACCCAAATGTTGCCCACAACTCTTGAATTGAGCGCGAAAATACTTGAGGCGAGCAACTTTATATTTGAATCTAGAATCACCGACCACGAAATGATCATTAGCAGCCTCTATACGCTAAGCCAACTCATGAACCATTCGCACTTTTTGAAAGACATGTCCAATCTAGAGGCCGAAAGTGCAGACGAGGCCAGTTTTGTTGGCAGCGGTCACGTTGGCTTTCTAGTGGACAAATTGGCCGAGCTTGTGTCTGACGCCGATGAGAGGGTTGCAAAACTAGCCGTCCACTTGCTAAATAGACTGCGACAGCTCGAGGAACGAGCGGCCGGGGGTTGTGTCATTTGGAAAAGACGCTTTGCAATTTACAACAGGAGATGGTTGGATGCAGTTGAGCCAAGGAGAGTTGGCCACCAGCAGGCGGAAGGGGTGACAAGTTTGGCCTGCGAAATGGAGGAGATGCGCGAACACGAATTGGAGGAAGAGTATCCCTCCTTAGATGGCAACGAAATGATCGATGACTCGCCGACCGAGGAGGAGGAGGAGGAGTGCGGCGAGCTCAACGTTCACCTGAAAACCTTTGACGACTTCGAGCGACCAAAGAGCGGCCATGAGCGACGACAACGCGGACAGTCGGCCCTCTTCGCCCAAATACATGGAACAATGGGCTCGGCCGACAGCGCCGATGAGGTCGACGAGGATGACGAGGAGCAGTCGAGTCTCGAGGCGCCCGACTTGAATGTGATCGATGCAAACTCCATGATCAAGCATCTGAGTTGCAGGCGCGAGATTCGTTGGCGCGAAGGCTCCGCTCGTGCCGCAGGTTAGAGGCGAGCGCCTCCAACTCATGGCTCGCTCATGGCCCTTTGGCCGGGCCGGCTGGTTGCCAGGGGAAACACTGGGCTTGCGAGCGGGCAGAGTGGGCGCCAATTGAGTGCGAGCGGTCCAGGTGAGGGAGGGAGGGAGAAGGAGAGCGGACTGTCCAGGTTTGTCGCTTGCTCGTTGTTGCAAGGAACGAGGTCATGCGCCAATGGCTGGAGTTGGTGGCATCCGAGAGTGGGAACTAGATAGCCGGCCAGTGCCAATGCTAGCGAGCGAGCCGGCCAGCCAGCAAGCAAGCTCAGGAGCGAGGTTAAGGTGGCAGAGCAAGAGTAGCTAGAGTGGCTGTTGGAGAGACTTGAGGAGCGGGCCAGCAGGGATAGAGGCAGACGCAGAGCGGAGGCTTACATCAGTCAACAATAGCGAGCGGAGCGGCCAATCCAGGAGCTTGGCCATTGTAGCGCTCAGCTCGACTCGACTCGACTCCACTCCACTCCAGTTGCATTGAGAGCTCCACGGCCGGGTTACGCTTGTTCGTGGCCGTTGCATTGTCACCTCTGTGCAAATCGGCCAAACAAACCGATAGCTCCAATCGGGAGCCTGACAAAGTGGCCACGACGGGCGGCATCGATTGCGCAGGACGAGAAGACTGAGAAGGGATCTGGAGGACGAAAGGCAGGCGGCCATTGTGGCTGTGTTGAAGCGCGCGCAGGTAAGTTTGTTGCGGCCGGCAATCGTAGGCCATGCAGTTGTATCGGAGCGCCAAGTCTGCGTCTGAGTCTCGGCGGCCGAGTTGCGTCGTGGCGACCACTCGAGCGCCGCCGTTATGTCACTGCGCCGCCGCTGCCGCCGCCATCATCACCAGCAGCAGCGGCAGCGGCGGCAGCAACAACAACAACAGCAACACTTACATCAACAACAGCAGCTGAGCCAAGAGTCTCTTTGTTTGTTGCTCCCTCAATGAGCCCAAGCGATGTTCCGCTGCACGGCCTTGGCTGGATGGAGCCTAATGGCTCAATTGGGCCAAACTACTTTCTATCCCGGCGCTGCGAAGCCGCTCGAGCGTCCAAAGCCGCCCATCTTGGTCAGCTGCGGGCGGCTTTGTTTCGGCCGAGTCTCTGCCAGCCAGCCAAGAGGCTAAACGTTGCCCGAGCCGGCCAAAGATCGTGACCCGACCTAAAACGGCGCCAAGAGGGCGAAAGAGAGAGAGAGAGAGCGGCCGTTTAAATGCCAGCAACTCGCCAATTAACAATTCAAGATGTTGCGGCCCAGCTCGCTCGGCTGGCCCCATTGTTGTGGGCGGCGCAAGTGGCGTCGGCGGCACAGGTGCGCTCGATGTTGGCACAGCGAGGAGGAGGAGGAGAGAGTTGCGCCCGAGGGGCTCTTCATGTGTCGCTTGGAGGAAAATCGCGCGGCTCGCAACGGGTTGCGTCCCAGAAGTCGCCGGCTTTGTTCCACTTTGGCCGAGCGAGTTGCTTGCGGTGTGATCGCTCTCACAGTTTCGTGTGAAGCGAGCACAATCGGAGCGATTTGCAAATTTGTTCATTGCCTCAGCTGAACGTTAGCCAGACTCAGCCCAAAGGAGCGAGCGAAAGGGCGAAATCCGCTCGCCTCCAAACGTTTAGCGAGACTTAAACACCTGTCAGGTGAGAGAACAAACGAACTGAGTTGAGCGCTCAGCTTGTTGCCGAGTTGGAGGGGAAGAGACGCTCGCTCGTTGGCGCGACGAAGATTTCGCCCAAAGTGTCGGTGGCGGCACGAGATGGAAGCGAGACGAGAGGGGCGACTCTACACTTCAACGGCTCGTTTTCGCTTGCTCAAGGCGGGCGGCCGAGTCTAGCCGGCATATCTCGCCGTGCTCGAGTGTCACATTGGTAGTGTTCACCTATTGGTGCAGCTCGCTTCTCAACTTTATCCATCCGTTCACGAAAACTGGGAGCCGGGCGATAATCTGCTCCTAGATCGCGAATTTTGTCGCCGTTGCAAGAGCAGCTTCCTGATCGAGCGACCAGGCTGAGTGTACATGAATGGCGATGCTCGCTCTCTTCAATGCAACGAAACTCGCTGCTCCAAATTCGGCCAAGACTCAACCCTCAACTACAAGAGTCAAAAGGATGGTTAAGCCTGAATGGCACTGGTTTTCCAAGTGAAGGCCACCTTTGGCGACACTCGGGCGGCTTGCTCGTGGCGGCGAGCCGACCTTGATGGAAGTCAGGCCAAGTTGAGAGGACACTCGATGGCGACAGGTGAGCGCTAATGAGGAGTGATTGAGCGGATCGGCCGCCTTCAGATTAAGCCTTTCTGCTGGCCGAAGCTCCGCTCACTTGTTGACTGACACTAACGACCAGTTGGCCGCGCGAAGAGTGTTGCTCTGGCGCCGGCCGCTTCTTTCAATCAAGCACCAGTTTTACTCTAGACCGAGCGGCAAGGACGAGAGGGGGGCGCTCTTCAGGGCGAGCAAGCTGTTCCGCAGCGACGCTCTCAGAACCTGTTGCGGGTCTTCGGCCGGCAGCGGACAGGTTAACCTGCGAGCGCCAGACCCTTGGAAAGAGGCTCTCGCTCGGCCAACCAAAGCCCATCCCACTCCCCGCCCAAAGCGACCCTCTTTTCAGGCTTGGCGCTCCGCTTTTGTTGGCCCTCGAGCGCGTGTGTTCGCCGATTCGTCTCGGCCGATGGCAGCCAGCCATTTGCCAACTCAACTCGCCCACTGTGTCAGCTTGGCGCCAACTCTTATGGCACTCGTCCTCTCTCATTCATATGCATCATTGCGGCCTCAAACTGGCCGCTTGGCGTTAGTTTGCGAGCCACCCAAGCTAGTTGCTCGCTCGCTCGCTCGCCGGTTGTGCACCCTTGAATTAGGCGAGTTTGGTGCCATTGCGCTGGCCGGGCGCGTTAACAAGCGCAACGGACGCGCTTAGGTCGGCCACCCCAAAGCTAAGACAATTGGCCTGGCATTGGGAGCGCCAAGGGACGGAGCTGGCGTCGCTGAGTCCATGCTGGCTCAAGGCAAGCTGGCTAGCAGTCACAGCCAACCCATCTGACTGGAGCGAGCGGCAGCCAGCTCACAGTGGCACACAGAGCCTCGCTAGCCGGCCGGCCGGCCGGCCAGGCAGGCAGCCAGCCGGCGCTCAGGTGGGCCACCTTCTTCTTGCGCCGCCAAATCCATGACCCAAACAAAGCCACTCGAGCTCAAATTCTGGAGGCAAAATCAATCAATCCATCAGGAGGCGTCCAATCGAGAGAAGTGTTTGTTTTCGAGCTGGCGCGTTTTGCGCCAGAGGCGTCGGCTGCGGCTGCGGCTCGGGCGGCCAACCGAGGGCTTGGTGCTGGCCACTGCGCCCAAGTTCAAACCTTTCGGCCAAACTTGAACGCTCGAGAGGCTCGCTGGCCTGCTAATGGTTGGCTTGCATGCGATTTGCTGGCTCCTAAATGTTTCGCCGCCAAGTGATTTATCGTCGCTGCCCTCGAGGCTGGCGGCCAGCTAGCGGCGCCAAGCGGAGTTAGCCTTTGCGGCGGAAGGAGCGCGAGCTTGGAGCTCCTCTCAGCTCGGCGCAACCCAACTCGGCCGCTCATGAACTTCCACTCATTGTTCGCAAACAGAAAACTCCGCCGCTAAGCCAACAACAGCCAGCAACCACAAGCTCGGGCCAACCGAGAACACAGGTGATGGCGAGGGAACAACAATTGGCTTATTTAGCTGCCGCTACCAAGCGAACGATGACGCCGATGATATTTGTTGACTGGCCGCTGCCGCCGCCGATGGGCCAACAAAGGCCGCCGAGCTAGCGTTGGGAAAGCGAGCTAAACGAATTGGAACTAAAAGGCTGCTTAACCTCCTTTTCGGGCTCTCCCTTCCGTCCGTCGGATGCGCAGCCAGTCAGGCAGGCAGGCAGGCGGCTCGCCGCCAGCCAGCCGAGGGCGGCAACGGGCGACGCGCTCAGCCCGCCGGCCGCCCTCGCCTGCAGCCTCTGCTATCGCGTTTAGTATCTGCGCCCGAATTGGCCCATCAAGCCACCCGCCCGGCTGGCTGGGCTGCCTGGCTGCATATTCGGCTGCCCGCTCGCTCGGCCGTCAAGCTAGCTCGGCGGGCGGACGTGAGATCGGAGCCGCAGGAGCTGCAGCTTGAGCGGGTGTGCTGTTCTCATTCCCATGCAGCTCAGGCGCGAGCGGCCGCCAGCCAGCCAGCCCGCTCGCTCGGCCGGCCGGCCGCCGGGACGACGCAGAACAATAGAGCACGTCTGGCCGCCTGCGACGGATGCCGCCGCGACCTCCCGCCGGCGAGCGGGGTGGGCGTGGCCCGCGCGCCGCTACTCTGCGCTCGCCCGAGGGAGCCGATGGGAATATTTGAATTCATCGGCGGCCGCAGCCTGGACGAGCGGATCCGCTGTCGGGCGGCAGCGGCAGCAGCAGCAGCGGTGGCGCTTTGTGTGGGCGAGTTGCGCGCGCGACTCCCGAAACAGGTTTGCGCCGCCAAGCTGCGGCCAGAGCGCGCAAATTGAATTTGCCGGCCAGATTGCGCACCTGTTGCTGTTGCGACGCGGGCTGGGCGTGGCGGGCGCCAGCCGCCCGAAGCTGGGGGCGCCGGCGGGCGGGCGGGCCGCCGTTTGGAGGCTTGCAAGCCAGTTCCGTTGAGCTTGTGGCGAGCGAGCGGGGCGGAAAGGAGAGGAGAGGAGAGGAGAGGAGAGGAGCAAAGGCAGGAGCGCGAGTGGGAGGGGCGCCACTTGCTGCCGGCGCCGAGCGGCCAAAGGGGAGAGCGAGAGAGAGAGAGGCGAGCGTAGCAGCCAGGTGAGCGAGTGGCTTCACAAGCAAGCCAGCCGGGCTGAGCTGAGCTGAGCGGCCGCTAGCTCGGAGCGGCAGGCTCGTTGAGCGCGCCTCCAGCCAGTTGAGGCTGAGGGAAGGCGGCGGCGCAAGCAGCAACCTGTTGGCTGCGTCAGACGGCAGCCCTTTAGTTGGCTCCAGAGTCTGGCTGTAGAGTCTAGCCGGGTTGAGTTGAGTGGAGTGGAGTGGAGTCGAGTCGAGTCGAGTTTGGTTGCGAGCGAGCGCAACTTAAGCGCGCCGAGATAACAGAACTCAGTCGCTAATTTACATTCCCTTGGCCGTTGGCGCCAGCTTGCAGGTTGGTGGCTGCGCTTGTTATTGTTGTTGTTGTCGCTCCATCTTTGCAAGAGTCAGTATTGGCAATCGTGCAAGTGATTGCGGCCGCCGCTCGCAGCTACAAGTGGGCGCCAGAGGAGCCGGGCGCAGTGGGCCAGCCAGCCAGCCAGCCAGCCAGCACTGCTGCCGACTGACGAGCGTGGATTTTGTTTGAGGCCAGAACAATAAGCTGAGGGCGCAGAGAGGCGAGCCGAGTGCTGGCCAAAGGTAGAGCTTTGAGGGGAGATAGATTTGTGGTGCGAGTGGGAGTGCAGCGGCCGCAAGCTGGCCAGCCCCAATTGGAAGGCAGAGAGCGCGGAAGGGACGAGAGAGAGAGCGAGGCACTTGGAGCTACTGTTTGCGGCGCTCGCTCTTCGCCGCGACTGCCAACGCAATAAAAGGCGCCCGTAATCTAGCACTCAACTGCTCAAACAACTTACTCGACCCCCTCAGCCTCCGCCGACAAACCAATCCAGTCCAATCAAATCCGAGCGCAAATTGTTACTCCAATTTCAACGAAGCCAACGAGCAAACAAAGGCAAACAAGAGGGTGGCCGCCGCCGCCGCCGCCGCAGCAGCAGCAGCCGCTCAGAGGAGAGCAAACGGGGCCGGCCAGTGGACGCGCCCTCTAGGCTCCAGATCCCAGCTCAGGCGGCCGGCAGCCGGGCAAGACTGGTGGCGAGCGAGAGGCAG
>Ga0268249_1000500_pt1 | contig 17544 bp, 12 predicted proteins | sample AgamicAtPe_FD_200257 | JGI IMG/M metagenome (GOLD analysis project Ga0268249, IMG submission 200257) | Agave microbial communities from Guanajuato, Mexico - At.P.e (v2) (version 3) | ecosystem: Host-associated > Plants > Phyllosphere > Phylloplane/Leaf | place: Guanajuato, Mexico | collected... | reverse complement strand
CTTGCGCAAACCAATGACCTCTCTCTCTCTCTTCCTGTCACTCGCTTGCTTGCTCGCTCGCGCGCTCCAAACTGGCCACTGGCAAGCGAGAGCTGGCGACCGGCAGGGCGGGCGGGCTGATAGGTGGGCAATCCGGCCGGCTTGCGGGCGCTCAGGTAAGTGGCGGGCTCTGGCGCAAGCTGGCCAGATTGGCTGCACAGGAGCAACAGCTTCTCTCAGTTAGCGACGCGCAAGCTGACTAAATGAGATAAGCAAAACTCGTCCTCTCGTCAACATTCAAAGTGGCCCGCACTGAGCGGCTGGCGGCTGCCGCTTTGGCGCGGCTGGCTGCGTCGAGCAATCGGCGCCAAGATGGAAGCCAGATAGGCAAACTCTCCTCCTCCTCCTTCCTTCGAGCGCCGGCAGCAGCGGCCGCCTCCCTCTGCTGGCGCGGGGGATGCGCGCTCGCACTTGCTGGCTCAGAGTGGCGCCGCTCGCAAGCTAGCTCGGCCCGCCTGCTAGAGCTCCATGATGCGGCGGCCCGCGCGCACGCACTCCTATCTGGGCGCCCAATCAACCCGCCGAGGCTGCCAATCTCGCCAGCAAAAGCGCCAGCCTCAAACTCGCTCGAGCCTCAAGTTGTTTGGTTGCGCCCAAAACTCGCACTGTTGCAACCAAACAGGCCGTCTAGCTGGCTGGCTGGCTGAACAACTGGCTAACTAACTCGCCAAGCAAACCAAAGACAACCTTGGCCGCTCCTCTCCTCGGCAACCCGCAACTAGCGAGCTCTCCCCTTGGCACTCGAACCAGAACCCCGCAACTCGCGTTCGCACTCAAACCGCCTCCTTCGAGCACCAAAGCTCGAGTGTCCACCGCGAAACTTGCGCCCGCTGGCCGGCTCGCCTGCGGCCAGTTCCGCTAGATTGGCCACCTGGCTGCACGGCGCGGCCAACAAACCGTGCAGCAAATCGGAGGCGCCCACTGCCACAGCTCTAAAGCGCCAATGGGCACCCATGGAGCACCCATTGAAGCGCCGCCAAATGTCACAAATGTCAAGGGCGGCGCCCCCTTCCTCTCCCCCCTGGAGCTCTCCATTCCAGCCCGCGCGCCCTGTTTGGCCCGCAAATTGGTATGCAAATCGCCCCTCACGGCCACTTGCAGCTCCATTTCCGGCCGCTCGCAACGGAGGCCCAGTGGTGGCTCGCTCGGTTGCTCTGCCCCAAAGTTGCTCGGCTCTCGCGCAGCTCCAACCTGTCGAGGTTCGTTAAACACGAGCAAGCGAGCGAGCAGGCGAACGATCTGCGGCTGAGCAAGCGAGCTGCAAGGCCACCTGTCCGTGCGATTCCGCTCGCTTATGATTGATTTATTAGCCTGGAAGGAAAGTGTGGCCAGAATTTTGGCTTTCGAACGAGGATGTTGTTTACCCGCTTTGGCCGATTTTTGGCTTGCGAGCGGCGCGGCGACGGGCGCGCCATCTGACGGTGCCTCTGCTGGCCGAGCGCACGAATCTGCGAGAAACCTCGAACAGGTTTCGCCCTTTGCCAGTTTCTGGCAACATTTGTCGCCGCCGCCGCCGCAAACGCTGATAGACAAGCTAATTCCGCCCAACTTCCTCCCTCGAGCTCAGCCATTAGCTCGCTAGCAGCGCGAACAGCCCAGATTGGCCACCACCTGGAAGCGAGCGAGCGAGCGAGCTCCATTCAGTCTTAGTGAGCCCACTCTGCTCTCTGTCGGCTTCCATTTGCGACTCAACGATGATTACTCGCCTTCATCGCACCCAAAATAGATAGTCTGCGGGCTAGCCAACAAGCCTGAATTGTTATCTTCGAGTGTATCACTGATTGGGCTGGATAGGCAGAGACTCCCTCAATGCCTCTCGGCTTGCGCTGCCTTTTTGGTCCCGCACGGCCGCAAGCGCCGCCAAAACTCCATGTGTTTTGGGTCAGGCGGATTCTGGGCAGTCAATATTGAAATCTAGCACGGCAGTTTGGCGAGCGAGGCGAAAGCAGCGATCTCTGCGAGGATTTGGCCGACACAAAGGGGGAGGCTTGCTTGGATAGGATGACCATAGTGGACGTTTTGGTGCACAAATGGCGCATGCTGGACAACCGGAGGCAGCGCATAATTCTCGGCCTGTTGGCCGCACTTCTGGTTGGCTCGGTTGGGCTGGTATTCGTGTTGCGCTCGGGGACAAAGGGCGACCAGCATCCAGATCCCACAACCCCAAGCCCACCAACACCAGAGCCGCCAACGACGCAGGCGCCGCCGCAGCCAGCAACAACATTGGCGCCCAAAGGCCAGCTGGTCTTCTCGGACGACGGACTGGCGCTCGTCTCCTTCAATGGCATGCTAAAACTGGACGGAATGTACATCTACATTGACAGCCCTAGCAAACTAAAGTTCAGCAAGGAGCCGCCCGTGGACGGGCAGAGTAAACTGGAGCTCATTCTTGTTGACAAGTTAGTCCAGTTGGCCTTCTCCTTCAGCAAGACTCAATCAGAGCTCGAGGTTGTGGAGGCAACAGTGAGCTGGCAGCAGCAGGATAACAAGGAGCTCAGCTGCCGTCTAATTGGACCAACCAACACTCTGTTCCGGTGCGAACCAAACGAGCATTACGCCTGCAACAAAGCCACAGAATACCAGTGCAAAGCCACAATCTTGAACGCAACACTCGTCATTAACCAGATTGAATTTGAGGTGGACAGATCAGCGCCTGTCAACAGGAGTGATCCCAAGTTTTCCACTCCCCAGCGCCAGTGTTGAAAGACAAAACTAGTATCACCAAAAAAGCCTACATAGCTCAAAGACCAGAATATTTGGGATCTCAACTAAAGTTAGGGGGATCGCAAATTAATTTTTCTGCCGGTGTGTTGCTCTGATTGTTGCACCTGTTTTGTCAAGCGTCGCTTTCTTCTCAACCGACCAGCCGAAGTTGAGCGTCGCCTTTATGGCTCCAAGTTCAAAAAGCATGGCCAGTGGCGACTTTGCTTCAACAATTTCAGCGCCGCCGATGATTTACAATAAAAGAAATTCTGCTGGATGTAAATAGATCTTTGACGACGAATACGAACCAACCAGGGAACTTGCTTTGCATGGCTCGTTGATGCGCAGCACACGCACCTTTTATTGAACGTTGATTAACCATTCATCCATTCCGTTCAACAGCCTTTTTCATCGTAACACAGGTCTTATGCACAGGCGGCGGCCTCCTACTATTGGTGCTAGTATTTGCCGGCCTCCTAGCCGGCAACAATACCTCATCATCGAGAAACGAGCACTACGCTCACCTCGGCTGTGGCCACCTTTGCCATTTGCGCCAACAGAGACGACTGGATGCCAGATTCCGAGCAAAACTACCTGCCAGTGTCGTTTGTGTTGCGGCCGAGCCGGGTGCTGTTTTGGGCGGCGGCCCTGTTGCTTTACAATGCGATACGGCCGACCGGGAGGCGCAACACGAGACAGGAGTTGCACGCGCAGGGTTCCAGGTAAAGCTGAAGTATATTGAGGAGACGAATCTAGAGGTGCAAGGCGAAACGGCAACCAAGCCACTATCGAAGAGTTGAGACCGAAGAATCTGCAATAAGCAGCTAACCATTCGCGCCTGGTGGCCATATTTGGTCCATCTAAGTTTGCAACACAAGATGATTGTTCAAGACGATTGTTTTGAAAGACAATTATTTTGAATCATGTTATTTTCCCCTCAAGAATATCCCTCACATTGGCGATCTCATTCAAAACAAGGCTGAACTCGCGCAATATAGACCCCAGATTATGTCCCGTGTACCGTGTATCGTTAGATGATCTCGAGCACGCGTTATCATAACTGCCGGTTGTTGGTCTTGAATAGAATCGAGCAACTTCACTGTTTACCACCTGATCTTCCTGGCACAATACTTCCATCTGAGACTCATCCCTCTTTTGCGTAGGGGTTTCACCTGGATTCTCTTGCCGTAGTTCAGTGGCTTTCTGGCAGCCTTTTAATCGCTTCTGTTGGCTCGATCGAGGGTTCGAAAGATCTGCATCAGGTTTAAACTCCTCATCGAATCCCAATGACTTCGACAGAAGGTCGTTCAGGCAACTGAGGGCGGTCGTTATATCTACAATGAAAGATTCGTTATTACCGGCGAGCATCTCTCGCTGCTGAGATTTTGTACTGATCTCTCCAAACAACTTATGCGCTCGTGGTGACCTTTCACTTCGGGTCAAGTCCGAAGACGCTCCCTCTTTCATCTCCATCATTTGCATCAATTTGTCAACAATCTTTTCTAGAATCGTCTCTAATGTATTGCTAACATCTTCCTTCACTGCAATCTCCTCTCCATCACTCTTATTTGACCCTTGAGCTAAGTCAGCCATTTTGTTTGCTCCTACATCGCACCTTATCAACTCTTTTTGATCGTCTGCAATCGCCATCGACGTAGACAGACTAGTGTCATTGATTGTAGCCGCCCTTGCGCTCGTTTTGTTTCCGGCAATAGGTGCACTATTAGCAACTTTTGAGCAAACCACCCGATCGAGTCCTGAGCTCGAGTCGGCGGATTTGCTTTCCTGCCTTCTCGAATCACGTCCAAAGTTATGTTTTTGAATTGTTCGGTGTGTTTGAGAGTTTTGGTTGCATCCTTCTACTTTCGGTGCGTCGACAGAGGAGTGATTTCGTTCCCTAGCTTTAAATCGGTTCGGAGAAAATTTTGAAGTTCCTCGCCGAGCCTGTGTCGTTGTTTTTGTTTTTCCCGGTCGATGTTGTTCGCGTAACCTCAAGCTCGACTGCTGAGAGTGGGATGCAGAATTGAACTTTTCGCACAGATTAAAATGGTCCTTCCCGAGGCCAAGCTTCTCTCTCAGGTTACCATTCGTGTTCTTAGGTGAAAACATACATGTTGATGAGGCGCCTCGCGGTGTCCGCTCGAAGTTTGATCTAACTGTTCCAATATCCAAGGTGCCAATCGACCCTGAGAGCCTCTCACTAGCCGAGCATCCTCTAGCTTGATCAGTTCTCGCCCCAAACAAATCCACATTTGGCGCTGAAATAGAATTTGAGCAACTCTGGCATAGCAGCGCCCTTCGAGGGCTACTGCGAGATACTCGAATATCCTTACCATTTTTTGGTGAATGCCCATCTGAATCGTCCAAACTGTTGCTGTTGTCAACTAAAGTTCGCTTGACATCTGACTTCAAGTTTGTCGGTTCAAATCCAGAGGTCAAGGGTTCATTTTCTGGCTGAAGTTTGCAGTCTAGATCTTCAACTTTGTTCACCTTTCGTTCGCCATGAAGACTAATGCCGTTCAGTCGCTCGTTAATCTCTCTCATCTCTATCTCGATCCTCTGAATCTCGTCCTTCAATATCTCGTAAGTTCTCTCGCTCAAGCGATTTAAATCAGTTTCAGCGAGGCTACATTTTTGAGGAATCGAACTGGGTTCAGGTTTATATTGCAGGTGGAGCTTTGACGAGCTATCGGTGGCTCCAAATTTCGGCATACTCTTGAAATCGTAGCTACCCAAGGCACTGAAAATGTCCTCATGTTGGTCGACATCCCTCACGGACGGCATTTTACACAAAAGCATCAGTTTGCACTCTGTCTTAAAAAATGAAAAGAAGGATGCACCTGACGCTCGCGTTTAACTCGGCAAAAAAGCGCTCTGTTCCTATGGAAACGGTTCACTATAGCCGGATGCGGATCCCGCTCGGCTGTGATCGTTGCAGTTTTAGACAAAAAGAGAGAAAGTCGACTCATCAAAGGCCATCAATTCAAGCTGTCCTTTATTGGATCAATCCTCTTTCTTTTGAATGACCTTTGTTTGGTTGAAATCACATTCTTCGTCGTATTCGCGCAAATCCTCCAAAGGCCCCTTGTAGAGGAGCATCCGGTACAACAGGCGCAATATTAACATGAACCAAAACAAATCTAGCACAAGAAATATGAGGCCGCAAGTGAGGATGCCAGTCATGATGGGCGATTGCAAATTGTAGACCTTGATAATATTGAAGCCATGGTAAAGGCAAAAGAGTGGGTAGTAGTAGAGTTGGTTGATGACGAAGGAAAGCGTGAAGATCGACATTGAAATTTTGACCAAGTATTCCAATCGCTTGACTATCCTGCCATGTTGAACCCTGAGACACATTGCCAACTTGGTTACCTCAAGTAGAACATCGCAAGTATCGCGCAGGACAACCGCGACCAATCCAACTCGATGAATTCTAGTAGCATAGAGGCTGTAGACTGAAAAAATTGCAGCAACATGATGGACCAACATCATGGGACTGTCACGGCGCCAGACGTCCTCGGCCAAAATAGCGTAGGTTGCGTGTAGGTAGAAGGCAACCTCAATCATACATATCAAGTACTCGTCGAGATCAACTCGAAAGGAGTAGCTGGTGAAAATTCGGTTTGGATTGAAGAGTAGCTGAGCATCGCGTTTGAAGAAACAAGAGTAGACCAACCAAGTGGAGCTAAACCCATAGAAGAGAAGTCGCCATAGGCATTCGTCCAGTCTTGCTCTATTTTTCGTTTCCAAACCAAGCTCTGTGAGTTTCTTAGAGGATCTAAGTTTCCTTGAGAGGTGACTTTTCGCTAAAACAAACGCTGAAAAGATCACTAAAATGTAGGCTAAATCTAGAGCCTCCAACTTGTTGAATGAGCCAATTGTTATCTCATTGCCAAACTCGTCAAGCTGCTTAGAGCCAATGGCCGGTGTCACCTGGTTTTTTGTCAAACATCGTACGCGAGCTAGTAAGTTTTGAATGCCTCTTGAAATTTCGGGTCCCTTAATCGAACCCTCGCTGCAGTTGTTCGTCGTCGTTGATGTTTTGCTAAAATCGGAAGCGGACGCGGCGTAAGTCAGTAGGTGATTTTGACGGTCAAGAAAACTGCTTGCACCGTAGAATTCGGCGAAAACCTGGAACAGCTCTTGGTAATTATTAAACATCCTGGAGGTTTAATCTTGTTCTATTCTGCTTGCAATCTTGTTCTGTCCGTAAACAACGTTCGAGTGTTGAAGTCAAGGATTTTAAAAAATTCTCGACTTAACCTCCTGAGCTCGCACCATAGAAATCTGAAGTGCGAACAACTTCTGAAGACAACGAGCACTAGGTACCAATGGAGCCAAGGTATAGATAAAGCGAATTGAGCCTCTCGTGCAAACTACGCAATACTCATTGTTGACAAGTAATGATGAGTGCACAATTCGGCTAGAGCAGAGCGAAGGAATCGACCATCAAGTAAACTTAGGGGTAAACATTTATTGACACATTAGCTTCCTTTACTACGGCCAGCATTAAAGTCGTCATGATCTCACATCAGAAAGGTCTTGTTGTTTGGTAATGATCGCGCAATATTTGCTCAGGTGATTCGAGTACCGTAACCCTCCTAGAGGCTGAAGTGCACCTTTCCGAAATTCAAGGTCGCAATAACAGGCACCGGGAGCGCTAAGTTCAGTATGCTGATTTGAGCATACACGATTAGGTTGGATCCGCCCGAGCAACACCTTGATTCTAATCCACCAACCTAAGACCCTTGCGCAGTTCGCAAAGGTAGTGTTGGATCATACCTAGGGCACTTAAACTGCCGGCTTCCTACTATTGGTGCTAGTATGTGCCGGCTCCCTAGCCCTCCAACAATGTTTCATCATCGAGAACGAGCACTACACGCTCTCTCGGCCGCCAGTCTCCTGTCAGCAGTGTCCAGCACCTCGGCCGCGGCCACCTTTGCCATTTGCGCCAACAGAGACGACTGGATGCCAGATTCCGAGCAAAACTACCTGCCAGTGTCGTTTGTGTTGCGGCCGAGCCGGGTGCTGTTGTGGGCGGCGGCCCTGTAGCTTTACAATGCGATACGGCCGACCGGGAGGTGCAACACGAGACAGGAGTTGCACGCGCAGGGTTCCAGGTAAAGAAGGCGCACATAGGGGAGACATATTCTGGATGGATGGATGCGTGGGTTGAACGGTGAAGCGATTGGCAGTAACAAGGAAGTCACTGGTTATACGGGCGTGGTTGGTTAGTCTTGTAGATGAAATAGGCACTGAGTATGTTATGGCGACCGTTCCAATAGTTGTCGAGTACGAGTGTTTTCGGCCAGACAGTATCGTTTGTATCTCGCATGATTTCTGGAATGCTAATTTTGATTGAACTATTGGCACTTCGGGCCTTCACTGAGTCCTGGCGAACATCCGTGAAGGACGAGATTGCATTTGAGACAGTAGATTGGTATGAGGAGTATTCAGATTCAATTGGCCTCATAGTGTAGAGTGTAATTTCCTTCGATTCCGCAGGTCTTTGGTACGTTTGCTTGCTCAGACTCTTGCCTGGACTTGTTGCTACCTTTCGGAGCGACCTACTGCTGTAATCGATTGCATGTTCATTGTCAATCGTGCTACTTTTCACCTCCCTACTCACAAACAACTTTGTCCCTCCGCCACTGAGGTCGATTGCTCCACCTGTTTGGCTGGCATCCGCTGTCTGACTGCAACTGATACAACCGACGCTACTACCACTGCTGCTACCCGCACTACTACCGCAACTACTACTCCCACTGGCCGTGCTGTCATTGCTACTAGCGGTGCCAGTGTAAGTGGGACTTTGCGAGCTAGCGCCGCTGCACATGGGGCCGAGCGTCAGGTTCGAGTATTTGCGTTTCATGGTTACAAGTCGCTCTGGTTGGCCACGTTGGAATTTGTCATGATGATACGAGTTGCCGCATTTTCTGAATCCATAGAAGTGGAGTTGCCTAATAAATGAGTCAAAATTGTGCGACCGGAACTTGGTGCCAATGAACTTTTCCAATTGCGATCTCTCGACTTCAATCTTCTTTCCATCGGGCGACCACTGAACCCCGGAGGCGGGCTTGTTCACAAGATCCCAAAGTTTCTCAGGAAACAACTGGCGTCTCGCTGGCCTCGGTTTAGCTGACATTCGGGGCTCCAGTTGGCTGGTGTTTTAGGTTTTGTTTTGATTCTGTCCAAATAGTCCAAACCATTTGCTTTGGGACGCTAATAATGCTGCTGAGCGGCAGGCCGTTTGTCCCAAGACAGACGATGCGCAAGATGATGGAGGAACGTTTGTGTTCTCCATCAGCGCGCTTTTATGAATTTCAGAGAATTGAGTCGAATCTCGAGAGCTCTCATGCAGCCGGCGGCGGCGGCGGGCGAGCCTGGTTTAGACAGATGAGCGCAAGAGGTTGGGTCCGTTGAGCCCATTAGCGCAAGCAGTCGCAATTTCCCTGAATGCGAGCCAACTGGCGCTGTATTAGTTCGATCAATCGAATTCTCTCCCTCTATGCTCGCTTTGTTACGCCAAAGTTAAAGTGTTGCGAGTTATGGGCTAGAATGGGCGCACTCGAAGCACACGCTTGAGGGGGGGGGGAGAGAGAGAGCGGCGAACGTTGTCGTTGCAGTTTGTTGCTCGCTGCTCGCAGTTTGGCGCCCTCCTCGCCTGTCTGCCCGTTCGCTCGCTTGCTCGCTCGTTGTTTTGGTTGCAACACGCGTAGCTTGGCTCGAGCCAAAATGGCACCAACATTCGCCCACTTGGCTCCACCTTGCGCCAGCTCGGCTGGACTCAATCGAACTGGGTGAATACAAATTCTTTAGCCCATCTTCGCTAGCAAAGTTAGCCAAGATGGCCGCCAGAGTTGTCGCGAACTTGCGCGAGTCTGCGTAGAGAGCGAGCAGGCGAACAAGCATGCAAGACCGTCAGAAATGCCACCCGAAGCCCAGAAAATCAGGCGCCCGATGCTGAACGAGGCCACCTCGACGCTCTTGAACAAGGAGCACAGTTGATCGAGAGTCCAACTTGAGGGAGGCAAGGCGCTCGTCCTTCGCCGCTCGTCTGGTGGAGAGAGTCAAAGTCCCTCAATCAGGCCTCAATTTCGACTCGCCCCATCAGGCAGGCGGCCGAGCAGCGGCGACAGGTGCTCATGCGCAAGCCTTCCACTTGTGGCCGCCGGCCAGCGCGAGCGAAGTCAGATTGGATTCCGCGGTTGAGCTGAGAAAAGTTCGGCCTCTTCTGCGGGAGGACGAAATTTCGGCTTCTGAGCGAATCTAAAACCTGGCCGCCCAGTTCAAAACTAATCCATATTTCAGGAATGAAGAAGACCAGCCAAACTGGATCAACATTGACCATGAGCATCCTGACCATTTTGAAATCATCGAGGATGACTGTGGAAGGTTGAATAGTGTTGGGCGAATTGATGGACAAGATTGCGTTGAAGCGCACCAAATCAGCTATAAACTCCCATGCCGATCGTGCGCCGCCATTGAGGCTGCCCGGCGAGAACAGTTTGGGGGGCGAGTCTCTTCCAGGATTAAACTAAGCACATCTAGAACCTCCAACGCCACCAAGACCCACAAACAAATCACCCAGCTTATTTGGACAACCAGCACAACAAAACGCCTTACAAAAACGATCTCGATACGAGCATTCTATCATCGAGAGATCGAACTTGTATTAATCAAGAGGTTAGAGACTCTGTTAATGGGAGTGGAACGTTTGCTAGGAACGCTTGAAAAAGGAACCAAGTTCTGATAAGAATAAGGCAAACGAATGTTGCCCATCCTTTGAGGATTCTGCGACTGCTGCCGACAGGTGGTTCCCAGGTTTGTGCCTGAGACATGGAGAATGCAGCCCCTCGTGGTAGAGAAACCGAAACCTTTGCATATTCAGGCGCCCAATCGCCTCAAGATCAGGCGGGTGTAACCTTCCATCTATTAATCAGTTGTGGAAGATCTAATCTTTCGCTCACAAGGCGGCAAGGCAAGTATTGGTGAGCGCATCTGTCGTTTGACAGCATCAGTTTCGTCTCGCCCAACTCACAATGGAGTCGAGTGGCGCACCACGAATGGCCTCCTAGCCTCCACGCTCTGTTGTAGCGCGATAAGGATCGCACAAAGTTGGTTAGTTAGCGCCAGTGACGTAACTGGCGAGGGCCACTGACGCGAGAGCTAGTTGATGCCGCTGGCTTGGGTATTTTCGGTCCGCTAGTCCGGACAGCGAGCGCAAACGGGAGCGCCGCCGTTGCTGTCTAAGCGGCTGCGGCTACTGCGCCTGCCTACCAGTATTAAAACAACCTGCCGCTCGCATGGGCGGCCAACGAGAGAGAGAGAGAGCTGGGCAATAATCATAACAATTACAATCTCGTGTTTGCTCACTACCGCTCACTTATTAGCTTGTGTGGCACTGCTCGCTCTGATTTAGGCCCAACATAGCGCGCGAAGACAATGAACCAAATCCGAGCCGCTTGCTGGAAATACGGGGGCAACAAGTGGCGCATGTTCCATTTACTATTTGCTTGTTTACTCTTCATATCAGCGTTCAGGCACCAAATAGTTGCGCCAAAGCAATGCTAGCAACACTGGCACCAACTGGGCGAGGGTTCAATTTGGCTCTGGTGGCCGCTCTTCGATTCTATTACACGGAACCAGATAGCTCCTCCCCAAGTACGAGAGCATGGCTTCGGCCGCGAGCAAGCCAGCTAGCTAGTTGGCTTCGTTCCTGCAGACAAGCTTGGCTGGCCGCCAGACAGAGCCGTCTGTGCGAGAGGCCGCTTCTGCCGCCACCGCTGCCAACAATGAGTCTAGGAAGCTCCCTAGTCGGCCATTCGAGCCAGCAGGTAAGAGGCCAACACGAGCGCAAGATGAGCTTTTGCCAATTCAAGTGAACTTGGCCCACCACAACCATTGCAAGCAAGCAGCGAGCATTAACAAAATGTCTGTCGCCCATCGACGCCTACTGAGGCGGCAACCCGAAGATAGGCCAGGAGGGGTGCCAATGGAGCAGAAGCGAGAGGAGCCTCTTGTTGTCTTGGGAAAAACTCACAAAGCCACAGGACGGTTTGGTTGCATTTCAAGCGACTCGAGCAGAAGCCGTCGGAGAGGTGCCACCAGCTGGCCACTCGCAATATCATTTATATTTACACTCATCACCTGGCCTCCAACCCTTGGACAAGCTCAATATTCTCAACAACAATTTGCCAACCTGTCCGTGAGCCAAACGGGAGGATTCAGACTGCCACCCCAAGTTCGGCTCGATTATTACGATAACCCACAGCTCGCAGATGATAGATCAACCCTGCTCTATCCGTACCAAGCGCAAGACTTAACCGACATCTCCTCGGGCAAACCAATCCACGACGAGCCACTCCGCTTTAGGTTGCCCTTTTTTGGCTTTAGCTTCGAATATATTTGGATCCAACGCGATGGTTATATCACCTTCAACAAGGGAATGCAAACCTACAGATTTCCGCTCCAACTGCCAATTCAGCCAACGGACACATTTGTGCAGGAGGATCCCTCAATCATGGCCCCATTCTTTGCCATGCAGGACATCTCCTCCGAGACTCCCGGCGCTGGAGTGTACTTTAGAATTGTCAATCTGGCCGACACTCTAGGCTATTACAATCCAGATTATGGCATGCTCAGGGATAGGATTTTGCTCGACTTTCGCGAGGGTATGATTGGCGCAAGCGATTTTGTTCCAAAATTTGCCATGATCATAACTTGGCGAAATATGACCATTGCGAACAGGCGCACCGAGCGGCCGCTCAAAACTAACACCTATCAGGCTGTCATTGCGACCGACGAAATCAGAACCTACGCAATGTTCAACTACGAACAAATCGAGTGGATCACTCACTTGGACAACTACGACGGTCTCAAGGGTTCTGCCGCCTTTGTTGGCTTTAATGCTGGCAACACAACTAGATCCTTCGAGTTTAAACCATACAGCCAACATCAGCGAGTGTCCATGCTTCCATCTGGCGGCTTCGGCAACAATCTTAGAGGCAGATACTATTTCCAAGTGGACGAGGAGGTTTGGCCAGGCGCCTGCATCGACAAGAAGCTCGAGCCAAACTTGCGCGACCGACTTCCGCTAACCTTCTTTCCACGCTACGGGCATATGCTCGGCGGCACGCTGGTCGACGTGACAGGTCCCTGTCTTGATCCTGGAAGCATCATCTTTTGTCGTTTCGACAACTTCAAGGCCGAGGCCGTTTGGCGCGACACAAACCGGGCAACCTGCATCTCGCCGCCATTCATGTACCATGGCTACGTTGATCTCACAATAAGCGTCGACGACCGCATTGAATTCGTAGGCCGCTTCTACATACAACCCCCCGAGGTTGCGGACGAGGATGTGATTGTTATCGATAACAAGGACAGACTTGAGTCGCCTAGAGAGCTAGAGCTCAAGTGGAAGCCGCAAAAGTTGTCCTGGCGCAACGATACCTCCGTCACCATCTCTCTATGGGGTTACAGAGAAACAATGAACGTTTATCCCTCGCTAACCTACATCAACACTCTAGTTCCAAGCGCTCGGCTTGGCCAATCGCAGTACAACATGGATCTGAGCGCGTTCAGGGATCGCGACGATCGCGATATGCAGGACATCCTCTTTGGTTTTATTGCAATCAATCTGACCAACCCAACTGTTCTCGGTCGCAACATGCGCCAGTCGCCAGTTATTTGGTCACGACCAATGCCCTTATCCTGGTACTTTAGGCCCCAGTGGATCAGGAACATTGGCTACGACTATAAGGACTATTTTTGCGATGCTTGGCACGAGCGCGAGTCCTTTGCTGACCGATTTGCGGCCACCGTCTGGCGTTGCCCCTGTACCCTGCAACAGGTCAACATTGATAGGGGCCGCTTTTCGCCTGACCTCCAGTGCAACATCATTGATCGACGCTGCGACACCTTCCATAGGGACGCCCTGCATTGCGTTAACACGGGCAGACCCTCTATTGGCGGAAGCGGACAAACCTGCTGCTACGATGATCAGGGTGAGCTCATTCAAACAGCGGATACCATCTTTGGTGGCCGACCATCGCGCGCCTTCCTATATGGGAAACACCCATTCAAGATAAGAATGATGATTCCCAGCTTGTCCACATGGGTTCATGACGTTTCGCCCTACTTTTACTGCTGCCTTTGGCAAAAGAAGAAGGACAATGCAGAGGCTTGCCAGAATTACAACTACTACAGGACCTCGCAGGATTGCTCACTCTACCAGCCGCCAGTGGTTGGTTCAGTGTATGGAGATCCGCACATGGTTACCTTCAACAAAAACAACTACACTTTCAACGGAAAGGGCGAATACGTGCTCGTCCACTCGGACGACCCAAAGGTCAAGTTTGACGTGCAGGCTCGATTTGAGCAAGTTCCAAAAAGGTATAGGAGCATGCCCTCAATTCAGGCAACCCAGCTAACTGCCATAGCGGCCCAGGATAACTTTTCTTCCATTGTTGAGTTCAGGATTCGACCGTTGGCCGCCAGATGGCGCTACCACATCTATGTCTTGGTGGACAACGAATACATCTTCTGGTGGGACAAGTCAATGCAGGTGCAAAATTTTAGAGGCGTTACACTTTATCAACCAGCGGGAATACAGAACATGTCGCACATTATTGCAATGTTCGATTCTGGCGCCGGCGTCGAGGTTATGTCCATTGATGGTTACATGACAACGCATGTTTATCTGCCCAGCGATTTCCAAGGGATCACGGGTGGCCTATTGGGCAATTACTCGCGCAGAGGTGTTCAAATGGACGATTTGGTTGCGCCGACTGGTGTAAGATTTGGCCCGCGCACTCCCATCAACATATTGCACCGCAGCTTTGGCCAAGAATGGCGCCTCACGGAGGCCGAGCGGCGCGGCGTTGGTAAGACTCTATTTAGTCATAGCGCAGTCCGCTATGCAATGTACGACGACCCCCGCTTTGTGCCCGAGTTCGAAGTGCCACCGATGCTGCCAAACGAGCTCATGTACCGGCAGCCAGAGCTTGATAGCATTTGCAGCGACTCGGTCAGTTGCATCTACGACTATGTAGTCAGTTACGGCAATAAGGAGCTTGCGCTGGCTACTAAAAAGTTCGAAACAATCGCGTTCGAGATCGCAAACTTGGCCTCGCTGCCGGTCGTCAGGTGTCCTGCGCTTCCAAAGCCGGCAAACGGAATGAAGTCCGAGAACCGCTATTGGCCGGGCAAGGTGGTCAGGTTTAGTTGCGACATTGGCTACCGATTGGTGGGTTACGAGGCGCGCTACTGTCGCGAGGATGGCCTCTGGTCTTGGGGCGAGGATGCCCAGTGTATAAGCGAGTGGCGTTACTATTTCATCATGTTTGGTTCCATTGCGGCCGCCTTCGTTCCCATGGCCGTCACCATAGCGGCGGGCGTATTTTGTCTGATGTTCATTGTGCGAAGAAGTCGCTCGCATTACACTGGCGAGCTGGGTGAACAGAGGCGCGGCTTCCGCGAGAAGGCGCCCTCGAGCTCGAGCTTGGCTAGCCGGTCTAGGCGCTCGCTTGAGGAGACTGCAGGTGGCGCCGACGAAGATAGCAGGCGTCTGCAGGAAGAGGAGGAGGAGGACGAGGATGGAGAGGAGGAGGACGAAGAGGAGGAAGACGAGCTTGGCGGCTATGGCGAAAAGCGCGACAAACTGGGACTGGTTGGCAGTGGCGGCGATCAAGAGCCGGCGGCAGGCTATGGGCGGCCGCGCGCAAACACGGGCCGGCCAATAGGAACGCGTAGCATCTTCGACACTGCCTCCAGTTCCGTCTACTCACCAACCACTAGCGCCAGCTACCGGCCGTTCCAGGCGCAATCTACTGGACGTTCAATGGGCCTACCTCTGCGCCCAAAAGCTAGCCGCGCCGAGCCAGACTATGGGCCAGTTAGGGAGGCTCGCATCTGATTTCTCTCCTTGCTATCTGGCCGCCTTCACGGCCAAACAGCTTAAACACTCACAAACTCGAATAAAATCATATTTTTCCACCCGATAAGAGGGGGGCTGTCGACTTCCGGCAGGCGAGCCAGTGCGCCTTTTTTGTGGCCAAAGAGGGAGAGAGGTAATTGCAGTTAGATGCGTATCTGCGGCGGCCGCGATGAATTGTGGCAGTGGTGGTTGTTGTTTTCGCTCCTTCATCGGCTGTCATCGCTCGACGGGCGAGACGGGCAAACAATTTTTCTTGCTCGCCGAGTTCGTTGGCAAACTTTAAAGCGAGTCTAAGTGAATGCGGCGGCGAGTTGTTCTCCATTTGCATTGCTCTCGCGCCCGCACCTGCACCTGCACCTGCACCTGAAACGGCAACAAGACAGGCCGAACCGAGCTGAGCTAAGCGGCGCCTAAGCAAACAGCGGCCAGGTGAGCTACTGAGCCGCGCGGCGCCCTTGTCGCCGCCACTCAAGACACCTGTCGTCGGCGACCCCAATCGAGTGAGCCAGTCGGCCGGCGAGGAGGATGCGCCGGCTCAGAGCCAATTACAAAAACAACGGCCGACCATCTTCGGCGAGAGTTCGTTGCGATCGATTGCCTGATGCCTCTGCTTCTGTCGATGCAGCGGCGGCAGCAGCTGCTGCGTTCTCGCCGCGGCCAAATCGGCTGCGAAGTTCAGGCCGCCGAGGCAAACCTGTCGACGGTGCACTTTCGCTCGTCTGCGCCGGCCAGTGAGCCAGCAAGCGAGCAGGCAACAATGTGCCCGCTTAGCCGGCCATTGTGTCATCGCGGCCAGACTTCGCCTGTTTCCCTTTGTAAACTCTGCCCAAGTGTCGTCGATCTTTCGCCTGGCCCTCAAGTGGAGCAAGTGCTGTGTGTGTGTGTGTGTGTGTGTGTGTGTGTGTGTTGGTAGGTAGGCCGTTCACTGACCAGCGAGCGAGCGAGCGAGAAAAAGTTTGAGACGAAAATCGATCCCGAGCGGCGAGAGTGGAGCGCTCGGTTCCCAACTGCCGATCCCCAGCTAACAGACTCGCCGCTGCGACTGGAAAGCGAGAGTGCCACCGCTTGGACTGGCGGTTGGAGCCTGTAAACGGCCCATCGATTGGCCGCCCATCTAACGGTTCCTACTCCTCGGGCATGAGCGTGTGCGCCCGCCAACTACACATGTCGTCCGCATTACGCAACTCCCATTGGCCAACCGCCATTGTGTCGAGCAACGGCGACAGCGGCAGCAGCAGCAGCGGGCGGCCGGTTTGCTGGCGGCGCAGAGACTTGCGCGCAACAGGCCGCCGCCGCCGCCAAGTCTGGCTGCGCGCTCAACAAGTGTCGCCCAGCAGTCGGCGGCCACTTGCAGAGCTGGCAGCAGAGGAGCAAACCTCAGTCACACCTCAGCGACAGCTCCATCCAGTCCCATCCAATTCTCTTTGCTCGACCACCAAACAGGAGAGAGAGAGAGAGAGAGAAGCACGCGAGCAAATGGAGAGTTGGCATCCGGTCTGTTGAGCGAGAGGAGTGAATGAGGAGAGCGGAAGGGGCGAGCGTGTTTGCGCTTGCGAGAGCAGCGAGCCGCAGCAAAGCGGGCAGAGTGGATGCAGAGCAGGGAGGCTCTCGGTTGCAAGTGCAAGTGCAAGTGCAGCCTTGCCGGCAACAAGGCTGCACTGGCCCCCTGCTCGTGGCCGTCGCACAGGAGCTACCCGCGCCAGCTACAGCAGCAGCCGAGGGAACCAAAAGCGGAAGTTTGCGCCAGGATGGAGGCGCAGGTGTGCGGCCTCAAGTCGAGCGGAGTGGGCGGCCAAGGTGAGCTGCTTGGAGGGGAGGCGAGCAAGCGGCAGCAGCAGCAGCAGCAGCAGCAGCAGCAGCAGCAG
>Ga0268249_1000497_pt1 | contig 17741 bp, 8 predicted proteins | sample AgamicAtPe_FD_200257 | JGI IMG/M metagenome (GOLD analysis project Ga0268249, IMG submission 200257) | Agave microbial communities from Guanajuato, Mexico - At.P.e (v2) (version 3) | ecosystem: Host-associated > Plants > Phyllosphere > Phylloplane/Leaf | place: Guanajuato, Mexico | collected... | reverse complement strand
TTGTGCCACAATCCACAATTACTAATGATTTGACACAATTCAGCTGGATCCAACGTTGGACTTAGAGAATTTGACCAGCTGTAACGGGTCCGATGATTGAGAGGGATTCCAGGCCCTCTATAGGAGCCATCCACTTAGTCTGCCACTTTGTTACGCTGGCTAAACAATAAACGATAGCACTTGAAATCTAACGAAGTCAACATGACTGAAGTTTTAAAACCAGCGGTTACGAACAGCCTCGCCATGTCGGATGCCCCTAGCGTGAAAGCAGCTGTTGATGACAAAGTAATGGGCCCAAGAATCCTCAGAGAGACTGCAACTGAATACCAAGAACCAAAAGTTGCCCGCCAGATGAAGCGATACTACGTTGATGAACTAGGATTCTATAGACATCTGGATCCTGATCAGAAACAGTACGTTTGCTCAAATTTAAACGCTGTCAATCTAAGGGCTGCCGCTAATCAAGCAGCATGTAGACCATCGAACGGCGGTGGTGGAGGCGATGGAGGTTACGAGATATGTTTCAAAGCTATTAGGAGCGATTTAGGCATCAGTCATTTCGATCGAACAGATGGCTATCAAGAGTGGAAGAGAGGATGGGATGAATTTATTCGAGCAAAACTGACCAGGCAAGAACCAATTAATTTGAATCGATCCCTCAAAAGTCGCGTTCGTTCGGGCATACCTCACGATTACAGGTGCAAAGTTTGGTCAGCTCTCATCAGGATGCGAACTAAGAGCTTAAGAGCTCAAGTTGGCGACTGTATCTATGAGATGATATTGCGCGACTATGTTTCCAAGGTCGATGTTCCTAGTTATCCGTCCGATGATATGAATAATAACAATCGTGGGGAGAGTCATACTAACCGAAGCAGTTACATAAACACAAAGACAACGAGTAGAGGCGCTCAAGAATCAGCATCACGAGCAAGATCTTGTAAAATTAATATCCAAGATTCTGTCATTGAAAAATGTTTTAGACAGATAGAGTTGGACTTATTACGAACTCTGCCCAACAATCGCCACTTCGAAGACCCTAAATCAAGAGGAATCCAAAGAGTGAGACGCGTTTTACGTGCTTACGCTTGTTTCAATCCAACTGTTGGCTATTGTCAAGGAATGAACCGGCTTGCTGCAATGGCCTTGCTTGTTCTACCTGAAGAGGAGGCATTCTGGTGTCTAGTGGCCATTATTCAGTGCATCATGCCAAAAGACTACTATTTAAAGCCATGGTTAGCTCAAGTTGATTGTTGCGTGCTAAGCGATTTAATGGAGAAAAAGATGCCCAGGTTGCACAAGCACTTGGTAAAGAACGACATTCAACTGACCTTATTTACCTGGTTCTTTACGATATTTGTTGATGGTTTTCGGCCTGAGCTGATGCTCAGAATCTGGGACTGTTTTCTGTTGGAGGGCGACAAGGTTCTGTTCAGATTTGCACTCTCAATCCTCTATATAACTCAGGACGACCTGCTAGAAATGCACGACTTTTCATCCATGAGTTCTCATCTGAGCAGGATAGTTTCGACTCGGAGACTTGATATAGAGCATCTCGTTGAGAGTAAGTAATTCGACCCCTGATTGACTTGTTTAGGTTCGAACATTGGACTGACCAACGTTCTCGTCCCAAAATCCAAAGTAGCGTTCAAGGTAATGGATCCTCTCTCAAGTGGAACACTCCAATCGAGACGAGAATATCACATGACTCGCATGCAGTCTATTATAGAAGAATAGAACACTAGGATATTTATTCAATTCGAAAAATGATCTCAGAGTTCTGAAGTGTTCCAACAATGGTGCCACTATCAGGAACAAGAGAGATTGCAAACTAGAGTCTATAGCGCCAACATCTCTATGGCCTTAAGTCAAATGCCAGTTTCAATCCAACTCAAGTTCAACGCGTTTAATGTCCTCAATTTCACGTTTAAATATATAATAATACTTCGGCGTTCGCATTTTCACATCTCGTGTGTCCAAGCTCGATCCGTACGCCAACAGAAGATCGCGGATTGGTTGCATGTTTTTGAGATTCAGACCGTAGATGTAATGTAAGGCAGTGCGACCCATGTTGTCCGTTGCATGAACGCTCGTCGGATCCGTTTCAAGTAGCTCTTTTACCATATCCAATCGATCAAATAGTATAGCAAGATGGAGGCTCGTTCGCGAATGAATCGATTTGGCGCGAACCAGATCCTTATGTTTCCGTATGAGCTCGCTTACACCTGCAGAGTATCCATGTCGTATAAACGTATGTAATTCATCGCGCCAGCGCTGGAAATCAGCCATCTGGAGAAGGAACTGGATCATACGATCTAGTTTCAGAAGTTTTAGTATGAGCATGATATCGTTTCCGTCGGAATCTGAGACGTGAATCAGGGGAGAGTAGCCTTGATTAAGCAGGTGTCTCAGTAGGCTTGTGTTGGCCTCAATGAATAGATCAATTATAAACTTGTCTAGAACTTTAACGTTATTTGGTAGGTTGAATTGAAGAGCAACATCGCGAGCTGTTCGATAGAATATATCCCTCTCGCCAATCAAGTGTTTGCCGTGATCTAGAACTTTGTATAGTGTCGATACACTTTGCGCGCGTGAAGCGATGAAATGTAGGTAGGTTTGGCCGTAGGCGTTTTTGCTCACCACCTTAGCAGTCAAATCATGAGCATTTTGCCCGTCTGATTTCTGGTCTATTTGCCGATCCTTGGCCAATGTAATCTCGCTTATACCGATCTGCTGAGCTATAGTTTGTTTCGGTGCGTTATCCTTTACTCCACTCAAAGAGGAAACACTAATAGCTGATTGTGATGATGACGACGACCCCGACGATGAAGCCGACGACGATGACGATGATCTGGAGGAAGTTGTCGAGGATGCGCTCGAGGCTCTCAGGTTCGGCGAGCGTGTCGAGCGGCTACCACTGCTACTACAAGCTCTCCCAGACAACGAGGAAGCGGAAGAGCTTGAAGTGCGTGCAGAGGAGTTTCCGGAGGAGGAAGGAGTTTTGGCGGTTGTCGGTGACCTAGCGCCAGTTTGGTGTTGGCCCATTGCCAGCATGACGGTCGAGCTGCCGCCTCGTCCGTTATCCTCATGAGGCCCCATTCCTGGCGCCGGTGAGGCGAGAAATCTGGACGATTTGGATGATTTTGCGCTCGTTTTGATCTGTTGCATGATTTGGTCAACTTTTGCCTTAAGCTCGCTCTTCTCCCTCCTGACTCGGCTCTCAAATTCATCGGACAACCTGTCGACTCGATCGTCATCTTCATCACCACTTGCATCGTTACTGGTGGACGACAAGTCCGATCGGCTCGCATGTTCGCCCTCCTCATCACTAGAGCTGTCGATTGCGGGCGATAGTTGTGGTGGTGGAGGAGGCGGCGGCGGCTGCCTGTAGATGATGTCGTAGGTTTCTATTTCGTCCATCTTATCGTTGTGTATAATCGTTGGCACGATTACACCACCAACAATCGATTGACGGGCGGACAAGTTCCGTCCAGCATGATGATGGGTTTGATGAGCGTGAACTCGAACTCGTTGGCCTGAATCAAATTCGTCGAAGAGATTGTGCGCCCGATTTCTCGAGTGGCCAGTTGAATTGGTACCATCTGGTGCGCCGGTTGAATTATCAAACTGCTGCTTTCGCTTCACTAGTTTTGCGCCCATCTTGTCGATCTGTTTGTTGGCCGCAAGGATCGTGGGCGAGTGTGAAATTGGCGGAAATCCGCCATGGCAACCAACTGTTGGTTTTGGAGCAACTTGTTTCACGAATACAGTGTTAGGTGGTGTTTGAGGTGCCACTATGAGCTTATCCTCGTCAAGTTGACTGATCAAGGCTTTGGTAGTTCGTGAACATGAATTTGGTGCTTCCCTACTCCTTTGAATCGAATTTTCGCAACTATCTGAGCGTCCCATCACTTTTCTATCAACGTCGATGGTTGAATGTGGAGCCGTGTCATTTTCATTCAGCACTGGCGTGGACACGGGTGAGATTTCAGGAACTGTCTGAAAACTGTCGTTGACTATCAGGTAATTGTACTTGGCCAGAAGACTGGCATAGTTTCTACAACAACTATCTAGGACAACGGGGTTGATCAGTTTTTCGCCCTGATCAAGCAGCGGAATGTGAGTTGTTGGACTAGGTTCGAGGTATTGTGAGCATGAGTTGCCTTTCCTATCCTTCAATTGCAGCAAATCGTTGTATCGCGAACAGAGATTTTCGTAAATAACCCTGGAACTCTCATCTATGACCCAATAGCCTACCGGCTGCGATTCATCCACCACAGAAGTGAGCCTAAACTTCCCATGGTTGATGTAGGTATGCAAGGTTATGGCTGCATAATGGAAGGCGTTCCTGCCCCCATTGTCTGGCGCGCTCGCTGCCTCTGGATGCCGTCTTATTAGGTACTCAACAACTCTTCTGTCCGATCTCATGATGGCAACGTGTAAGGGACTCGCGCCGTAACTATCTCGACTCATGATCATCCTTTTCCGATCTAGTAGATTGCATAGTTTGTGGAAGTTTGCGTTCACGTCGATCCGCTTGTCATCTGAGAAGGCAAAGCACCTGTGCAAAATCCGATGAACCTGGACTACCTTTTCGATGTACTCAGGAGCGCAGCTCTCAATAAACTCCCTCACCTTGGGAGAGATTGTTTCGCATGATTCAGGTGAATTTAATTTAAGATTTGCATAATAGTTTAGGAGTCTCTGACCACAACCAGCCAGAATAAGATGTTCTAGTTTCTTCAGATCTCCAGTTTGGATACAATTCGTTATAATAGAATCAAGCTTTTGGCTTGCGAACGCAGAGTTTGGCCTTGATAGGGGTAGAGTCGGTGTGTCAAGTGGAGAGTCCTCGCTGTTTTCGTTACTCGATTGATTTCTTTCCAAGCCACGGTTATCATTTGACTTCAAATCTTCAGAGTCCAGCTGAGCCAATTCATCCAGCAGCTCTCGGCGGTCTACAGTCTCGGAGTCTAGTTTCGCAGTTGCTTCACTTGGAACACTCGGGTCAGTTTTGGCATCAACGGGGCCTGGACCTTTGTATCGGCGGTAATCGTCGGATAAGTGTGAGACAATGTCGAGAGGAATCTTCCGCGTTGAGGGCATGGAATCGGAAAATCGCCTGCCTCCGTAAGCAGGTGATTTACTAACTGACTCTACCAGTTCAATTTCGTTCAGCATTTGCCGTTCAAAAAGTTGGCTTTCATTTGTGAGTCGTTCCGGATCTGAGCTTGGCTTGCTCGTAATTTGAGTATCAGCTCTCGAAGACGGTGAGTCTATGCCGATTTCAATGGAACCGATGGCCTCTGAAGTTATCGTTTCAAGCTCGCTCGCTCGACCGCTTGTCCTGCTCGCAGTTCGTGTAATTGATTTCGTTTTACCTAATTCTGGAGGAGTTCTACGCTTCATATTGATTTTTGAACCAGAAAATTGCAACTGATTCGAGGCCACTTGATTCTCACGTAGAATAGATTTCAGATCAACAGTTTTGGTGGTGCGAGTTGGGTGGTCAACTTCAAAGCTTGATAGTTTGATCGCTTGCTGTCTGTAATCGGCGGCCGATTTTCCTCTGAAGTCTCGAACGTGCTCCAGTTGTGCGCCGAAGAGCTCGGATAACCAGAAGAAGATTCTGTCATGGCGCAAACTTTTGGCCGCCCAATGTAAACAGGTGGCGCCATGCGAATCTTGTTGATGAATTAACTCTGGAAACTTGTCGACCAAGTACTTGATGATGCCCCTCCGCTCAAAGTGTACAGCCAGGTGGAGAGCGGCCATAGCCGAACGCTTGTAAGGTCGACGCAACCTTGCAAGGATCGGCTCTTTGTTGAGCAGGCCTCTTATTGGCTCCAATTGATTGGTCGCAATTAACTCGTGTAGCTTATCCAGTTGAACTAGCAGACGTGGAATTACTTGGCTTATGTATCTTTTACATTGTCGGTTCCAGCAAGAGACGGGCGCAATCTTCAACAAATAATCCCCATACCCGTTTGCAAGCATTTCAACAACATCATCCACGGTTCCCTCATTCAAGCGCCTCTTGATGTCAAGCTTTGTTTGCTGGTCAATAATCAACCTTTGGCATCTTTCAGCCAGGAGCTTTTTGTAAGCTGATTCGGTATCCGAAGACTCAACTTCGGAGAGCTCGCTGCACAAGGTTAATGGGGAATCAGGTGTCAGTTGTCTTTCCCTCAAGTCTTCGCTTGTTCCCGCTTTATTCTCCACCTGACCGCTCCCGCACCGCTGGCCCTCTATATTCACCTGTTCTTCTCCAAAAGTGCAAACTCTTATGCCAACCAGTTCGTCTGTTTCGTCGACCATCGTCGATCGACTTCGCTTGACGCCAGACTCAGTCGATCGCTCTCCTCCTTCCTCTATCTTGACTTGCTTGCCCAAAGCTCTCAAGTCGCCGCACGAAACCGACATTGAGCCTTTGCTCTCAATCGGCAACTCTAGCCCCTCGGTTTCCCTTGAAACTGATTCCTTCATCGCCATCTGACTTCCGGTGGCTCTAAGAGTCTTGCTCAGAATGTTGGCCTGATAGTTAGCGCTCAGTTTGTTCGCAAGATGAATTATGCTTTTGGATCGCAACTGGTGCGGATGGCGCACGTAATCTAACGCCGTCTTGCCTTGAAAATCTTTAATCCATTGCGAGGCTCCCTTTTGGATGAGAAAGAAGTACAGTTGGCCCCCTTTGGCCCATTCAGATTGGTCTCGTCTGGCTCGAGTTAAGAGGGCGGCCGCATAGTGTAAGGCGGTGCGCCCATACTTGTCCTGCGAATCAATCAATCTGACCGTTGAGGGGCATTGCTGGTCGTTTGCCTTCAGCTGGTGCCGCGCTCTACAGCTAGAGGCGGCCAGCTCGTCAGGGTAGCGGTCGAGTATATACTCGGCGATTGGTCTGTTGTTGTGTAGGACAGCCTTGTGCAATGGCGTTAGACCGACTGGATCTCTTGTTCGCACCAGCCAGTGCATGTCAGCGCCAATCAGGTTGACAAAGTCGTGCAAGGACGTTTTGCCAGCAGTCAACTGATGCTTGGAGCGATGATGCTGATGATAGTGGTAGTGGTGGTGGTGGTGGTGGTGGTGGAAGTGTTCATCCTCGAGAATCTCCCTCCGAGTGCAGGCCAAGTGGAGCTGATTTATGCGGTCCAGCAGGTAAGGCACCTGGTTTAAGAATTGTTGGAGTTCTGGCTCGCGCGACCAGCGACCAATCAGGCGATGGCCATGGCCGCGAACGATGATATCCATTAGGATTCGTCGTATCGCCTCGTTGATCTGGTTGCTCGCTTGCTTGTGTTCCATCTTGAGGCAGATTGATCTACTATTGCGTGTAGAACAGTTTTGTTTCTCGCTTCCAGATGATCTTCTCGGACGCAACCACTCAAAGCTCGCGCCGTTCGAGTTTGGAGGAGCCGAACTCGAACTAACTGGAATTGGAACTCTAAGCTGAGATGGGGTTCCCTCAGTGCACGCGAACGAGCTGGCGAGTGCATTTCAGCCAGCCAACTGCGCATAACTAGACTGATTGTTATCTAATCATGGGCATGCAAGGATGGCCCATGAATGCAAAGCGCGAAAACCGATGGCTCTCCTCTGGCTAGCGACGGCGGCAGTTGCACGCACACTCTATAGGAGATGCCGATGGGCCGGCCCGCTTTTATTGCGACCGGTCGGCCAGGTTAAGATTAGTAAAATTGGGGCGCAACCAAGTTGTTGGCGGATGTGCAACCTATTTGCGCGTTGGACGTCCGGCGGCTACGGCTGAGGCTGCACAGGCTCGCTCGGTTTGCGACCAACATGGAGGCCCATTCTACCTCTGTGTCCGCCCAGCGTATTCTAAGCAAGCGCAGTCACGCCATTTGAACTTGCCACCTGTCCCATCGACGCGTTCCAACTTTGCCAGCTCGTGGCCGAGCCGAGAGCCGATGGGCGGTTATTCTCTTGAAACTAAATCCAACTTTGCCGTCAGCTGATTGCGAAGACTATCAGGAGGAGAACTCGGGACACATGATAGAAAACTATCCACCTTTCCATGTCCACCTGTGTGTATCACGAAGATAGCTGCCCTATGTCGCTGCTATCGAAAGAGAGATTATTGTTGATAAATCGTAGCATGTTTATGCAGCTTGAACTACACTCATCTGCATACTTCAACGGTATGGCTGATGCGATCGTTCCATCATAGTGGCCCTGGTTGCCAACTGTCAAATAGCCCGATAAAATGCCAACCAACCAGTCTGCCAGTTAGCCATAATGATGAGCTTGCCTATGGCTACGGTGCAGACATGCAAAGCAGCCACAAAAATAGCTAAAAGATAGAGTTTGTCTGTAGGTAGGAAGGTAACAGTGGGTCGATGTTACCATCAAGTCCCGGAAACGACCATGGCCGCGCGCTCTAGCTGCCTCTGCGGCCCAGCGTCGTAATCAGAGCGTGCAATCTAACCACAAATGAGCTCCGGATTTGAATGGGAACGGTCGCGACAATTAGTTTGCAGCCAACCATCTCCCTGAATCTAGATGGAGAGCGATTTACGTGAGTCAACGTGAAACAAATTGCGCGCATTTGTTTCACCTGGCTCGAGTCGGTGAGGGTCCTTTTTAGCCTTTAATAAGCTACAGACGGTGAGCTGTAGGAGCTCATTTATTTACAACTGGCCCAAATTGTATACGCACAGTCTCCCCCACTTCAAGTCCCCTGGAAGTTCTGCCCGCTTTCCGCTTGTTCGGCTCAGATTTTCTCCACATCTGGATTCCAACTACCATAAAGACAAGCAGGAGGCCAGCACCAGATCCAAACGTCAAACGATGGCCGTAGATGGTGCAGGAGAGGAGGATTGCCAGAAATTGGCGCAGTGTCATTATGATAGCGAATAAAACTGAGCCAAACCTTTTGATTGTGTAGTAGACAAAAAGTTGGCCAACGGAGGACATTGCTGACATGAGTATACAATCGAAGAGTAAGTTTGATGACGAAGCTAAAAGTTTGAACGCTGGCTCCAGAGTTCCAAGTTGGTGAAGTGATGTTAAAGTTAACAATATACTATAAAAGTTTGCGGCCGCCATCATCTGCCAATTGCTGATTCCATAACGGCTGAATAAACTTTGTTGCCAATTTGATGTGAAAGAATCGAAGGCTAAATATAATGACAAAATTGCCAGCCCACTAATTAGGGTGCTATCTCTGATATAATGCCCGTTAAAATTGCTCGCTAAGACTTCGCTTTCATTCGCTGGGTGTCTTGGTGAATTAGATGTCTTATCAGCACTTATTGGCTGATACAGAAGGAAAATGAACATACCTAGCGACAATGATAGGGCGCATAAATAATCAAAGGATTGATATTTCTTGCCGAACATTAGTTTCGACATTAGCATAACTGGAATGATCTTGCAAGACTTTGATAGCACTTGGGTGGGAAAGTTGACGTACTTCAAGGCCTCATATTGGCACCAACTACTCAATATGTTGGAGAGAGAGCAGTATATGTACTCATATAAGGGCGCTTGAGGTTTCTTATCATTAAGTTGGTTCCTCATTGAGAGGAGTTGTGCTTGTCCAGGACGATTATATACGAGTGCAAATATTGCTAAAACGAATGCTACAATTCGATTGATAAATACTAAAAATTGAGAATCGTGAAAGGTTATGGTTTCAGTTAGAATTGAGCTTTGAGTGTCAAGATCGTGGAAACGACTTTTTCGGCCGGGTGGCTCGAGGTTAACATGATACTTGGTCGTCATAATCTTCTCCTGTAAGATGCCCCAAACCAAGTAAGATAATTGCAGTCCTACTAGACACCAAATGAAAGCCAAGGTTTCATTTTGAAGGCCACTCTTCGGCGCTTGGATTATCGAACGCCGGCTAGTGGCTTCAACCTTTGGCAGCAATTCCTCGTCCATATCAACATCTCTAGAAGTTTTCGATCGACTAATCGTTCCGTATACGAACAGCTGGACGATGACACTATTTTGTATTGGAGTTGGACAAAGTCTCAGCCGCGTGGTTATAACAACTAACGCAATCGGAACTAAAACTATCGAGTAGGAGATGAGATTCAAAAGCAACCTCTCGACCCAGGTTTCGCTTGTTACGATTGCTGATTGACTTGCTATGGAAGATTCGTTCATGATCTTTGTTTCGATCTGCTGCCGTCTTGCAAGGGTTCTACGTTGACTTCACTTTAACATTCCACATGGTAGGTCCCGAACCTCAAGAGACAAGCTGGCGCCATAACTGGCGACAACATGGTAAGCGGCAATTGCGGGATCTTGACTCTGTTAATTGGCGGCCGACAGACTAAATTCTGCCGAGCTCGCAACCGGCAGTTTATTGAGCATTCGATAGTGAAGTGTATTAGCTAGTTCAGAAAAGTGTGTTTGTGACAGTAGTGAGTTCGCTGTGGTGTGACATTGTAGTCTATGTTGGCGCGAAGAGAGGCTCACGTGCGTAGCTTCGCTCTTGTTTTTAATCGACGATTGGTAGACAACTGGCATCATGTCTTCATTAAAATTGAAGGCAATCCCATTGCCAGACTCGGATTCTGACCGAGAAGAAGATGAGCTCGTCGAGAAGCGAATCAAGTTGATCAGAGAACTATCAGAGCTGGAGGAGCCTAAAGGTAGATTCACGGGTGGTATTGTTGTTAGCTCTGAGGTGAAAGATGAAGATCAATCAGCTAGTGCCAGCCTGTCTGCTGCTGAAAAGAAGGGTTTAAAGGAAGTTGAGGAGTTGGAACGAGAATTGGATCTAAAGAACACATTCTCTAAAGAGACAAATCGGAGGGACGAAGATGCCGAGATGAACAAATACATTGACGAACAAATTAGATTAAGACGAGAGAGGGAGAATGCAATCAAAGAGAGTCGCAGGCTCCAAGAAAACAAAACCACAGATCCTGTTGAATCTGAACTCGCTGAGATGTTCACGTTACCCTCTGAGGCGAGCGATAAGATAGATGATATATTACTGCACTCACTATCTAAACACTTGGCGTCTAAATCCGACGAGAAAAGTGAAGCAATGCTCTCAAGCCAGATGTTGAACGGTATCCCCGAGGTCGACCTAGGTATTAGCGAAAGAATCAGGACGATCGAAGCCACAGAGGAGGCAAAACTTAGGATGGCCTCAGCCGGATCATCAAGACATTCATCCAAGACCACCTCGGCTGTGCCCGTTAACTTTTCTAGCAATTTCAAACAACATCGATGCTATCGTGATGCACGTGATGGTGAGCTCAAAACTTCTGCACCAAGTCGGCAAAACTCCAGCCGTAATGAAACAAAGACAGTTACTGAGCCAGTCGTGGTGGTCGGGGAGGAGCCCGATGAAATTGAATATAGACTCCCTTCACACGGAGGAGAACGTCCGCCGGCCAAGGGTAAGGCCAGTGATGATTATTATTTATCGAAATTCAAAAAGAACAACAGGAAATAAAAACAACAGATTTATTGATCTCAAATCAAGTAACGGATCTAACAAATTCTCATATCTACACATTTACGTTATGTAATTCTCTCTGACAGATGCTCTACCAAGTGCACTTGATGAAATTGGCACGGTGGTATCGTAGTAGTATCTGCTCTGTTGTGGTTTAGATCCACTTCTGTAATATGCATAGACTAGGAAGATGCTACTACCCCAAAAGAGAATCAGCCCGAACATCAATATCAGTATACCTGTTGAGCGCCCTGGTTAGCTATCGTGTTTAATTGATGATGGTGTGGGGACATACGGTTCGCTTACTCACCTATGATTCGGGGAAAACTTGAACCAACATAGCGCTGGTAGTAGGCATCATAGTTTGGGGGCGTTATCTCCGTGAAGTATATGTAACTGATTAGCCCTCCGGCGAAGATCATTAATACTCCGACTATGATCAATGACAGAGCACAGATTGTTACAGACGGTCTGTTCTCTTTAAGGTACCAACTGTTCGAGGGCGCCAAGTCAATATTCTTACGCGACATTTCAGCAATCAATTGAGTGGTTCTCTTTGGCTTTTAGATACTAGAGCGAAATTTTGAAATTTTGAGTTCATCAGGAGTTTGTTTATTCCTACTGATAGAAGTTGTATCTTACGATTACAATCAGATTCTCTGAGGTGTAAAATGTCATGATTCGATTCTGTGAGTAGACTTTCCTAAAATCTCGTTGCTGGAAAAGATTCAATTAAATAATAGTTAATTTAAGTTCGCCTATCTATCACCGTGGCAACATGAGCATTATAGTTCGTAATTAAAGAACGAAACAGGTCATGTGAGCAGGTAGTATGTACAGCCTCTACTCAGAATGGGGTGGCTTATAAATGAGTAGCGGGTTAATTCCTAATGGAGTCGAAGCATCATCGATTTGTTCTTCTCTTTCTAACTATGTTTGACTACGTTTACTTCGTTACACAATTGAGTTACGCTAAATAAATAAGCTCAGCTTGGCGGATGATGATGTATCGTGTGGCCATAGCTGTCCATGTTCGGGCACTCGCTCATAGCAGCCATGGATGAGAGAGGATCTAGATGTTGCTGTTGCTCCTGCTTTACATGCTGAGGCTGTTGTGGCGGTGGTTGTTGTTGCTGCTGTTGTTGTTGTGCTGATGGCGGAGGTGGTTGTTGCGATTGGGGTTGAGGCGGCGGTAGCTGATGCTGAGGCTGCGGCCGCTGTTGTACTGGATTTGAGTTGGCCATTTGATGCATGGGTGGAGGAACAGGACCCAAATTTGGTGGAGCTGGTTGAGTAGTGAGTTGTGCCAATTGGCCAAGTCTATTGAGTTTAGACTCACGCTCTTTCATTTTTTGAGGAGACAAATTTGGATCATAGGGCTGCTGCTGGGGCTGCATGGGAGGCGGGACGCCAGTTATGGGGTGCTGTGATTGCGGTTGCATGTGGTTTGGTGGTGAAACATGTAAAGGTGCCGGATAAGATGGTGGCCCGCTCATCATGTGAGGTGCAATGTGTTGTGGGTGCATGTGATGTTGGGGACCTTGCATGGGGGGTGGGGGCACCTGATTTGGGTGCATCTTATTAGCAATTTGCTGATGCTTGTTGGAGTGATACTGAATTATCGAATCATATTGTCCCTCTTTAACAGCGAGAGCCGCCTCGTTAGCGGTCGATGAGTCGAAAACATAGATGCAATATGGATGCATTGTTGTCAGAGGTAATAAAAATTTTGTGTCCTGTTATTAAGCCTTAGGCTATGATGCAAGGGGTTGTATCTTGTATGGCAAGTTCAATAGAATTGGTAAACGAGTTCTGCCGGGGCTTTCTCAGTCTACAAGATGGAATAAGGTCGCATCTTAATGGCAATCGGTTGTGTTTTGTTTGCACACTTTGAAAGTGGGACTGTAGCGATTTTCTCCTGGAGCGCATGGGTGATCACTACGCCTGCGCCAAGTCTAATAGCGGGAACTATTCAAATGTTTGGGATATGAATTCAACGCGTATGGATCTCGGGAGTCCGACTCCCGGAGTCGGCCACCGAAACATTCCATAGGACCACGCGGAGACCCGTAAGAGAGCCACGTGATTGTTTTTCTCTCCCTTCCCTCGGTTCCATCCGAACAAGATATTATTTCATCCAATAATGAAAAAACCCACGAAACTGGCCTCGAATGAGGGCCAAGACGAGAAGCAGCCTAAGAGGCTTGATTCTCTCGCGAAACGGAAGCAGAGAAACCCCAAGGCGTTTGCAATTAATGCCCCAAAGTCGGCAGAGAGACGATTTAGGAGAAAACAAGATATCGAAGAGAAGCGTTACCACATTCCTCTAGTTGATAGGGCTCCGCAGGAGCCACCGCCAGTTGTTGTAGCTGTGGTCGGCCCCCCTCAGGTTGGGAAATCAACACTCATTAAATCTCTAGTCAAATACTTCACTAAACATGGATTGGGTAGTGTCTCAGGTCCAGTAACTATTGTGTCTGGCAAAAAACGACGCATTACTCTGATTGAATGTGCAAACGATATACACTGCATGATAGACATAGCAAAAGTTGCCGACTTAGTTCTTCTCATGGTAGACGCCAGCTTCGGGTTCGAAATGGAACTTTTTGAATTTCTCAATATCTGTCAATCTCATGGCTTTCCCAAAATAATGGCCATCCTGACGCATTTAGACCAGTTGAAGAGTGAGGCTGACAAGAAAAAGGTCAAGAAAACGATGAAAAAGCGATTTTGGACAGAAATATACAAGGGCGCAAAGTTGTTCTTTGTTTCAGGCGTTATGCACGGTCTTTACGGAAAACGAGACACGCAAAATATAGCCCGTCAAGTGTCTGTGATGAAATTCAGACCACTAAGCTGGCAAACCTCCCATCCTTATGTTCTTGTCGATAGGATTGAGGATCTAACTGATCCTGAGCAAATCCGTCGCGATCGAGGATCTGACCGCCGAGTCTCAATGTATGGGTTCGTCCGTGGAACGCCACTTACGGCTAACTCGGATATACACATTCCTGGTTGCGGAGATTTCCGTCTCAAGAATATATCAGCTCAACTAGATCCGTGTCCACTGCCAAAACGAGCTGACAAGCAAAAGAAAGGTCTCAATGAAAAAGAGCGTCTTATTTATGCGCCGTTTTGCGGGGTCGGTGGTGTTCTATGTGACAAAGACGCTGTCTATATAGAAATAGCTGGGTCACATTCATTCGCCGACCGAATAGCCACCGTGGACTCAGATAGAATCGTCAGTCAACTTTTAGAATCTAAGCAAACAATCGATCAGAAGATGAAGGTCTCAGATTTTAAGTTCTTCGCCGACGAGGGTGATCGAAAAGCTTCAAAAGCTGATAAGTCTGATGGTTTTGAGTCTGATGACGTCATTTCTTCTGATAGCAACTATGATAAATCAGAGGAAGAAAGTTCCAGTGAAGACGAGGAGGAATTCGATCCAGAAGAAGCTGATTTCGACAATCCCTTGGTGAGTCGTTTAAAGGAAATAAGAAAACTAGCCAATAACTCACACAGTGGGCATAGTGGCGCCTTCGGATCATCTATTGCAACTAGAAACAAAGACGGACATAGGGAGAAACTAGTTTACGACGACGATGATGAAGATGACTTGGAAGGGGACCAGGTGTTCGTTCCCAAAGGTGGAAACATGGAATCTAGCACACGAGAGAGCTTGGGGGCGGTCGCTCCGAGGTCTCTTGAGGGATTTGAAGATGATGAAGATGATGGACTAGATGAGTTAAATGATGAGGAGCTTGCAGAGTTGGCAAGCCTAGAGGGCGAGAACGATAGTGATGCCGATGAAGACATGGATATGGACGAAGAAAATGATGAAGATCGAATGAACTCGAAGTGGAAGAAGAATTTGAATGAAAAAGCAGAACAGAGTTACTATAAGCGACAAAACGAGAAATGTGATATCCAAAGGTTAGTTTACGGCGGATTCAACGGTTATAAGAACATCCATGCTGGTCTTTCGTTCAATCTTGACTACGAACCTAATGAGAGAACCATGAGACCGACCCAGAATTCAATCGAATGCACAATAGAGAGATCGAAAACATTCAATGAGCACAGTTATGAGATGCTTTTGACATCAATCAAAGATAAGTTTGTCACTGGAAAATGGGACAAGGAAAAAGATGCGTTCCAGATGTTAAGCAAGTCAGATGAAGAGTTCAATGAGGACGATGAAGCTTTCGATGATTTCGAGGATCTAGAGGCAGGTAAGAAGTTCACTCCAGAAGAGCAGAGGAAATCAGCCGGCTCGTCAAAAGCGGACAAAAACGAGCTTGATGACAATGAAGACGCTGCAGCTCAAAGAGAGCGAATGCTTAAGAAGATGAGAAAAAAGAGTGAATTTGATGCTCAATATGATGTAGGTGATCTTGAACCAGCCCAAGAGAAGACTTTTTATGAGACTCAAAAAGAGAAACTGCAACAACAAGCAAGTGTGAATCGTCTCGTTTATGAGGGTCTCGATGAGGATGTGAGATTGCAGGTTGAAGGCTATCGTGCGGGACTCTATGTCAGAATGGAACTAGACAGGCTGCCAGCCGCTCTAGTTGACACTTTCGACCCGGAGTACCCGCTTATTGTTGGTGGTTTGAATCCGGGTGAGGTTAGTGAGGGTTACGTTCGTGTGAGATTGAAGAAGCACAGATGGTTCAAGAGGATCCTAAAAACTCGAGATCCACTCATTATATCGATGGGTTGGCGCCGATTCCAAACTGTCCCCATATATCATGTGATGGATGATAACATGCGGAATAGAGCCTTGAAATATACGCCCTGGCATCTTCATTGTTTGGCCACCTTTTGGGGCCCCCTCAGTCCACAAGGGACTGGCTTTGTTGCTTTTCAACAAACTGATGAGTTCACTAAGGATTTTCGCATTGCAGCAACAGGTGTTGTATTGGAATTGGACAAGAGCGCCGACATTGTCAAGAAGCTCAAGCTTGTTGGTACACCAATGGAAATTTTCACTAAGACAGCCTTTATCAAGGGTATGTTCAATTCCTCATTGGAGGTTGCAAAATTTGAGGGAGCCCCCTTGAGAACAGTAAGTGGAATAAGAGGCATGATTAAGAAGGCCATAAGAAACCCTGAGGGCGCCTTTAGGGCAACTTTTGAGGATAAGATCATAATGAGTGACATCGTTTTTCTGAGGACCTGGTATCATGTCGAAGTGCCTAAATTTTGTATATCAATCAAGACATTGATGATGCCCAAGAGTGAGCGCGATAAATGGCGCGGCGCCAGGACGGTCGGAAAGATCAGATTTGAAAACGGGCTCAAGTCCACCAACTCGAGCAATCCAGATTCCATTTACAAACCGATGGCCAGAAAACAATTCAACTTCAGACCATTCACAATACCCAAGCAACTGCAGAAAGAATTGCCCTACAAGGACAAGCCCAAGTTCACACCTAAGCAGGTGGACAAGGTCAAGCGAGTGTCTGCAATCAAGAGCGAGGAGGAGAAGAGGAGACTTGAGGCTTTAGTGATGATGGGATCGTTGCAGAAAGAGCGAATGCTCAAGATGAAGGAGCGTCGTCTTATTGACAAGGAGAAGCGCGAGAAAATTTTGAAGAGGAAGGAGAAGAAGAAGAGGATGGCAGGTGTTTGATCTTGAATTTATGAGATCTCCAGCTAATAGACAAACAAGTCAGAACTTGACCAAGGCGATTGTTAAATAAAGTGACGGCTATACATCATATGGTATCCAAGCGCGGAAGCGTTCGCACGATTGCTCGCTTGGAAGCATGAGAGTTGGCGCAAATTGTTGGGTTGTTTGGGGCGAGACAAGTGTGGACACTTGGGGGTGTAGGTTGAAACGATGGCTTGAAGTGGGGCTGGATGGGGAGGTGGGGGACTTGGGGGATGTTGAGGGCGAGCTTGGTTGATAATGGTAGGGCTGGTTGCGGTGGCCATTGAACTTGGTGTGTTGATTGCAAAATTTGTTTTGATGATATTGAAGTATAGACTCAACTCGACCCTCTCTCACTGCGAGCGCTGCCTCGTTTGCTGTTGCCGAATTGAAGACACAAACTTGCTGGCTTGGACGTGATCCATTTTGGGCTCCATTCTCTTGGCTGGAAAATGGGCCAATAGTCGAACGATAGTGCGCTTTGGGCTGCAACTGCACCGACACCGGCGGCGTCAAGGACTCTTGCGGCGGCGGCGGCGGCGAGTCCTGTTGCGCCAGACTGCCGCCCAACAAGCCTCTCCGTTTCCTGTCCTTAGCTCTCTGATTCTGAAACCAAACTTGGATTCGTGACGGGTCCAAGTTGGTTGTTTT
>Ga0268249_1000496_pt1 | contig 17776 bp, 12 predicted proteins | sample AgamicAtPe_FD_200257 | JGI IMG/M metagenome (GOLD analysis project Ga0268249, IMG submission 200257) | Agave microbial communities from Guanajuato, Mexico - At.P.e (v2) (version 3) | ecosystem: Host-associated > Plants > Phyllosphere > Phylloplane/Leaf | place: Guanajuato, Mexico | collected... | reverse complement strand
AGAGATCCATCGAGTTCAGTTGAGCGGGTTTGCGGGCTGAATGGGCAGAAACAAAGCGACTCCATGGAACTCCTTTCACCTTTCACCTGGAGCCTAGAGGCTAGTTTGTAAGTGTGCGTTGAGTTTAAACTTTTACCTGATTTGGACGGCGACGCGGAGAGAAGGAGCGAGCGTTGGCGGCGCCCGCGGCCCAACGAGGCCAGTTTGCAGCTCTTTGCCCGCTCGAGCTGGACGCTGGGCGATCATTGAAATTTGGGCCGATAATTGATTTCATCGTTATCAGTTTTTGCCGCCATCCAATCTGGATTGAGCAGTCGGCGTCTCGCTGCGACTGCTACTGCCGCCGCTGGCTCTGCCGCAAGCCTGTCTCTCCTGCACAGGTGAACTGGCCGCGGCTCTAGGGTTCAGGTGAGAGCCGACGCTCTAGCCGGTGGCGCAATTTGCATAAGCTTTCGCCGGCCAGCTTTGCGCGCAAACATAATGTCGCCGTCCGCTTGCTCGGCCAATGAGGCGCAGACTGACCCATTTGGGTTCGAGCGAGCGAGAGCAACGTTGAACTGCAGAGGAGACTTGCAATCCGCTGGTCCAATGGACCAAGTCAAACAACAAACTCACCTCTCTGTCTCGGCCCAAGTTGTTGGGCCTCAGCTGAGTGCTTGGCGCTAAGATCGCGTCTTAGGATGCTGGGCGTTTGCGCTGAGGAACTTGGCAAGTAGATTGAGTTCAGTAGAGATGCTTGAGCCTCTGCAAACTGGCCACCGTTGTTTGTATCACTATTCGTTTGCAATAGGAGCACTGCCAAGAGGGCGGCCAGCGCAAGTTTGCTCAGTCTTGAGAGGCTTGCTTGCTTATGGGGGTTTTGTGTTTTGCGTTGCGGGCGCATGTTGTGCCTCCGTTGCGGCTCCCTCGCGGCCAAGCTGCGTCCAGAGGCCGCGAGCTGAACCTGAGCCAGCTCCAAACCTCCAACCCTCTTGCCCTGATCGGTTGGCGCCCGTTTTGCTCGGCCGCTTCCGGGCGCTGTCATCTCGTTGGCTCCCTCGCGCGCTCGAGCTCAATCATGCGTCGCTCTCGCCGGCTCAACCCAAAACTGGCCGCTTGCAACCCAGACTCAGCGGGACTTGTTTGCGTTCAAGAGATCTCTAAGCTGCGATCTATCCCCTCAAACACCATTCGATGGCAAGTTCGCGTTCTCGCCTCTCTGCACAGTTTGCGCCCCGTTCGGCCGCCGCAAAACACACACGCACACACCAGACAGCCGCTGACCTACTGACTGGGATTTGAGAGCGGGCGAGCTTGGCGGGCGCGCAGGTGAGCCAGGCGCTCGCAGGGCAGATTTAGCGGTGACAAAAGTTTTCTTGCATGCGACTTGCGTGGCCAATCCGCCGCTTGAGCCAATGTTTCTTCGCGCCAAATGGGCCGCCTTGTTCCTCTCCTCCCGCTCGGCTCGGCTCGCTCGCTAATATTTTATCCAATTTTAATGTCACTCCGCCCGCTCCTCACCTGGCGCCGGCCAAACAAGCCGCAATCTTCTCCTCCTCCAACAACACCAACAACTCCAATCTGCCGCAGCTCTAAATCGGCGCCGCCTGAGTCCGGCGAAAGCCGCCCGTAATCATTATAGCTGCCGCTTGACTTTATAATTAAGCCAGCTGCTGGCCGTTATTTGCTCGCTCTGCTCGGCCAAGCTCACCTTTGCTCAGCTCGACTCGACTCGACTCGACTCTCCTCTTGGCCGGCCGCTCGCTCGGCGCAAAACTGCGCAATATGAACAACTTTGCGCTTCTTCCAATAATGGCGCCGCCGCCGCCGCTGCCGCACTAATGAGACTGGCCGACTCGCAGGCGGAGAGCCGAAGATAAATGTCCAGCCGCGGCCAAATAGAGACGCTCGCCGGCGAGTGAAATAACGGCCCACGTTTGCTTCGAGGCGGAGACAGGAGGAGGACAAGACAAGTTGCTCGCTGATCTCATTATGCGCATGCTGTTGCTTGCTTACACGCTGGCTCGCTCGCCGCGCAAACCAAGCCAGTCCGCCGCCGCCGCCGCCGCCGCCGAGCACCTGTTGCGTCTGCGCGCCCGCAAACTGGCCGGCAAACTCCGACTGACCTTCCAAAGGCAGGGCTCGACCTTAATAATATGCAGCCAAGCTCGTTGGCCGGCACAACAAGCGGCCGCTTTGTTTCACTCGGCCAGCTCGCTTATCTCGTCATCGTTTGTCGTCGCGTCGCCTTGCCTCCCCCTATTGTCTCATGGCTCCAGTCGCCCCCAAGTCCCCTGCCCTGTCTCTCTCCCTCCGCAGCCGTGTGAGAGGCAAGCCAGGCCAACGGAAACTCTCTCTCTCTCTCTTTCGCACGGCTGCAGCTTCGAGAGCTGAGCGCAGAGATCGCCTTCACATCCACTTAGCCGGCGGCCGGATCCGAGCGCCAGTTATTGATTCCGCCGACTTCCCATCCACCAGGAGAGCTTTCGATGGGACGAGAGGCAGGAGATTTCGGCTGGCTGCGGCGACAAACAAGCAACCACTGGCTGCGGCTGCGGCAAGCAGCGAGGGGCAGGAGGCAGGCAGCTCTCGGTTGGAGCGCATTTTGCATGTGCCATCTCCGTCAGTCGCGCTGCCAGTCGGCGAGCTCAACAAGTCTCGCCAGTGACACAGCTCCTTGGCCGCCGCCGCCGCCGCCGCCGCCGCCGCCGCAAAGTCCAAAGGCAGAGTCCCTCTCGCAGCGGGAACCAAGCAAACCGCCCGTCGCGCGCCCCCTCTAATTCGGCCAATTGGGATCAGGCCGGCCAGGGGGATTGCGCGCAGGCTTGAGCCGAGCTTGGCGGCCGGATGCTGGCTCAAGCTGCAGCTGCAGCGAGGGGGCCAACGCGCGCCCAAGAGCCGGGCAAGCCGTCGCTCGCGGCCCTCAAGCTCGCTGCGATGATAATGACGAAGTGAATTCAATTAGCACGACGACGACGACTCGCCGCTTAGCCGGGAGTGGCGGCCGAGCGGCAGGTGTAATTGGGGGATCACGCTTTCGCGCGCGAGGGAGGCACTCGCTGCGGCCCCCTCGCGCGGCCAAATCCATCACTGCCGGCTCCACTCGGCGGCGGCTGCTGCCGCTCCAAAGATAGAGGCGGCCGCACTGGCACTGGCAACGGCAACCATCTTGCCGCGGAGAAACGCACAAAGGCGGCCTGAGACGTGAGGGCGGCGATTGTTGTGGAAGCGGATCGATCCCTTTCCCTCGCTGCGGCCGCAATCAGCCCGCAAGCCGCCGAGTCCTCCTCCAATCTACTCTCTCTGCGCTCGGACTGCCACTTTTGTCTCTCGTCCAGCGAGCAAGACGCAGGAGGAGCTTTCGGTGAACTCGGCGCGGCCAAGCGACAACAATGCCATCAACCTGTTCCCCTCCTCCCCGTTCAATTCAATTTGTCGCCGCAAACTGATTCCGCGTTATTGTTGCCCGGCCGGCCGCTTGGCTGCCGCCGCTGCCGCTGCCGCCGCCGCCGCTCATGGGGCCACTTTTGCCCCGCCGGCCGCAAGCCAGGCCTGGCCGCCGGATGCAAAACCCGCGGCGAGCGGCGGCCAAGCCAAGAGTCGTGAGCCAGCCGCTGAGAGGCGAAAGCGCAAAGCTGGACTAGAGCGACGATTGGAGGAGCTTCTCTGGTCAAATCAGCGGCCAGAAGCGCGATCGAGTCTCCATGATTAATTGGCCGCTCGCAGCAAGGCAGTCTTGCAGGTGCTAGAGTTTGCGGCTGGCCGGCCAACTATTCGAGTCGAGCCTCTTTGAGAGCTCGCCGATGATTAGCCGGCCAGCTCATCGGATGGGCCGCGCTGATTCAATGAGCAAACGGAGGCCAGCTGAGCGGCGCCAAGCTCACCTCTTTGTTTGCCCTCCACTTGCGGCGGCGGCCGCTGCTGCTGCTGCTGCAAATCCTCGCTCACCAGCTTCGCCCATTCAAGCCGCGCAATCGAGGCCAAAGCAAGGAAGCCGCGCCGGCAGCCTTGACTGCCGCGCCAGTGAGCCAGGCCGAGCGATCATAAGTCACATTTGGCTCCAGGCTGCTCGCTTAAAACAACCCCCCCACCTGTCGGCCTGTTTGCCTTTGCAAAACCTGGCCGACCCATCCTGGCCGAATCCGGCTCAGGTCAAAGCGGGCGGCCACTTTGCTTGCCCACTCGATTGGTCAAGTGCGTGCGCGACTCGCCCAGCGCGACGCCAGCGCCACCTCGCGCCTCTCGCGCCGAGTGGCCGCCGCGCACCTGGCCACTTGTCACTGGAAGGGGAAATGGAAATGGAAATGAAAATGCGAGTTGCATTGGAAGTGGCCAGTTCCAATCAACTCGCCTGTCACTCAAACCTATTGAGCTCGAGAGTTGGGCTCATATGCAAACAAGCGGCTCGCTTGCTCCATTTGCGCTCGAGCGCCCAACAGTTGCGATTGCAATCTCGTTGCCTTTGGAGGAGCCGGCAGCTGAGTGGAGAGGCGGAAGGCGCAGAAGTGGCCCTTTGGCGCGCCGATCAGCGAGAAGCAGTTTGCCTGCTCATAAACTATGAATGGTTGGCCGCCAGCCCGAAGCCGAGACTCGTCCCCAACTTGGCCAGCTTGCCTGTCCGGCCAATCTGGCCTCATGGATGCGGACGCTCTTGTGTGGCCGGCGAGCGAGCTGACGCAAAACCAAAGCTCGCGCCCCTCCAGTGGGACTAAAAATAGCCGCCGACTCTCAGCCGGCCGAGTCGGCGGCGGCCGGCAAGGCGCGAGCGGCCCCATTAGGGCGCCAGGTGTCACTGATAGTCGGGCCAAGTGAAGAGCGGGTCCGCTGCTTGGACAGGCGGCTGCGTGCGGTGTTGTTGTTGTTACTGTTTTGCTTCGCCCTGCCTCGGCCCGGCCCCGTCCGCTCTGAGCAGCGCCGAGCACTGGCCGCCGGTCGCCAGCCATTAAATGGGTTCCAATTCAAATGGTGCGGCCAACCTTAGTTGGCCAATTTGTTGGCTTGGCCATGGGGCCCGAATCAGGCCGCTCTGCGGGCGGAGGGGCCGACTGGCTGGCAGTGCAGCGCACCACTATCAGATTTGCCCGGCCGAGTTGGCCCAGCTGGACTGGCGACGAGTTTGAGCGGCAGTGGCAGTGGCGGCGGCGGCGGCAGTTGGCAGTTGGCCCGATAAAGGGGCCCTTTGTTGTCCCGAGCGGATCCAATTGAGTCGGGGCCATTGGGCCAGGCTTCCGGCGGAAGCGGCGGCCAGGTGAGGGGGCGTCGCTGCGGCCGCGACTGCTCGCGCTTCATTGGCTCGGGCGCGTTCGATTGCGACAAAGCGGCGCAACCCTTTGGGCCTGACACCTGGGCGCTGGCAACAGCTGACTCGCTTGAGATAAGGCCGCGCTCGGTGGCCAGACGAGAGGGGGGGGGGCGTGGGAGGATTTGCCGCCAGAGTTGCTGCCTAGTGCTGGTGCTGCCGGCTAAGTTTGCGCAAAAGCATCTGGGCGCGACATGCGCGAGCGCTGAAGCCGCCCGAACAGGTTCAGCTCGGCGGGCGCGATGATTTATCTGCGCTGCCAACTTGAGCCATCCGCCCATCGCCAAAGTGAAAGCTCATTAAAGTTTCCTTGTATCCTGCCCCCCCCCTCCGCGAACCACCTCTCGGCTCACAATGGCCTTGCTTGGCTTCCGTAGCGCGGCGCAAAGCCTCGTGTTAACTGACCCATAATGCTAAATGAAGCCTCTAATACTAATTTGGGGCCGCAACATTTACTCTGCGGCGCCGAGTTGGATTTTGCGCGCGACTCTCCTGCATGCTTGGCTGGCGCGCTGAGCCCGCAAGGTGAGATTTGAAGCGAGCTCCTCGGTTTCGTGGGCGTGAACTCGGCGGCAAGGCGGCGCCGTCGAGCGCAGAGGCCGCTCCAATTGGGCGGCCGCGACTGATTTGGGGGCCGAGCAACATTTTGGAGCCAGTTTTGTGGATGGAAATTTGCTCTAAATCGTTCTAAATTTAGCCCTCGCCGCTCGCAAATGGATCTTCCACTCCACTCGGCTGAGCAAACAATCTTGGGGCCCAAAGGCAGAAGTTGCGGCCGCAAACACGAGCGCCGCCCACCAGCTCGGAGGGTTCAATATCGATTTGAATCGTCACGTTTTCTGGCGCGCGAGGGGCTCCTCGGTGCGGCGGCGGCGGCGGCGGCGGTTGCAACTGGAGGGCGCCAGGTGCAGCCCGAGCCGGGTTGGCCCGGCGCCAGCGAGGCCGCCCATGGTGGACGGGGGCGGACACTCGGAGGCAAATTAAATTGTTACCAGCGGAAGTGGAGCGGAGGGGCGCGCGTTTGCACTTAAAAGTGGCTCGCTCGCTTTGGTCAAGCGGGCCAACTGGGTTGGTTGCGCGTTGCATCAGATGGGCGCACCGATGGCCAAGTGGCGGCCGAGCACGTAATTTGTGCTCTGCCCAAGGAGGCCGCCCATCCTCTCTGCGGACTCTGTAATGGCGCCACCAGCAGCTCCATGGGATCGATATTTCTTGGGTTGAGTTGAGTTGAGTTGAGTAGAGTAGAGTTGAGTTGAGTTGAGTGCAGCCGAGTTGAGCCTAGCGAGCCACTCGATGCGCCGGCCGGTGTCGGGTTTCGAGCTCCGGCCAAATCACGCAAAAGCCGCCCACATCTCGGCCTCGTTGCGCCCCCATCGCGCGACTCAATGTCGCGCCAGCCGCCAGCCCGCCAACCTGAGGCCGGTGGTTGGCGGCGGGGCCATTTCGGCCTGACGTCATGCGCTGTCTTGCCGGCGCGAGCCTCCCATCTCGGGCGCAAATTGTAAACAAGCAACAAATCTCGCCCCGATTCCTCTGCAAGGCCTCAGGCGAGCGGCCGTATAGCTGCTGTTGGGCCCCCAAGCGGGCGCCGGGCCCGTTGCAATGGCAGCGCCGGCGGCGGACGGGATGTTTCCATTCCGGCTCGCTCTGCGCCGGCTAATTGCGCGCCCGCCGACTTTTGGCCGAGCGCGACAACATTGTAGCATGATTGATTGAGCTTTGCCATGTACTTTAAACGCAGTTAGCCAGCCAGATAGACAAATTGGAGCCGATGCGCATTTGTCGCGCTCCAAAGGCGGCGCCTTGACCTGGCGCCAGCAATTGAATCCAATATCCGGCTTCAGAGCGCGAGCTTGGCGCCGGCTGCGGCTGCGGCCGCGGCCAAGGATGACGCCAGCGCAAAAGCTCGCGCCAGACTAGCACGGCTGGCCCGGCTGACCGAGCCGCTTCGGGCAGCCAGGTGCCAGCGGCGGCCAATGATGAATGGGCGAGCGCCTATGGAGGGAATCGGAGCTCGCCGAGGGGAGGGCGGTCGGCTTGGTTTGGCTCGATGTCGCCATTGGCGCTGGCGTTGCAGTTGCAGTTGCAATTGCAGTTGATGCGGCAAACCGACGGGTACAATTATAAAGGCGCGGGCGGACGCGGGGCCCCGCGCGCATGCGCCCGCCCCCGGAGCAGCCGGCGCCGGATGCTCGGGGGCGGCAAATCGGGCGGCTCGATGGCTGGGCGGCTCGACGAGGGTTGAGGGCGGCGCGCAGGCAACTGCGCGTGACTTTGGCGCGCTGATGGCCGCGGCCAGCCAGACGCAATGACATGCATGCACACACAAACGCACATACGCAAACGCATATACGCGCGCACACACACACACACACACACACACACGCCAACCAGCTTGGGCCGACCAGCCAGCCAGCGGCCAGAGAGAGATAGTCGCTCTTCCTCCTTGCTTTTGGCCCGGCTAGCTCGCCAACTCGGCCACCGAGCAAGCGGACGAGCAAATCCATCTCCTCCAGTCAATAGGCGAGCGAGCGAGCGGGCAGAATGTGTGTTTTGTTGGAGCTGCGAGAGGCGGAAGTTGGGCGCGCTGCAGCGGGCGAACGCGGCCAGCTTTACAGCAAACAGGTGGCGAGCGGATCGAGCGCAACACTTGAGGGTGATAGACGCAGTGATAGGCATATTTTTATAGACGAGCAAGGCGGCGTTTGGACGAAAGTGGGCCCTTTGATGGGTGGCGTCCAGGGGCGCGGCTGCTGCCAGAGGTGGAGCCATTCGGTTGTCCGGTGCCAGCTGGTTGCGGCAGTGGCGCCCGTTGCCACTGTTTGCCTGTCGCTGTCGCCAATGGTGCTGCTTGTCTTGCTCCTGCTTGCACTGCCGCAAACTCTAGACTCGGCGCAACTCGTGCCCAAGGCGAGGGTTCAGCATCATGAGCGGCGAGTTGAACTTGCAGCGCTTACAATAGCACCAAACGAAGCTTCATCGGCCGCAAACCAAAACAGAGACTCCCCATTGAGGCTTGCAGATAGAATCCCCCACTCAAACCATCAAGACAACGACAACAACGACGACGACGACGACGACGACGACAAACAAGAGAAACTTGCGATCAATGATCAAGATGGAAAAGATACCGATTGGTTCATTGACAACAAGCGGCAAACAATGGGAGTTGAGAGGCGAGCAAGTGAACTCGCCATCACGAAGGCAGCGCCAGCGTCGAGTGGCGCCCAATTGGAGGCTAACGGTTCCGGTTCGAGCAAGGCCAGCAGCTTGCGGCGCCTGCATGGCGGCCGCGAGCCGGGCGAGCCTCTGCGGGACCAAAAAGGCTGGCGCTCGGCTAGAGTGCGCCGCTTTGCGGATCCACCATCGGATGGCGCCAATGGTGTGCCAGCAAGTGGCGAGAGGGAGGCGAACAGGAGGCTTGCTTGCGATAGACTGTCGCTCTTCTGGAACTCCTTCAAGGGCAGCTATCCCTGGCTTGCGGGCCACTTGTACTCGCTGGCCGCCGCACCTGGAAGCGGCAACCAGTTTCTCCTGAGACTCTCGCAGCCAAGCAAATCGATTGGACGCCTCCTGGACGAGGCGGACCGCTTGTTGCACGATCAGCTGGCCGCGAGCAGGGCCGATCCGGGCAAAGGCGCCGAGTCGCAACTCAGGCCCAGCTCTTGGATCTCGCGCGTGGTCACCAATCCAGTCTACGCGAGGCTGGTGCAATACTTTCAGAATCAGCGCCAATCAAACAAGCAGCAGCAGCAGAGGCCGCTCGGCAGAGACGAGTCGGGACTGAACAGGAGCCGAGTTGGCCAGCAGGAGCCAGTACAATTGAGCCGGCTCGAGGACAAGGATAAGCACGTCTACGGGCGAGTTGTGCACTTTCCGCACGATCTAGCCGGCAGCGAGTCCTCCTCCTCCTCCTCGATCGGGAACACGCTGGACAAGTTGCGCCAGCTGCAGCAAAATCTGGACCAAGCTTCATCGGGTGACACCGATGGAGGCAAGCCGAACGGGGACAGCGAATTGGAGACGAACAAGATTCGCACAGCTCCAAACAAAGATCCAGGTAAGCTGACCTCAATTGGTGCAATCAAACCACCTTTGGGCGCCAAAACTAAGCAAAACATTTGGCATTTCCTCTCCCCTCCCCTCCTCTGCCAAAAAATTAGCCTCCGAGACGGGGCCAAAGAAGTTTGTCTATGGGCGTGTTTTGTTGCGGCCAAGCCAAAGAGGCGACGAGCCCGGCAAGGATCCAATAGGCTCACTGAGAAGAATTGGCGCCAGCTTGGACGGGACACAGGAGCCGGAAAGCGCGGATAGGTTTAGGGGCTCGGCGGTTGGCGAATCCTATGGCCGAGTGCTGGTCAGTCCAGCGAGTCTCCCGCCTGGCGCTAAGAGCGAGCCTCCAAGGGATGGTGCGGAGGTAGAAACGAACAGGGAGGAGCTCTCTAGATGGATAAGCAAATCCAGCTTGAACAAGCTCAGGCACCAACTCGAGCTTGGCTCCCAGCAAGCGGCCGGCTACGACGAGTTGAGCGCGCAACAGAACGCAAACTCTGCGGCCGCAAACTCTGGCGCTGAGGTGGAGATTGGCGAGCCCGGAAGCGAGTTCGAGGGAGTCTGGCACTCTGGCCCATTGCAGCAGGTTGAGGTGCGCCAACTGAGGGATGCGGGCGCCCATTCGGCTGAGATTGTGCGAACAACATCGAGCTCGAGAGAGGTGTTCCTTGTTGATTAGGTGGCCGATGGGGAGGAACACCACCAACTCCATTGAGCTCGCCCGAAAAGCCCACTGAGCCAACGAGCCACAGTCAAGGCGCAAACTGATCGATTTCACTTAGTTGCGGCAACCTGACAACGCCCATCCAGAAACTGTTGACATACCCTTGGCAAGTTTCTGGCGACAAGTTCATCATTCCCAATAGATAGAGAGAGAGAGAGACAGACAGACAGACAGAAAGAAAGAGGAAGAGAGAAACAGTGTGCGTGTAGGTTAAAATTATCATGTTATCTAATTACAAATGCAGCCAAAGACCATGTTTTGTTCCTGCTAATTCTAATTAAAGGTTAGCTCTCGAAATGAATTCAAGGAAACACGAAACCCTTCAAAGCCCCTCCACTTACTTTATTCGGGATCTGACTTAGCGGTCATAGAGGACAAGATGTATCGAGAATGGTCTGAACTGAACGAGATTTGAGTCCTCTGAGAACCCAAACTCAATTCTAGAATTGAGTTTGGGTCCAAACGGATTGGCTAGGCCGATTAGCGATAGTTTGCTTAATCAATCGACCCCACTCATAGGGTTGTCGCGGGTAGCCGATCGTAGGGTCCCTGCAGTCAAAAGGTCGCCAATAGTCCCAACTCAATGGCACCTGCAATCCAAGTTGACAAAATACCCTAATTGAGCCTCATGCGGATAAGCGTCACGTAACAGATTTTGAAATTGCACAATCACGTTGCACCGCCACCAATCCGAGCCTACTCAAGCTGAGTTGTAGCTTGAGTCTAACTCCATGTTTAAATCGCATCTAGACATCAATGGATTTGTTATCATTCAATTGGTTGAACCGCCCATGCTAATAAGTCTCATCTTTAGTCTTGAAAGTCTCAGTTCTCGATGATTTCGTTGTCGCTACAACCTATGTAGACCAGTAGATCGATGAAGACTACAAAGCATGGGGGGCGTTGTGAATCATAAGAAGGTTCCAATCAAGCAATGGCTTGATGCCAGTTAGTAAAGGTTTTTATCCTTCAACAATTCAGACTTCTTCACCACCTCGACCGAAATGTGGAGCTTCACGTCACAACCTAGCACTCTTGAAATGCGCTCGCGAGACTCCGTTGTTATGCGGGCGACTATTTCGCCATTATCACCAACCACCAAGCCTCTCATATAACGATCAGGACATAGCACAACTATTTGGACGTGTAGAGAGCCCACATCGTCATAGGAACATTCGAGAAACTTGTACTTGACCAGGTATGGAACAGCCTTTTCCACATACTCCAACACCCTTCCTCTGACAATCTCGTGTACTAAATCGCGTGTCCGCAACTTTGTAAGAAAGTCGGGCGCATGTGGCCAAAATCCTACTGGTATAGCCAACGAGATGAAATAATCACGAATTTCGTCCACACAATCGTCCTTGAGTGCCGATATTGAGAATACATGGGAAAAGTTTTTGTAACCTATTGAGTCGGGATCCTCGTATAATCTCTCTCGCTGCTCTGAACTAACTTCTTTCGGGCCGTAGAGCTGGTTCAAATCTATCACATGCGGGTGTTTTGCTCGTGGTTCCTTTCTTATCTTATCTAATCCTAAGTGACCAGTTAAATTGAGCCTCACTATGTCCTCATGGCTGTACCTTTCCAAATCCCTCATTTTGAAAGTCAAACGTCCTTCGATGCAACCTTGTGTGAGCCGTGTCCCGATATCAAGCAATAAACGTTTCTCTTTGACTTGGTCCACCTTGTTCATGACGAGAATACTTCTCTTGTCTTGATGCTCATGTAGCAGCTTTAAAACGCCCTTGTTCAAGCGCTTCTGCTCCCTGATGTTAGATGCATCAACCACTACAGCAACGAGATCGCACCTAAACACTGCATCTTTTGGGTCTGTCAACATTCTTGAGTCAAGTCGATGTTTCGACAAGTGCTGGCTTGTCACCAATCCAGGCGAATCATAAAACTCTAATTGAACTTCGTCTTTCGTGTAAACTCCAAGCATGTTCCTCTTGGTTGTATGAACTTTCTTGCTCACAGAGCTGATCTCACTACGAACTAATTGATTGAGTAGAGTTGATTTGCCGGCATTCGGGGCTCCAATGATGGATATCCTGAGGTGGCGCTTGGTATTCTCTTTCTCCAGACATCGTGCCGACTGGTGGAGGAGGCGAACAATTATGGTGCCTGGATTTTTGATGATCATCCGAATGTTGGTCTAATGCAATAGTAGGATCGAAGGTGGAAGTCTGTTGGACATCGTGATGGTGCATCGATTGCACAACACGAAATAAGCCATGTGGTTTGTTTAAAGATCCCGCTCCATCTGAGTGCAGCGCGAGCCAAAACAATGGACGCGCACAGATCGAGATTTGGTATCACTCGGCCCGCCCGCTCTCCATTGAGCAAGCGAAAGTGCCAAAGATCTATTCGAATGCGAAGGCGATAATCACAATTGTCGTCTAAAATGACCTTCTCCTCCAATCTCAAAGACGATAAGACATAACAATCATTAAAGAGAGGAGTAAATTTCAGGATTCGCTAACACTCCCATTAGAGTGAATCCATCTCATGTATTAATTAGAGGGGCTTGAATTCTGATGACAATATCCTGTCTGTCGCGAGAGAAATTGTCAACCTAAATAATAATTAACATCATCTTGGAATGTAGATTTACGACCTCAAGTTTCAAACACAAAATAAGCCAAAAATCTTGCTTTGAACTAGTGTGCCAATCGAAATCTCACAGTCGGAGGACAAGAGTTTTTAGTTGGCGCTTAAATTGACTGAAGAGCAAAACCATGAGCGCATCCACCCTAACTCGAAATGTCGTCAATTTTAAACTATCTCCAAGTGGTAGGATTGTCTGTAGAGGTTTTCTTACCATGATGAAGGCATTTAATTCTACTTCGTCAGCGGCCGGCAAGGAGGCCGAAAGCAGTGTTTTGCTCGAACGATTAGGAGATAAGGGTGTTATTACGTTGAATCGACCGAAGGCGTTAAATGCCTTAAATTATGATATGGCCAAAAGGTTGGAAGGCCAACTGAAGATATGGGATACTGACAGTGAAATTCGTATGGTAGTGATAAAGAGCGCTAGTGAGAAAGCATTTTGCGCCGGCGGAGACGTTAAGCACATTGTGAAAGCCGGACCCGAGGATGGGAAATTGTTTTTTCGCCAAGAATATACATTGAACAATCTTATTGGCTCCCTGTCAGTACCTTATGTTGCTCTCATCAACGGAATCATCATGGGTGGTGGATGTGGTTTGTCGGTGCATGGTAACTTTAGAGTTGTAACAGAAAAGGCTTTGTTTGCAATGCCAGAGACTGCAATCGGTCTATTTCCAGATGTTGGGGCTTCGCACTTCTTGCATAGATTGCCCGGCAGCCTGGGCTTATATTTTGGTCTCACTGGCGAGAGATTGATGGGTCGCGATTTATTTAAGGCCGGCATAGCGACCCATTTTGTGCCCTCAGACAAAATCACCGCGCTCGAGCAGGATATTTTGCGTATTGAGAAACCAGACCTGCTTAAGATAGCGAAAGTGCTGCAAAAGTACCAAGAACAATGGGAGGACGACTACAGGAAGGAGTTTTCGCTGAAACCTCACATTGGCCGTATCAACAGTATTTTTGGCCAGGCAAAATCAGTTGAGGACATAATAAGTGGGCTGACGAAGGACAATTCAGAGTGGGCAAGGAAGCATCTTGATATTTTGAGCAGGATGTCGCCAACATCGTTAAAGTTAACATTTGAACAGTTGAAAAGAGGTAAATCAATGACTCTACCAGAATGTTTGAAGATGGAATATAGGATGGCTTGTAGAGTTTTGGAGAATAAGGAGTTTTATGAGGGTGTTAGAGCTGTGCTCGTTGAAAAGGACAACAAACCTAACTGGAATCCAGCCAAATTAGAGGACGTCAAGGAGACTGATATTGAGGCCTACTTTCAGCCTCTGCCTTACAACTTGGAACTGCAGCTTTGAATATAATGTAAAACAATTAGCTGCTCGAGAATAGAGAGGGCAGTCAAGTACAATCAAGTCAGTTGAATAACTAGCCCAACCAATGGCCCCCCGACCGTCGTCAATTTCGGTTTTGTGGGCTACGAGAATCACTAGATAAAGCGATTTGCGTGTAGGTGTGTAGTTTTGCTCTATAGATTGTCGAGATTGCACAAAACATACCCGATAGTGCGACTTGCCTTGTAGCTGGCGAGCGCATCAAGGTAGCTCATTAGTGCAACTAATTATAGATTCTCCACCGAATCGAGGTCTATCTCAGGCGGCGCGCTGCGTGCCAGGGCCAGCTCAGCTAGTTTGCGGCTTCAATAAGCTGACCACTCTTGGATTAACGAGGGCTTATCCAATTTGTCGCAAAGTGACGCCATGTATCAAGTCGTGGGCGACCGACGAGGGCAGAGATCAAAACTAGATTGGCTAACCTTCCTCCTAGTCCAACTCCGGTGGCCATTTATCTACTTCTGTTCCGTTTCTATTGCTAAACTTGGCGGTTAGAGATTAACAGCTAGTCTTGCCCTATGACATTACAATGATTAGCCGGGCCAACTTTGTGTGAGTCCATGTTATTCAAGCCACACCAGCCACTTGGGTGATCGATTGTGGGCAATCTTTCCTCCATTTAACCTGGACTTTTCGGTCTCGAAATGCCGAGAATCAGCTCTCTTTATCCAGTTGGTTTGCTAACTAGCCTGTCAAGATTTCGTCATGGAAGAGCAGATATTTAGTCTAAGGATGATGCGAGCGATCAAAACATGTTACTTTGTCCGCCTGCCAAGGAAGCGGCTGAGTAGCCTCCAGCAAATCGGCCCTCCTTGCCGTAGTTTTGCTCGCTGCTGCTGCTGCCGCTTCCAATTTGCAGGCGCTTTAATTAAAGCGCCAGCTTATTCTCGGCCGGCCCATGTTTACCTGGCCTTCCGCTTGCGAGCGCCAGAGCGACTTGTTGTTGACTTAGGATCGAGACATTTTTGGCGTACTTTTGGGCGGGAGAGCCGAGCGGCGGGTTGATTATCTTCGCTGATTAAATGCCTTGGTTGGCTTGACAAGCGGGTAGCCAGTTCACTCCGGCCGCGCAGGTAGATCACGGCAAGTAGAACAAGACAACGGAACCAACTGCGCCTGCTGCGGCGCCACCGCAACCATTGGCAGCCTGTTGCTGGCGATGCCCGCGCCTGATGGATGCGGCCGCTCAATCAACGTCAGGCGCGCAGGTGACACTGACTGCCTGCGGCCTGATAACAGCTAACGGAGAGTTAATTGGCAGCTCCACTCAGCTCTGGTTGAGCAACCGAGCGGCGGGATTCCATTGGTTTGCCCGAACGCGCTTTCGCCGTATCACCTCCATCGGCCGCTCGGCCGAGCCCGTGCAACTTGATCCGCTCACACCCGACCCAATCCGCTCGGATCCGACCCGATCCGATCAGATCCAATCTGATCCAATCCGATCCAATCAAGACCTATCCCACCATCCAATCTCTAGCTGAACTGCCAAGATTAAGCAGCATTCCTGGTCAACTCGCATGGGCGCCCTCGCTTCGTGCAAGTTCCAGCCAATCCACTTGTCACTGTCGAGCGAGTTTTGCTCGAGCGGCCCCCTCTCTAATTGCCTCTCGAGCTCGCTCCAGGTGCGCAAAGGCCGCGTGTTGAGCAAACGGGCCAACTGCGCGCACCTGTTGGGGGGAGCAATCTCGGCTTTGAGCGCTGATAGACCGCTCATCACGGTGGCTGCACGAGCCAACAAGCGAGCGCTGCACTGACGAGCTAACTTAACTTAAGCTCGCCCACTTTTTTGGCCACCTCTCCCATTGCTAGAGTTGAGCCTCCGTGATGGAATCCTTGCAAACGGCCTCCACTTCCGTCATCCAGCTGGTTGAGGCAGCGAGTGTGACTGTTGCGAGTATCGCTTTATATGCAAACGAGCACGAGCCCTTGCGTTAGTGTTAGCTTTAAATTAGAATTGAGATTTGGATTGAAATTTGGCCAGCGCAAGTGGAGTTGCAGTGAGGAGGAGGAGGAGGGTTGCAATGGTGTGTGGTCTTGGTGCGCTTTCTGGAAAGAGTTTCGGTTGGAATGGCGGCCTCCTGGCCGAGAGTTGGCCTGATCGGCTGCTGAGCTATCTTGCGGTTGGCGGTTGGCGGTTGGCGGCTGGCGGTCGGCGGCCGTCGAGACGCCTGGAGCAATGGGCACAGCCGGCAGGCTCACCTGTGGGGCGAGCGGCCGACGGGAGTCGTGACTGAGCGCAAGGAGGCGCTTGTTTACTTTAGATCCATAACATTGCGCGCTTGCCGCTTCCTACTCGAGCTGAAGCTTTTGCTGGAACCAATTTCAATGCGCTCAGAGGAGCCAATCGTAGGCCCAGTTTTGATTGCAAGACTCATCAAATTGAATGGAGTTGGCGGAGTTGGTTGGTTGAGAGGGGCTCGTTTAGCTAACGAGCTGAAGCCTGTTAGCGAGCGGCGCGCATGCAACCGCCGGCCATCGTCCGCCGAGCTGCAGGCGGCCGCGAGTGGCAGATGTGGCTGGGCGAGGCAGCTGGCCGCTCGTCCAAGCTAGACATGACAAGAGACAAGGAGCGCTCTTGAACCTGACCCGGCTTGGGCGCCCCTCCGCCGCCAGGCCGCGCCACTGGCGCCGCTGGCCGCGACAAGCAGGGCGCTCGCAACGGCTTCGGGCGGCCCGACTGGTCGCGCGGTAGCCACCATTACAAGATCGTCTCTCCCTCCAGTCGCAATTGCTCGGCCGCCTGTCAGAGGCAGCTTTGGTGTGCGTGTTCAAACTCGCGCAAGTGGCCTCTCCCCTCCAAGACTCGGTGTTGGCCATTTTGCCACCGGCGCCAGCGCGCTCGCATGTTGTTTCAGTTCCAAGTTGAGAGGGATAAGCAAACAAGCGGACGGACGGACGGGCAGACATTGAGCGTCTGAATCAGGTAATGGATCTGGCGGTTGCTTGCACGCGAGACCATTAGCTGGGCCTTCCATTCGATATCGGCTGCCGCTAATTGGAGCTGCCACTTTGGTGCCAGCGCCGAGGGTTGGCAGCGGCGGCCGCCGCCGCCGAGCTCGCCGCGCAATTTCCGCTCGCGCCGAGACCCTCGGCCTTCCGAGTGGAGGGCCGTCAGGTGGGCTTGCTCGGCCTGCAGCGCGGGCGCCGCTGCTCGGGCGTCGGTGGCGCGCCGCCGACTCCTCTTGGGCGCGAGAGGAGCCCATCGGTTGGCGGCAATTTGTTTAATTGACATGGGCACACACACACAGGTGGCCGGCGGAGGCTCTTTATTGCCGCTTTGCATGCAAGCTCGCTCGCAGGCCGAGCCTTGGGCGAGCAAACGAGCTTGCCTGGCGCCAGTCCAATCTAAATATTGCCCGCTCAAAGCGCAACTTTCTCACAAACAAATCAATTTTTGGCCCTCGAAGCGCGAGAAAGACAGGTAGGCTGGCTGGCTGGCGGGCGCGCAGACAGGCGTAGTATTGGCGCTAGCATTGTGCCACCTGAGCGGCCTGTTAATTCAATCGGGCGCCAGCGATAGCCTGGCCGAGTGCGTGCGCTCGGCCGGCCAGGTGGAAGCGCGCGCTCGGATCCGGACAGCGCGAGTCTTGGTGGCGCCAGCTCGCGCGCTAACAGCCAGCCAGCCGGCCGGCAAGCGAGCGAGCGAGCGGGGCTGGCGCCCGACGACAGCCGATAGGGCCGACGGTGCGTGCGTGCAGGCGGCCGCCGACCAAACCCTCCTACCTGCCCGCCCGCCCCCCTGACCTAGACGCACGG
>Ga0268249_1000495_pt1 | contig 17788 bp, 14 predicted proteins | sample AgamicAtPe_FD_200257 | JGI IMG/M metagenome (GOLD analysis project Ga0268249, IMG submission 200257) | Agave microbial communities from Guanajuato, Mexico - At.P.e (v2) (version 3) | ecosystem: Host-associated > Plants > Phyllosphere > Phylloplane/Leaf | place: Guanajuato, Mexico | collected... | reverse complement strand
CGGCGGCGGCGGCGGCAACGGCGGAAGGGCGAGCAATAAAGCGCCCGCTTATAGAGGTCGCCTCTCCGGCCCCAAGCCTCGCAGCAAGCGCGCCAATCTCGGACCCTCGAGAGCCAGTTCCCGGAATCGGCTTCCTGTCTGCGTCTGTGTGGCCGCCGTTGTTGTTGTTGTTGCCGCCGCCGCCGCCGCCGCCGCCGCCGCTGCAGCTAGTGTTGTTGTCGCTCCACTCTGACACATTATGTTTATCATCGCGCGATCGTTTATGTGTTAACTTTTGTGGGCCCCAAAAATGTTGAATAAAATTGGCTCGGGCGGAATTTGCACTGGAGCACTCGAGTTTGTTCCCTTGGCGCCGCTGCAACTCCAACTCCTACTGCTTCTGCCGCCGCCGCTTCTGTCGCCGCCGCCGCCGCCGCTTCCTGTGAGCCTAATCTGGCTTTCGAGCGCCTTTTTAAAGACATTAAATTAAACTGTTATGTGTGCGGCTCTCGTTGGGCACGAAACTCGGGCGAGCGTTCGAGTGGCGCAAGTGGATCGAGTTTCGCGCCGACAAACCTGGCCGCAGAGCCGGAGGCTTAGCGAGCTCTCTAGGCGCCCCAGCCGGCTGCTGCTGGCTTCGTTGCGCTGCGCTCGCCGCATCGGCAGACGCCAGCGGAGTCTCTCCAAATCCGCCCCTCTTATCTCTCGGCCCCATGAGCCAGCCAGCCGGCGCGTCAATTACTATTTATTATGGCCGCCCATCCATTTGCATCGAGATCACAACTTGGGGGCGCCAAAAAGTGTTATTATCGCGCAACAATAAACTCGCCGGCCCGCTTCCGGCCAAGACGCTGGATGCGAGCGGCCGCTAATGCACTTGCGGCCGCGCGCATTCGAGATGACCGCTGGGAGTTGCAGACTTGCGCCCTTCAAAAGCGACACCAGCCAAGGCGCAAGGCTGGGCCTGCCAACACAATGGGTGCGCCGCAGCCCTGGGCCAGGAGGCGCCAGAGGGGAGGGCGCTCGCTTCGCGCTAAGCGGCCGAGATGGCGCTAACGAGCCGGCTGAAAAATGAGCCAGCAAACTAGCGCCGACATGGCCGCTTGTGTGCGCGAGCGAATGGGCGCCCAGCACAGTACAGCGCAGCGCAGCACAGCACAGCGCTGCGCAGTGCAACGCGGCACAGTTTTGCACAGCCCGCGTTAGTGCGGCGGGCGGCTGCAATTTTCCACATCGATACCTCTGGCCAAATGTCGCGCCAAGAGGAGCCAGCAAATCCGGCAAATCTCGCTCTCGGCCAGCGCATCAGCTCACACGCACACCAACAAACACTGGCGCAAACACTCAACCCGCTCCGCTGGCCAGTGGGCCGCTAGCGCAAATTTGCCGCCCAAACGTGACTCATCGGCCGAGATCATCGCTTTGGCGCTCGGGCAAGATGCTCGCTTCCGGCGGGAAGAGACGATGGATTCGAGCTGGGGGGGGGGCAGGAAGAGACAGAGAGGAGTTTGGTTGGTTTTGTTGCGATTGGAGTTGGTGGTTTATTGAGTTGAGTCACTTTGGGGCGCCGGCCTCAGGCGAAGGGTCGCCAGAGGAAGGGGTCGTTGGCGGGCCGAGCCTGTTTGGCCTTCATCTTTGGCTTGCTCGTCGTCGTCTTGAGCCGCTTGTTTGGGTTTGGGTTTGGGTTCGGGTTTGGGTTAGGGTTTGAATTTGAATTTGAATTTTGGTTCTGCCTGCTCTTGGGCTTGCTGAGTGCGCGCTCGTTTTCGCCGTCGTCCTCGCTCTGGTTTTGCTCTGGCTCGTCGGGCGCTCGCGGCCGCTTCGACTCGCGAAGGCGCTCGCCGTTGGCCGCCCGGTTCCGATCCCCCTCCCGCCGCTCGGCCTCCTCCTCCTCCTCCTCCGCAACCGCCGCCGCCTCCTCCTCTTCTTCCTCCTCGTGCTGTTCAACGTCAACCTCGTCCTCCTCCTCCTTGTCGGCCTGGAGCTCGTCCGAGCCGTTGAGCCGCGCGAGCTGCTGCTGCTGCTGCTGGCTCAGGTTCTGGTTCTGCTGGTGGAGCTGGTGCGGCGCAAGTTGGCCCGGAAAGTGGGGCAGGTGCGCCTGTGCTGCCTGCGCGGCCGCCTGCACGGCCGCATGGTGGGCAGCCATGACGGGGTAGAGCGGGTGGTGCGGATGGAACGGGTGCAACGGGTGGAACTGGTGAAACGGGTGCGCCGCTGGGAAGCCGGCCGCGGCCGCAGCCGCAGCCTGGTTGAGCTGCTCGGCGGCCAGCTGCTGGAGTTGCTGGCTCTGGGCCAGCGCTTGGTGGTGAGGCTGCTGGGGTTGGCTTGGCGGCCGCTGGAGGTGCTGTTGGTGTTGTTGGTGCTGCTGGTGCTGCTGCTGTTGGTGCTGGCTCGCTAGCCGCAAGCTGAGCGAGCTGAGCTCGTGCTGGTTGGGGGCCTCCTGCGCCCTCTGCTGCTGCTGCTGCTGCTGCTGCTGCTCTGGGTTGACCTGCTGGCCGAGCAGCCGCAAGTTGGCCGACGAGTTCAGCTGGTCGGCGAGCTCGTTGTTTGAGGTTCCGTTCGAGTCTTCGTTCAGCTCGTCGTCTTGCTCGTCGTCTTGCTCCTCGCCGTCTTGCTCGCCGTCTTCGTCTTCGTCGTCGTCGTCGTCGCACCTGTTTCTCGGCGACCAAGTCATCTTGTTCTCCTTCTTCAAGCGGCGTCTAGCGTTTGCAAACCAAGTGCTCACCTGGGTCAAGGACATGCAGGTGACCACTGCGAGGAAGATCTTCTCGTTTTTGGTGGGGTAAGGGTTGCGCTTGTGCGCGTTTAGCCACTGCTTGAGCAGCATCGTCGTCTCTCTGGTCGCGTTCTTGCGTCTTGGCTGCACATGGGCGCCGGCCGGGCCCAGGGGAAAGCCGGCGGGCCCGAGCGCCAGCGGCCCGAAGCAGGGCGCGCCCGGCAGCATTGGGTACGGGGGCGGCGGCGGCGGCGGCCCGAGCGGGTTCATGTGGGGCGGCGGCGGCGGCGGCGGCACCTGATGCTGCTGCGGCTGCTGCGGTGGCTGCTGCTGCTGCTGCGGCTGCGGGGGCAGTTGGGGCGCCGGCGGCGTCGCCAGGTGCTGGTGCTGAGAGGTTGGCGGCGCTTGCTGGCTAGTTGGGTCTTGTTGCTGGCGCGAGAGTTGCTGCTGCTGGTATGGGTGGTGGTGCTGTTGTTGCTGTTGCTGGTGCTGGTGCTGATTCGGGTGCTGGTGCTGGCTTGGCGCTAGGCCAACGAGGCCAACTGAGCTGGATAACATGTTCTTGCCTCCTCCTCGGCTCGCGAGTGTCTGCTCGAGCTGTGTACTTGTCCTTGTCCTCCCTCTTGTTCGTGTTCGTGTTCTTGTTTAACAAGAGAACAGAACAACAAAGTTAACAACTATATGAACAAGCGCAACAACGTTAACAACTATAAGAACAAGGCGCAGTGGCGCAGAGTCTGCGCCGCTTCTTTCCCCCGCCGCGCAAACGCGCGACCAGCGTCGCGCGCATGTTACACAAGCGCCAACGACAAGCGTCAATTTGTTTGTGTGTGTCTCTCCTCTCCTCCTAACTCGCCGCAACTCCAGCGCAGCGAGCGAGGAGTTTGCGCACACACGCATCCGAACGCTCGATTCCCACTCCTGCGCGCAGGCAGCCGCGTACGCGCGCAACTAGCGCCACCTAGCAGACAAGCGGCGAAACCGACTTGCCGGCCGCCAGGCCCAAAGGCAAAGGCAAACAATCTCTAGCATCATACTTCAATTTTTAACCTCGCCACCTAAGCCAAACCAATATCCCACCGGGCCGCCGGTGGCCCGAGCCGGCGCCCCTCTAATTGCGCCACATGCAGCCTGCCCCAGGAACCGCGCGCAAAAGCCCCAAGTGAACTGGGCCCAACCAGACTCATGCCTCTCCAGGCGCATGATCGGCCATAATGGCATTCAACAGGTATCATTGTTGTTTGTTTTAATTCAATTTCGGGCCGGCGGACGCGCAAGAGGGCTCAACAAATCTCAGGTTACCTGGCCCGGCGGCTGGCCGGCGCCAGTTGACGCACCTGTGGCCAGTCCGTCTCCCTCTGGCTTTGCTCTTGTGGCGAACGAGAACGGGAACGGGAATAGGAACGGGAACGGGAACGAAAACGTAAACGAGAATGCGACTGCGGCGACGGCGGCGCCAGCGCCAGACAGCAGCGTGACGCCGTCACCACTGCGCCGCATCCTCCAAAACCAAGACGACACAAGGCAGGTAGGAAGAAAGAATGTCTCTCCCACTTGGCTGGCCCACTAGTTGGGCCGCCGGCGGCGACTGCGGGCTCAGTTGCATGGCTGCTGACTGATCTGAAGACAGTGGAGAGAAAACAATCATGGAAGAGGGATGATTCATGGAAGTGGGCCGAGCGCCATTGTAGGCGCGCGCGATATGCCACACGATAGCCGGCCGGATGAGACCTGTGTGCCATTAATTCAATTTTTTCGCTTGACATGAGAGAGAGAGAGAGGAGGGGAAAGAGGAGGCTGGGCAGTTGGAGGTGGGGGCCGAGATGGAGGTTAGCCGGCGAGGGTAGGGTCAGGGAAGAATTCAAAATATTTAACCTGTGCCATTTGTTTCTACTAACATTGCTTGATTCTGTTATGATGATGCTAAAACAAGCGCAAACACTCTAGAAGCTTGGTCAACAAACAAAAACAAATGCCATTGCTGAAACAAGCGCACAATTGGCTTGCATTGTTTTACCTGTCGCCTCTCAGCTTGTGACTCCAAATCCGATCGTCCATCCGCCGACCTTCTCGGCCAGCAAGCTAGCTCAGCTGCGCCAACTTTCTTTTGCTCCAACTCTGCTGACCAGAACGCTTTCTCATGCAGAGTGGCGCTGGGTTTGCAATTTGCATTCGAGCGTTCGATTGTTGTGTCTGCCATTGGTGCTTGCTTACAGGTCTGCTCCAAAGCCAGGATGAGTTTCCCCCATTGCCGAGCTCTTAGTTGAAATGATATTCAATCTTGGGCTCGTGATGAATTTGCATAATATTCTTAAGTAAACTGAATTCGATTTAGCAAAGTCACGTTCGACTTATGGGCGCCCAAAAGCGAGCGAGAGAATTGGGAGACAAGGAGGAGGAGTAGAAGGAGCAGTCAGTCAGTCAGTCCATGGCGAGCAAAATGCGGCAACTTTGTTCCAGCGATTTATTCATCACCACTTGGTTAGCTTAGGTTCAGTCCAGCTGAAGAGGAGGAGGAGGAGGAGGAGGCTTAAAATTCAACAGCCTACAGCTCGCTCGTCTCCCTACAAAACAGGTGAACTGTTCAAGTTTTGAAAACTGTGAATTTACTATGGCCACGCTATAAAAGTGGCAAACTATCAGCTTAACTCGAGACCATCGCCGCTTGTGGAGCAAAATAAACGACCTATGATAATAATCACCTGCACCTGCCGGCCAATATAGAAGCCGCCCCACTAAGGTTGCCGCGGCAACCTCGCCAGTTGTTAGGCCGAGTTTTGAGCTTATCTTGGTTTTGTTGTGAAAGCAAAGTAGAGTTCCAGGCAACCTATCCAGTGGGGACGACAGGTAAGAGGGATTGGAGGCAAGAACAAGGCTGAGTTTTGTTTCACTTATCTAGTTTTGAAAACTTAATCATAAAAACTCTCTCATCTGCTTGCAAACTATCGAGTGAGATTGATATACAATAAAAGCTCTCGTTGCTCGCCGACAAAAGCAATTGGATCGGTTTGGATTGGATTGGATTGGAGTCCACTGGAGTGGAGCGGAGTCGACTAGAGTGTATAGATGGACGACTATCTTGGGCATTTCTATTTCGTTTTTCTGGTCGCCGTTGTCTCGGTGGCGCTTCCTTTGAATCGGAGCTAGCAATTGGAGACTGGAGAAGCAGGAAGGAGGAAGAGGCTATTTAATTAGTGCTCATAATCATGGTCATCATCGTCGACTAGTTGCACCTTTTACGACTCCCCTCTCTCTCTGACCCCCAAGTCCAGTCTAGCGGCTACCTCGGAGCCAGGTGAGGGCTAATTATCATTGTTTTTTATTCATTTAGGATTGGCCAAAGATCGATGATTGTTTTTCCTCCAACTGCGTGGCCTTTGGGCCTGCTGCGGGCCTGCAAACTCGATGAGCCTTCTGATCCTATGGACAGATAGAGCGTCCGAGGGGCAGAGATAAATACGCCGCCATTCACTCTCGCTCTCTGTTGATTGGCCGACACTTCGCCAATCCGCTTAGACAACTGGTGCCCGAGAGTTGCAAGTTAGCCAGGCCAGTATATGGCACTCGGCCAAGTAGTTGGGCCGGCTAAGGCTACAACGGCGGCCGCCTTAGCCGCTTGGACGGCGCTGCCAGGGCCACAAAACGCCTATGGCTAATGGCCGAGTGCATCGCAAACATGCGTCTACTTTGCGGCTCTCCAGTCTAACCAGAAAGAGGCAGCAGCGGCAGCCTTAAGTAGGCTAAAACGAGAGAGCTCTGCCCTCAAGTTGGAAATTATCCTCTTGAAAAATCAATCAAATTGCTGTAAAATGAGCCGAACTTAGTGTAAAGTCAATTTATCGGGTGGCAAGCGAATGCCTTCGGCTGGAGTAGATGCGGCTGACTGTAGCGCAACATGGACATTTTTGACGCAGCATGTGGCTGCCGCTCCTACTGGCGCCGGCACAACTCACAGCTACCGCGCCAAGGCTCTCCGCGCTCTGCGATCAGCATCACAGTTTCTCTCTCCCTCACTGTGTGTGGCTGCGAACCAATTCCATGCACCATTTTCACTCCTGTTTCAATTCAATTCAATTCAATTCGATCCAATCCAAAACAAAGCAAACAAACAGGACTAAGAGATAAATAAACTTGACTCTAATTTTTCCCTTCCGATGAACGAGAGAGCTAGAGTCAATAATTAAACCTCACGTCTTGTGCAATAATTCAGTCTGATTCATGGAAAATGCTCGTCTGTTCACCTGCTGGCTGACCAGCATGTTGTTGGTCTGTGGTGTAAACGGAGCTGAGAAGGCGGATGGGCAATTGAATATGTGAGTGTGTATGTGTGAGGGAGAGAGAGAGAGAGGTCGAGGTAAAGGAAGGTAGAGAAGAGAGAGAGAGCAAATTATCTCAACTTGAGTGCACTTATCAGCCTGACAGGAGCTCTCGCTTGACAAGTGGCCAGAGAGTCGCCATGGACTCGGGTCTGGTTGCTTTCCAGAGTTGCTTATAGTTACAATGATAATAATAATAAATAATTTAATAAATTCGCCAACTTTGGCGGTGGTCCAGTCAATTATCGCATGGAGGAATCAGGTTGTAGTTGTTGGCCGAACGAGATCGAGAGCGACAACTAGGACCTTCGGGCAAACGTAAGCTGCTCTGATGGAAGCCAGATGCAGCTTGCTCGCTGCTCGACTCGGCCCAGCTTGAAAGTTGACCTCTTTTACCGTTCAGCCTTGTTACTGGTGAAGCTTAGTTGGCTAGAGTAAACAGACTGGTGGTTGTCAACAAACGGACAACATTAACAAGTAGAATTTGCTCATTAAATGGGATGCATCTGCCGCTTGGGCTTCTAAGGCAAAGCGGCGCTCGCTTGCTGGCTAGTTGGCTGGCTGGTTGGCTGGCTTGTTCGTCTCAACTTTACCAGGTTAGTTGAGGTAGAGAGAAAACTCGCATTCTTCCTATCGGCGCGAGCCAATCGCGTTCGCTTTTAGAGCGAAAAAACATTGTCGCTCCAGTTGGAATCAGGTTGGTACATCCTCCACGGACGGCGCCATCCCCGAGCACCGGCTCATCAGTTAAAACATCTACCTTCCCCCTCCGCCAGCCTCCCCCTTGGTCAGGCGGCGCGAGAGAAGGCGGATGCAAGAAATAAACAAATAGATAAGAATCATTTCGCCATTTGCTGCTGATGACCCATCCGATCGGTGCGCCAGCAGCAGCTGCCTGTTGCACTCGCACTGGCTGCCCCTTCGCCTTCTCGTCATCTTGATGGCCATCTCTTCATTTCCACCCGCCGGCCTCCTTGCTCAAGCCCTAAAATGTTCGTTTTTTGGCTGGTGCCTGTGGTACCCCAAACACGCTTAGCCATGCGACTGAAACTTTGAGGGCACGAGAGAAATTTTTAAAGGAGATAAAAATTGGCGACATTAGAATGGCTCCTCAGTCTCGTTCATTTGCGCGCTCTTGATGGCATACGAGAGCCTAAGCACTGAATAAAATCAACAGACTAATAAACTATCTCCATCTCTCTGTCTCATTTATTCGTATAAATTTCCTCCGATGCCCTTGCCCTCGCAGTTGGCCCTCCACCTCCCGCCCTGTGCTTCTATTTTTGCGACTTTAATTCTTGCAGCCGCCTGATCTGGTATTTGTTTTCTTCTTGTCCGCCAATTTGATAGTTTCTTCGTGGCCCTTGTTGATTTTAGGCCAGCGGGTAGTGTAGAGAGAGAGAGAGCGGACATGAGCGCGCCGGCGCTCGGATCTGCCAACCTAATAGACGTACCTGGAATGGACTAACGACAAGTGTCCCCACGCCCGAGCAGCAGGTTGATTTTCAGCAAATCAATTCGACGATAAATAAACAAGAATTTTCAAAGTTCGCTCTCCTTTCCCCCTATCCACTATGCTTCCACGAGCGACTCAGGTCGGACAGGCACGATGGAGATAAGAAATTATCTGCTGCAGGATTGCAAGCGATTGCCGGTCACGCCGAAGGTGCAATGACAATTTCTACCAATTGTGCGAGTCTGCAGTTTGACGCACTTGAAATTTGGCGCCTTTTTAATTTGCAGCCCGTGGAGCCAGCAAAAGCTCTCGTTTTGCTGGACTTGCCCGCCGATGTGTTGTTGCCAACCAACAGGCTAAAATAAATACGGTTAGGTAGTCTCCAGTGGAGACAAAAACAGGCAGCAATCAACCTGGCGCAGTTGCTTTGCAGCTTGTTAGTTCCTCCCTAGAGATAAACCAACGGCAAGTTAACGAACAAACAAACTGTATGCGACCGACCTATATAGGAAGCAAAGCTGGCGGTCAGCTTTGGACAGAGATGCTCACTTTGAAACAATGAGCAGAATGAATAATTGCGAACAGTCTAAAGTTACCTCCCTTCCTACCGCACTAGCCCTGTCGTTGGCTGAATGTACCCGCCTTAGCCCCGAGTGTGGATGTTGATCTTGGCTTTGCTCATTAAATTTCAACGCAATAAACCTTAGCCCCTAAACAGAAACTGTAATCGACGACTGCATACTGACAGCTCAACAACCACCTGGAGCTCGTTAGTTTTCTGGTCCAGAGGTTCAGCTGCGTTTCCACTTTATAGCAAATTGGTCCTATATTATCACTCGAGCCCAATTTGAGCAACTAGCAGCAGCAAGAGGCTGGTTCAGCAGCGGGAGAAGAAACAACAACAACGACGAGAGCAACATCTTCTTAGCAAGAGGCTGGAGGGGGTATGAAAGCGAAGTAAGTCAGAATAATTCAGTTCAAAACTTAGAGAACCTGTGGAGGTTTAGCTTGCTGGCAAGCTAGCGAGAAAGAAGTTTAGGGGACGGAAATGTTACATGATGCGAACTAGTTGTTTGTCACATGTGTTACTCAATAGATTCTCATCTCTTTATCTCTCACTTCTTGCGTTTGTCGCGCATACGCATACTTGCATACAAACTACTGGGACGCAGCTTTAAACATGACCGCTCACCTGGCTAGTTTACGTGGCTTAGCTAGTTTGCAAGCAGAGTCTTGACATTCCAACCCTCCAACTTGATGATGATGATGATCATCATCATCATTCGCTTAGTCTGCGATGCAGACGACTTCATCTTTTGCCAGCAAGCATGTCGGCTAGGCAACGACCGAAACGGACGAGACAAGAGGCGGACAAACCGGATAGGCTACAGATAAGAATCGGCGAAGTTCAATAGGCTCCAACTCTGGACATTTTTGGGCTCGTTGTTAGTGGCAACTACAACTACAGGCCCAACATCCATCCACAAGCTAGAGCCCTCTAGCCTACTAAGCTCGAGTTGCATCTAGTTGGAGGGCCAGTTGCAGTTGACCATCTGCCAGGCTCTTAGCTAGTCTTTAGTCTGCAACTATTACGAAGTATTTGCGTCGCCATTGGATTTTTGGCACCAGGCTTGTAGTAGTGGTTGCCGTCACAATCAACGGTTGGCATGTTTAGAGGCGAGCAGGATTTGTATTCTGTTGCACTTGGTTTCCAGCGCAACTGAGTGAGAAATAATACTATAGCTATTATTTTGTCGGAGTCGTTTAGATATGAGCTTGTGATAAGGGAAAAAAGTCTAGCGAGAACTCGAGGCTAGAACGATGACTGTGACGAAGTTGATGATGACGACGACAGAGGCTACGATTTTGAACGAAGAGAGAGATCGTTATGCGATCTCCTTCCTTAGAAGCTCTGGTTTTTGCTCTAGAGGGAGATGAACTGTCGGATAAACGAAAACGCTTTTCTATAAGAACTCGTATTCCCTGTACATCCCTCTCAGGCCCTTGCAAGCTCAAACATTTCAAGCAGATTGTGAGTGTTGCTTGCAATCATTGGTTAGATGATTCTCCATCCATCGTTAACTAGTTTGCTGGCTAGCAACAAGATGGTGCACACTAGAGGGGGATCCGTCCTTTTGGGAGGGGAAGCGAGAGGTTGGGCGAGAAAGTTATCGTATACGTGAGCAGTCTGTTGTTGACAAGTGCAAAAAGGGAGTGGCACTGGAGGGTGAACTTCTTCTGCTCACTATATTTGTGTATCGTTGCTCTGAACATCAAACATCATCGTCGTGTGACTCCATAGCCGTTTCAATGCATTCAAGGTGCAACTGAACACGAAAATGTGTCTTTGTTGCAATCAACTATAATGGAGCGTAAGAGTCGAGCAATCGCAAAGTGGGGGCGAGCATAGAGTATCAAGCCCAAGCAAACTAGCGCTGGTCTCCATTTGGCTCCTTGCCCAAGGGGGGAAGTCAGTCAGTCAACCTGTCTTGACGGCTTGCCTGCCCTCCTCATGTTATACCATTCAACCATAAGTATCCTACAATCACTTCTCGGTTAGCCATACATAAGTGACTTAAACAACAACAGCGAGTGCATGAGAGCAATTTATCAACGCTTTTGCATTGATATTCTCGTCCCATTAGTTTGGATTCCATTCAAGCTGGCAGCTTGGCTAACAAACTAGCTAACTAAGAGGCAACAAACTAGTGTACTTGTTGAAAGATCTTTAGTTTGTTTGGCTGCGGTAGCGGCTAAGGCTGATCTAGAGCCGAGCTATCGACAATGAGGCGGCCGTTGGTCGTTGTTGACGCCGTCCCTCGGGCTACAAAGAATTTTGGTTGCAATAATTGAAAGGGCGAGCGAGGGTAGGAGTTAAAGAGGAGACAAGACGGGGCGCCATATAGTCAGAGCTGAGAGGGCGCCAAGATGGTTTACAACAAATGAGCTGCTTGTTTAGAGTAGCTAGCTTTTGCCCTATGCTCGGTCGGCCACTAAGCTACTGTATTTTAACTACTTCTTGTACTAGTCAGCTAGTTAGCTGCTTGTTTGAAACACGACAGCCAGAAGCGAGAAATGAATTGTTTCGCTTGTGAGCCGGATCAGAGAGCGAGACAGAGCTTGCTGATAATTGGTCAGCAGTAAACTGGAAGTGCTGGCCAGCAGGAGCAGATCGACGGCCAGTCTAGTTAGCTTGCCAGCTGATTAACTGGCTAACTAAATGGCAAACGCTCTCTTCTCTCTCGCTCTCTTAATAGGCTATTAAACTTTACTTGTTTGAAATTGAAATGCACGCAGGCTAGATATCGAGGGACAGTTTTAAAGTTTGTTGTTAATATGTACATGCTGTCCTTCTTCTTCTTCTTCGTTGCCCGCCCCCTCTTCATCGTATCCTTATTCGTCTTCGCCTCGGTCGTTACAGTAGTTTGCTAATAGTGCGTTAAACTAGTCTCACATTTGCATCCAGTTGCAAAAGCAAGTGCAAGAGGCCATTGGATAGCAACAGCGTCAGCGTTAACTTTGACTCCCGATAAGCGAAGGCAAACCAATGGAGCCGCGAACGAAACATATTTCACGCAAATTGCCCTCTACACAAACATACTCAAACAGCCCTTGTCATCTGGTTTGTGTTACACATTTAGGATCTTAGCCTAGCGCTCTATGCCTAATGCATCCGTGCCTTTGGATGAACGCGCGAGCAACATTTGGACTGAATTTTCAAGTTATCCAAGTGGCCAACGATCGGATGGTTGAGTCCAATGGCCAAATTTAACTGTCGTTAGTTTTTGGCAAAATTTAATTAGCAGCAGCAGCTGTGGGGTGAGGAGTCGGTTTTGGATTTGGAGGGCTCAAGGCAACGACAACAACAACAACAACTATAGCAACTACAACAACTGCATTCACTTGTCACTTGTTTCGCCCTGAACTCGCTTGGTCGGCGCACCATTTTGTTGCCATCGACAAAAACAATCAATCAATTAATTAGCATCCATTTCCTCCTTCTCCTCTTCCTCGGAGCCAAAACGGAGCTCTGCCTCAAGTCTAGCGTGATTTGGGGCCCAAGCTGGAGTTAGTTTAGGCCTGAGGGTGCCAGTTTGCACGCAGTAGTGGCGGTGATGGCGTTTGCAGCATTAATGGTGGCAGTAAGGGCGTTTGGCAAGCCTGAAATGCAAGTCTTGCGGGCAGCGCCTGTTGGTGGAGCGTTAAACGAGCTGCAGTTAGAGTTTCACACCAAATTGCAAACCAGATACTAGGCATTCGCATGTGTTCATATTTTGTACGCTTGTAGCTGAACAAACATACTTTTCACTCGAACTTCATGATTCAAGAGGGAGAACAAATCCAATTGGGTGACTCTTGAAATGGATGCTCAGTTGGCCGGATGGCAAGTGTATCTACGAGCAGCCCGACGCTTGGCCAGCTGGTGAAAGTTTCAACAAGTCATAGGGGAAAAGGGGGAGGGGATCAAAGTTTAAAAACTAGCTGGCTTTCTCTCTCTCTCTTTCTGTTACTATCGTTGTTGCTGCCTCTCTTTCGAGTTTGTTTGACATTTGTAATGGCCATGAAATGTCAGCTAGAGTAACAGGGAGTAATAATTTGGTTGAACTCGTAAAAAATTCAACGCTCCGCTTGACCGAAAACAGCCAGCACCCCATCCGTGGGCCCATATTTTGTGCAAAAGCCTTCCGGAAGGCATTTCCGTCAGACGGGCGCCCCATTTGCTGCATCCAAGTCTGGGAAGACGAAGTAAACTATGCTCACTGGCCAAAAACCTCTCATCCACCGACTAGATGATCCAACTTCCTCCCATCTCCACGGAGCCAACCAATCGTCATGATGAGGCATGATACAATTAATAAAGTTCTGCTTGTATCAATTAGATTTGATGGTTAGCTTTGGTGTGGTGGTTGTACATTTGCTCATGATTGTCTTTGTGTGTCTATCCGCTCTGTTTACTTATTGGCGCAACAATCTACCAATTTAAGATAAGATCCTTTCCAGGCTGCTAGCTGCATTTGCCCAGTCAGGTTAATCAGTGAGCACTTATCAATTAATTTAGCACAAACATAACGTGAATATCAAGTATCACTCCCGCAAGCTAGAGACACTGTAACTTCAATCTATTGAGTCATCAGGTTCCATATTGTTCACTCGATTTGCCCATTCAAATCGACGGCTTTAATATTTGGTTAACTAGCACAATGTGTATGATAGGCCAACAATGGTTGTTATCATGGTGGCGTTTACTTGTACTTGGATTGTTTCTCAAACAACACAAATGCTCCCCCACTTGTGGCTCTGCTTTCAACTTAGCCGCTCCTAGTGTACGTTTTGGCCCGTAGAAATACTCATGATTCTCCAACATGGATAGAGTGACTTCTATGTCATATTTCGCAAGTACAAATCTGAATTGATGGTTTATGATAAATTTTTTGACCTATCTCCAAATGTGCTCAACCGCTGTGATCTATGAACGATGCAGGAGATCAGGTATGAGCAACTGACGCGAGTGGACTGGCCCCAATACTACGCGCGTGCTCTACTGGCGAATCCCACAGATATTCGGCCTACGTTGCCTACGTTGTTTCTATATAAGGGCAGCCTTACGTGGGCCGAATGTTGATATTGAATAAACGGGCCGAGCAAGGATTGTTTGCTTGAAGGAAAAGCCACATGCAGCCTAGCTTCTCTAATTGGACTGCAAGCTTTGGATTGGCAATCAACAAAACTTAGATGACATGCAGATCAGAGTGAACAATGGAAGCAACAATAACAACAAGTGGTCGGCGTTTATAAGTGATAAATTGCCTTTTGATTAGATTAACTACAAAGCATCGCTTTTCACTAGATGAGTGCCACTAGAGACGTACTATGTATGAATCATTGCTCTGATCATACTCGCAACTGCGCTAGATAACAACAAAATATTTAATGTCCCACTGCAGGCCCATAGGCGGTAATGCTATCAAGCGACACCATATTCAGCTTGACTTCTCGAACGAGTTGTGTTTGCGAGACCCAGAGCATGATTGGAGTGATAATAGAATTAAATGTAAGTGAGTCAAGTTTAACTGATCCGCCAGCTAGTTAGCCACCTCTAGCTCGAGCTCCCTTTCCGCAGTTAGCTTGGGAGAAAAACTTGTTTATTTCAGCTCCCGGCACAGATCAATCTTACCGCACTAAACAAGCAAGCGAGCTACCTCTATAATGTACTCCGCTAAACTGGTATACAATGGAATGATTCAAACGAGTAGCTTCAATTGTCAAACAAGTCGCGCCGACTAGAAGCTAAGATAGTTGTCAACACTTAACAATGCAACAGACAACTCATACCGAGTGGAAGGTATCGGGCGGACGAACGCATTGTGGTGCGTGTTACAGTTCACACAATCCGACCATTATGCGTCGCCTAGATGAGCCCACTACAAGAGGCTTAACAATGCGAGCTAGCGAGCCATCAACCAGTCAGTCGAGCATTCGCACACCAAGCCGAGACAGGCCCATCTGAATCATTTGTTTCTGCTTTATCAGCCCTATCGACGAGCCCGATCAATTATACTGCCATCATGTGCTGCAGCGACCAAACAAGATACATAATTATGGTGGCTTGAGAACGACAGCAGTAGAGTGAGCGGAGGAGGAGGAGGAGGCGGAGGCGATGGGTCGGTTTGTTTTGTTTGAGCGAGATATGGAGCCTTGGAGTTGGTGGCGCCGCCCGCCGGCTTCGACTAGAATCTGGTGCCATGGATGCGAGAATGAGTGTTTCCGGATTCTAATTCAGTTGTTGCTGATATACACATCCAATATGGGAGCCAGTTCGTACTCCGAAATTCGGAGATGAGCTCATGATAAAAAATTCTGATCCGAGATTTCCACGTCAAGGCCTGAGAAAATTGGAGCCAATCGGTCAGTTTATAACTTCCAAAAACAACATGCAATGTTATTTTATGAATGAATTTTATAGTACGCCAAATCAGGTTGTACATGATTTAGCTGTAGCCAAATCAAAGCCTGTCCGAACTCACTGCTGACTAGCTGTAAACCTATGGGCAATATGCAAATGGGAGTCGATGGCAATCAATCCATTTGCTCGTTAGCCAACTCTTGTAGTGCGATCCGTTCTCGGAGGAATTCCTGAGATTTCCTGCCAACCAGCTGCCAGTTAGAACCGTTGTAGGTGCTTGTTTTCTAAGCCAAGAAACACATCCGACTGCCGCTTGTCAAGTTAGTCTCTCTTCCGTTTATCGTTTTGAACAGGAGGCCAGACCTTGCAGGTCTATCTCTTGGACTCATCTCATCGAGTTCGATGGCTATTTTGATCCGAGTTTACAAGCTTAATTCAATCAACCGTGATAAATTGAACAAGTGCGCGGTTGATAATAAAACGTTTACTCGCTCGGATGCATTAGATCAATGGAATAAGAATCCAAAAAATTTCTTCCATGCCAAACTCACACCCGCTCGAAGCTTCACATGATAAAACTTGCACAAACCTCCGATAGCATTCACGAAATTTATTGGATGAGTTACAATCCTCATTGACGCTCTGGGTCGCAAATGATAACTCCTAAAGCAATGAACAAGAATCAGAACCACAGTTTTATATTCATCCACATTAAACTCCCAATCCGAGTTGTTTCCATTTGTGCGATTGAATCAGGCAACTTGTGAAGGTGTGGCGCAACCGAAACGCAAGTCTGACCCAAACGTCTGGTTTTTTTCCAAGTGCTCCTCCAATTCACGAGTTCAACCTGACACATGTATCCGACTGAATATTGAGCACAAGTACTCCAGGTCGATTTGTTGGCTTCGAAAACAGTCTATCTATGTGAGGATACTCGATGATTCAGTACAAGTTTCCGATCCCAACGAGCATTTCTCTCGATACTCTTAGCTCTACATCATTCGATTAAAACACCTGATCGCGAGAACTGGCCTCTCCTATTGCGGCTCCCAATTCTGGTGCCAATGATTCACAATCTGCTGACGGGTTACTGCAACAATTTCATGAAGCTGAAGCCACGAGTTAGTTTTCAACACTCTATTGGGTGAGCGAGAATCCGCAGCCCTATCTAACAGCATTGTAGCGATAGCGAAACCCAGTCCAGAGCAGTCGCCGACGATAGCTGAGACACTCGTCAGATACAGGGAACCACGCACTGGTTTGCTTATGTGTTGCCACCATCTACAAAGAGACAAACGGTTTGGGATGAAGACCATTGAGGTTGCCATCTATGTTCATGATCCTCCACAAGTGGCTGTTTGCTTGCACTTTTGTGCGACAGCTCGAATCAGACATGCCTCGCTCTCGTCAGCCAGTCAGCTTGCTAGCTAGCGAGCCACCTCTAGCTCGAGCTCCCTTTCCGCAGTTAGCTTGGGAGAAAAACTTGTTTATTTCAGCTCCCGGCACAGATCAATCTTACCGCACTAAACAAGCAAGCGAGCTACCTCTATAATGTACTCCGCTAAACTGGTATACAATGGAATGATTCAAACGAGTAGCTTCAATTGTCAAACAAGTCGCGCCGACTAGAAGCTAAGATAGTTGTCAACACTTAACAATGCAACAGACAACTCATACCGAGTGGAAGGTATCGGGCGGACGAACGCATTGTGGTGCGTGTTACAGTTCACACAATCCGACCATTATGCGTCGCCTAGATGAGCCCACTACAAGAGGCTTAACAATGCGAGCTAGCGAGCCATCAACCAGTCAGTCGAGCATTCGCACACCAAGCCGAGACAGGCCCATCTGAATCATTTGTTTCTGCTTTATCAGCCCTATCGACGAGCCCGATCAATTATACTGCCATCATGTGCTGCAGCGACCAAACAAGATACATAATTATGGTGGCTTGAGAACGACAGCAGTAGAGTGAGCGGAGGAGGAGGAGGAGGCGGAGGCGATGGGTCGGTTTGTTTTGTTTGAGCGAGATATGGAGCCTTGGAGTTGGTGGCGCCGCCCGCCGGCTTCGACTAGAATCTGGTGCCATAGATGCGAGGACCGATTTCTCAAAATGGATGATACATCATCAGGAGGGACGTGAATCTGGGTCTCATGCTCGCCACATCTAACTGAGTAACTCTGTTCTCTTTTTGAGTGCCAAGCGCTCAGATTGATTCGCCTGGTTTTGAATTACTTGGATGGCATGGCAGGTAGCAGCTCAATGAATGGGTTCAATCGTACAGACTCTATCAGGGCAACCGACTGCTCCAAGTTTAAGGGATCAACTAGTAGCTGTTATGGTATCAGCCAGGTTGACGTTAGCTAGATTTGAGTCGGTCGTAAACCTTGAACTGTATGCAAATCGGAATCCATCA
>Ga0268249_1000494_pt1 | contig 17805 bp, 12 predicted proteins | sample AgamicAtPe_FD_200257 | JGI IMG/M metagenome (GOLD analysis project Ga0268249, IMG submission 200257) | Agave microbial communities from Guanajuato, Mexico - At.P.e (v2) (version 3) | ecosystem: Host-associated > Plants > Phyllosphere > Phylloplane/Leaf | place: Guanajuato, Mexico | collected... | reverse complement strand
TTGGATACGGTTTTCTCTAGCACTCTAATTAGGTCCTCCATTAGTCGCAGTGAAGAGTCGCTTGGGCGTTAGATTAGTATATCTATGCCTTGATTCTCTTCCTCTCCGTTCAATATGAGATGAAGGCGATGGGAGGTGGAACACGAGCTTGTTTTGTAAATACAAGTTTGCCACGTTATTTATCCCATCAGCGGTATCGTGCGCCGAGTCCAAGGAAAATCGCGCGCGCCACCTGACGAGAACAAAACCAAAGCAAGGGAGGCCAAGGCAAAGGCATTCGGTGTGGCACTAGAGGCCGCTCATTCATGGCTAGTAATCGCTGAAGCCTACAAGAGTTATTACAAGCTGGCCAACTCTGTATTTGCCTCCGCACTCTACAGAGTTGGCCATTTCCTCTCGCTATCGCACAGTCTCCGTGATAAAAACAGGCCAATTTTCCTGCCCGAACGGCGATGCCGCCAGCTAGAAGTGCACCAGCGAGAGCTAGCGCGCAGTCGCAACTTGGCCCTGGTGCTTCCTCCATTCGACATTCTTTTGGTCAGCGGCGGCGGTTGTTGCTGCTGCCGCCGCCAGCGCCGTTGCCTCTGGCTCTGCTTCAGCTGCCTCCGTCGCCAGCGTTGGCGATGTTGTTGGCGTTGCATCGGTGGCAGCGGCACAGGCAAGGGCAGCCTCAGCAACGCTTCCTCCTCGCTTGCATCACCTCGCTGGCACTTTGCGCGGTTCTGGTGCTTGTGTACGCAACACTGGCCGGTGCGTCTGTGCGTCCGTCGCAGTGCATGTGCAAGGGATGTTATGCGCTTTCTAGGCTTTCGTGCACAGTGTGTTGGCAACACTATACTGACTCCGGCGAGCAGCCAGTCTGCTGACGCTAGCAGGAGAAGCGCGCGGGCAAGCTGGGCGGCTCTCCGACTCGCCCGCCCGCCCGCCCGCCAGCCCGTCTGTCCGCTCGCTCGCTCGGCCTGTGCGCTCGCAGGGCGAAAACAGGCTTCAGTGGTGCAGGTTGCGAAGGGTTATATAGAATTGGCGGCTCACGGCGGAGTTGCGTTTCAGCGCTGGCCGGGCGCTTGTGTGCAAGTTTTGGCTTGCATCGCACAAAAGCGCACAAGCGAGCTAGCTCAAAATAGGGAGGAGTGTGTATGTGTGTTTGTGTGTGTAGAAGCGAACTTTGCGAATGGGAGAGCTTTGCCGCTGCTGAGGCTCGCAGAGAGCGCCACTCATTCACATTATACAGGCTTGCAGTGGTATGTAGCTCAGCACACGCTAGAGCTGGAGTGGCAAAGGCAGGCGAAGGCAGAGCTAGCGAGCAAGCGAGAGAGAGACAGGCAGGCCAGTGAGCCGTCGAGCCAGCCTTCGCCCTCCCTGCTACTGCTTGCTTCCACTATTAATTCCGCCGCCACCACCACTAACGCCGCCGCCATCATCATCATCATCATCAGCAGCACCAGCACCACCGCTATGAGCAAGACTGGCGGAGTTGCATCCAAACTAGTCGCCGTCTGCTTAGCTAGGAGGGCAAATGTTACAATATTCTATCACCAATAACAACAACTAAAAGCACATCTTCCCCCCACTCGCTCGCTTCTGTTGGTGGCGAAACTATACGTGAAATAGAACCAAGAGCGAAAACAATCGTTGTCCCATATCTGGCTCTCTATTTGCTCACCCTTGTTGCTGGCGGGGGAACAGGAGTGGCGACGCCGACAGCTGCAAGCCAGAGACGGATCGGGCAAAATTAATCAATGAACAAGCAGCAACACAGACACCAAAACCAGCAACTAAAACCGATGGAACTCGACATCTTGGCGCCCAACTAGAGGCCAAAGCGAGCGTTGGCCAGCCGCCTACAACGAGGCAGCTTGTTATGGTCGAAATTTGTATTTTTAAGCTAGAAGAGAGAACAACTCCTACTCTGTTGCACAGGCTTCAAACAGAATAGAACACAATATTAAGGCTACGTTCGCCACCTGCGCCCGCCAACTTTTTGACCCCAATCTTTCGAACAAGTGATTCTTATTTACGTTTTATGCAATATTAGATCGGAATCATAGATCGTTGCAATATCTAGCCGAGTCATAGTGGAAAGACATTCGTTATCTCCATTGTTAATAACATGGAACAACAAGTCAAGCTTAGATATCGCACACAAACACACACGCATTACAATCTGCTATCGGTCTTGGTGTATCTATCTAGGCAGGATCTTACAAACAAAACTATTATGTAATCTATATCCTTGAATGATCACGAACATACATATATATATATATATATATATACGTACATATTAACCACAAATACTACGCTTATATCCATGTATTTGTCCCTTCCCTGATTGCTTACTTTCACAAACGTTTCAAGTGCAACAAATTTAGTCAAACGCAATACACAACTGTAATTATATTAATAACTTCTAAAATTTCATTAATATCTCATTAGACGCCACCAGCAGCGATACACACAAAACTCCAATCATGGACTGTCGAACCCAATTGGCCTCGCTAGCCATCGAGGAGCTAGATAAAGGCGATTTCCTCATGGCCACAAAAATACTCACCACCGGTATAAGACTTGAACCAAACAATCATGAGCTTTATTTTGAGCGCTCAATTTGCCATCACAAGTTGGGCGACTATCAAGCTAGCTTGGATGATGCTAGCGCGGCCATAAGATTGAACTCGAATGATTACAATATTCATTATCAAAAAGGGTTGGCCTTAATTGGATTGTCAATGTTCTCTGATGCTGTCATATCGTTCAAGAAAGCGATTGAACTACGTGCTAAGCAGGATGACTCGAAATTATCGGACATCTTCAAATTGCTCCGTGATGCTATCAATGAGCTTAACACAGCCAGGCGCCGACCGGGTTCTTCGAATCACCAAGCTCGCAATGAATCGGCACCATCCAACCAATCTGGAACAATAGTTGCCCCTGATCAGAGGACAAGTAGCGATCCAGTTGATAGCACCACTGATAGGCCTTCGGTTCAACCAGGGGCATCATCCAATAACCAAACTTTACCTCCTGTCGGAAGCTACACAAAAAATGGCAACAACACTCTAGTCGCCACAAATCGCAATATTCAGCCAGCTGTAAATTCGAATCCAGTTTTGAATGGAACCGTCGGGACAAATCGAGTGTCGTCCTCAGCTAGCCATATGAGCAACCACCTCGCAACTTCAATTAACGTATCACCGGACATATCTAGTATCAACGTTGGCAATCGAAACACAGGCGCAGATCTCATGGGAAATTCAGCTGATCAACAATTCGATCAAACAAAACCTGGTTCTTTTGAGTGGAACATTAGAAGAAGCGAACGGATATTTCTTCATCACTCGAACGAGCCTGGAACGTCCGGTCCACAGTATGGTATCTTAACCCGACAAACAGACTCTCCTGGCACAGTAATGCACCAACAGCAAAAGACAAGCTCCAACCCATCCTCTGTAACCAGTGTTCGTGGGGCTACTAAACGTTTGCACGATAATTTTGAGCCGATAACATACCAACAAAACAAAGCAGCTAGATCAAAAGGAACCAACTCGCATTTGGAGTCTGAGATTGATGTCGACGATAGCCACAATTCTGCGCCAACTACGATGGCAGTTGACAGTGACCTGTCAGATAACCGAAAAAGAGTTATGATTGCTCCCAGCAGCTCGATGCCAGCCACTAATCTAGGCCCTTCAACCTCCAACTCTAAGGATGACTCATATTCCTCGAAGTATAAACGTCTCCGTCGCGACAGAGAGCGAGCGAGACGAGGCACATCTAAACTTTGTACGATAAAACTAAGTGATCTGGAGGAGATGCAGCGCTCGGGCAGCAACGAAAAGCGATTCATGAGGGTTATAGCACCGATCGATGGTTGGCTCTACTCTGGCCAACTAGCTGTTGATACTAGTAACACTAACTCTGACACAACGCCTCAGTATGTAGTCAAGTTGGACGGTGACGCAACTGGAAGCAGCTATCTTTTTAGCCAAGATACTGTTCTCAATGATGTAATCAAAGAAGTCCGGGTCAAAACCGTGTCTGAGCTTAGAAAAGGAGCAAGAATTTGTTGTTATTGGAGTAGACAATACAAGTGCCTAAGCACCGGAGTTGTGACTTCGAGAACTTTCGAAGCTACGAAATCTCTAGTCTCTGTAAAATATGATAATGGAGACTTATCAGCCCTGCCACTAGAAGATCTACGCCTACTTCCACCTGATTACCCAAAGTACATGTCAAACTGTGATCCTCTCCTCTTGACCCGTAATGGGGACGGCACCCATATGGGCCCCACTGCGCCTAACGTTGTCGCCCAAAACGGCAACAGAGTTGTAGTGGAGCTCAAACCTGCCCCAACTTCTGACGCTGGCAAGATCGAATCCATAACCACCCAAAGTATTGACAAGTCTAATCTTAACAAGGTCGAAATCAATTTGGCCGAGAAATCGAAAGCGACACTAGAAAACACCAAGAGTCTGCAAGAATTTGAACCATCTCAACATGATTATTCTCGAGAGGAAAATCAAGAGGATTATGACGAGGTAGGAGAAAACGATGAGGATGATGAGGATGCGACAATACCGCCGACAGACGAAACCATCGATTTTATCACCAGTGAAAGTACCCTCAAACAACAAGATGGTAATCAACACGATGTGAGCGATTGTGTGGAAAGAGTCTCGAATACCAAAGATAGTATTACCATCACGAATGAGACCCAGCATAACAGCAATGCAAGCCGAGCCTCCTCCGAAGAGAACAACTATGGCATAGAGTACTGCCCATGGATGTTTGACGGGCCACCAAGGAGAAGTAAGAGACATGGTCGCACATACCGCGATACTTACTTGTCCATCCGGCGTGGCAATGAGGTTATCAAAGTTGGCGACTCTGCAGAGTTGATGCCCCGAGATGAGTCTATTCTACCTTTTATAGCCAAAATAGATGGTCTCTGGGCCACGGGCCGAGGCGAAATGAGAGTTCGAGTTCGCTGGTACTACAGATTGGTGGAGACAGAGGGCGAGCCGTTTGAACTCAAGGATGGTGAGAATGCTTTGTTTGAAACAGATCATTTTGATGAAAATGATGTTCAGAGTATCTACAGATCAACACAAATCATGTCTTGGACAGATTACAGTACCAACAATCTTGGACATGTAAATACAAATAATCATAACGCGCCAAAGATCTTCTATCTGGCTGGATACTATGATCCGGTTCGACGAGTCAAGCACTTGAGATCGGATGTCAAGGAGGCTCAGTGAGCATTCCAAACATCTTGCTTGCGAGATCGTCCCTGTACATGATGTAACAAAAGAATGGAATGTGAACGAAACTAGACGTAATAGGAAAAGCGATAAGGAAAAAGAAAATGATGAAATAAAAATTGCAATAGCATGTCGGCCCATCCGGGTCTAACAACTTTACCATTTCGTTTGTTTTATAGATTCAATCAATCTAAGAATGTCCATCTTCATCACCATAATCAGCCTTTGATCGTGTTACACAACTTCAGCTGAAATGGCTAAGAATGAAGATTTGAATCGAACAAAATGGACAGTCGTGTGATTTAACTGAAATATTTGTTTGCAATATTTCGGGTTTACTCTCATTTGCGACTCGTCGCGATAACCAGGACTATGACATCTGAAAGGTTAGGGTGATTCTTTCTGGTTTGTATCTTGTGAGTTGCAGTTAACGCGGCATGCACGAGCAATTTAAGCTCTCTATGTCGATGACAGTCCACTGGAAACCATTGGCGCTTTAGGCTATGTCTCATGAACAACCGTCTGATTCCTTTCGCCGATTTAACAGAACTAGTAGTTGCTCCAGACGAACTTAGTTCTGTCAATTAAACTTACTCGAAAACCTCTTTAGGTCCGCCAGATCTTTCGATGAGCACTAAAAAGTAAATGGGTTCTCACCACCCTGTTTTGCTCTTGCATGTATCTGTTCTAGGCTTCTCGATACATAAACTCGACAGTTTTTTGCCGCCAACTAGAGCAGGCAAGAGCCTTTTTAGCCGAATTTTGTGAGAACTCGAGAGGACGAGAGGTTAACAAGTGCCCGACCGTGATCTTCAACATGGTTAGTTAGTGTCCAGACTCGCCGACAAATTCGCTAACCACGGAGTATCTCACGCAACTAGACAGGCTCGGGCTCTACCCAACCTCGAAAGGGACTTTTGTGCCCGATTCAGAGCCATTAGAACTCAAGAGATGGGGTTCGTCAAGACGAATCTCGATTTTCTTGTTTGATTGTTCGCATTTCCAAATTGCCAATCGGATTTAGCCCAGCGAGCGCGCCCTAGTATGCGAATTCTACCTACTAATCGCTCACCACTCGTCGCAGGGCTTTGTTCTGTCCTCTTCGCATCAAACTCAGGATCTGACACTGGGAGGTTCAACTATTCTAGGAATATACTGCGGATAAGATGCGACCCGAGCGATCGTTCGCTTCAGATGGCAAGCAACCAGATCCAGTGCTAAGGTTGAAATCAAATAGGGGGTTGCGAAGATCGTTAAAACAAAATTATGCCTCTTCCAGACAATCAAATATCTCAAGAATGGCACAGCTACCCAGAATGTCGACTTCCTTGAGAGCCCTTGTACTATTTATTAGTGCTGCCATCTTGAATGCAGTCGTGACTAGAAGCGCCAAAATGGTTCGCTTGTGCATAGCCAGCGTTGATCCAGTGAAACTATCGAGTCAATGCGTCATGTGTATCCGGCGCGAATTTCCGTTAACAGTCATCGACTGCACAGGTATAACGAAGGTCAATGATTTGATAGCAAATCCTCTGAGCGTTCAAGAAGCAACCTGCTTAATTTATAACTGCAGAAGGGTAAGTTTTCTTGCTCATGAGTCAACTGACCACACTCCTAGCGAATTTGAAACTAATGCTTTCAGCCGATATTTGCAGCAAGTGCCAGAGGTAAAACCTGAGCCATACCATGGTTCGGTGAGTCAGGCTGTTAGGACGAACTACCCTATGGCTGCTGGGAGTCGCGGTGTAGAAATGATTCAGCCTCTCGGAATGTATGGGGGCTACTCTGGCGCGTCTTCGATTGCAAACTTGGGTGGGTTAGCTAGTACAATGCAGGGAAACGCGCCGATCATTCCACAATCACCTTTCGCGTCCTCATTAGGTCTGACCGGTGGTTCCAGTATCCTAGGACCAAGACAGAGACCGCTTCCATATGCACTCCTTCCATCTCCTTTTTCGTACCCATTCGGTGAGTTGATACGCCACTGATTTCCGAATCTCACTCCAAAAACTACGGGACGCCTTGCTCATATAGCATTTACAAATAACAGGCACGCGGAAGTATAAAGACGCACTTGTTCCTCTGTTCATTTAAGGAAGGTTGAGAAGTTCAGCCTTTCGATTGCCCAAAAACAGAGCTTACCTATGGGATTGATAGATTCATCATTGCTAGATAAAAAGATCTAGAAGATGATTTGAACTCCATATGAGTGATTTAGATAATAAACATAGTTTATTCACGAAGAATACTCTCGAACATCAGGACTGAATCACCATAACAACACGTCTGAGTATTAGCAAAAACAGGAGGATAAAAATCGATTTCAACACTAGTTGTGGGTTGGTTCTGCGAGGTTCTTCAAAACCCTCGAGGGATCGCGAATTCTCTCTATTTTGTGAGAAGGCATTCGAGCAAGCTGGTGAATGACTGCAATTTTGGTTTAGTTGCGCTCCTTGGTCCTCGGGCTTGCTTATTTGTATAGCGTTCAGTTTTCCTTGGATATTGGTAGTGGTTTCAGTATCGATTTCGTGGGAATATTCGGATTCAGGAAAGTCAGCATGCGGAACAACACGGTTGCTACTTCCACTGATGCCACTTGGTTGACTTTGAGTATCACTTTCTAATTCGGCTGAATGTTCATAGACTCTGGACGTACTCGGCTCACACGAATCAATAATACTACAGCGATTCTCAACAATACTTTCAGGTTGCACGAGTAAGTCTTTTATAAGGCCGCAACATTCGCATCGCCAGGTTCTTGACTTTGCTGCTAGCTTTCTTCGTTCGGCATCAGAAAAGTCCAGCGAGCCAATCGCTCGGTTAGCTTTCGTTGGCATGAAGGCGATGAGAGCAAGCAGGGCAGTTCGCACGCTCCATGAGGGTTGCCTAGAAAACGGGGAAGATTAGCATCGACTGTATATCCAATAATAGGTAAAAGGCTCGCTGCCTTACACTTACCAAGTCTCCGGATGATAGCCCGATATGGATAGACAAATCTTTTTATTTGTCTCAAATCGGCCGTTCGGCGTAAGGAGGATGATCGATGGCGGTTTCATCGGGTATTCGGTGGGAAAACTTAGCCTTCCATGATAATAACCACCATCAAATGCTGTGTCCGGTGGACCCCTGACAGTGAAATGCCATTCGAACTGATGACGAGAAAGAGTGAGTTAGATTTTCGTAGGGAATTAAAGAATCTATAGCTCGTCCATCATAGAGAAAGCACTAACCAGATTGTCATCTATTGGTTGAGCACAATAATCCTCCGTGTTATCCTTAAGCTCTTGAGCCTCTAACATCAAACGTTTGGCACCGGGATATTTATACTTGTTCAATCTATTGTTCATCTTAATGGAGAACTACTTGAGATTTGATTACATAATAAGATGAGACTTGATTTTTTAGTTTCGCAATTTACAACAAATAACTTGATGAGCTTTCTCTTAATAGTGAGAGCAGGTCTCGTTGCCCACATCAATAATAACTAGGCTAGATACATTATGACGATTACAAAAATGGTATTTCGAGTCTCGGCGGACCCTATGGTCCATATGATATGAATTTTGTTCGGATAATTTATAAAATCTGATTAATGCACGTCTTTTTACGTTTATTTTCAACTCAGTTTCACACTCTAACCATAGACAACTCGCGCGCAAGTCGGGAGACAAGTACAAAAGGCTGCGTGAGTTTTGAACCGAATCCGGGGTTACCCGTCACACTTATGAGGGTCTGACGCAAACAATGGGATCCCATGTAAATTTCATGACTATTTTCCTCAATTGACTCGACTATATGAGCTGATTCGCTCCTACAAACTACCTAGTTCTCACTGCAAATAAAACAAGCAATTTTGAGCTAAACTATGCCCCCAACCACAAATAAGCTGACTAGACTGAGCGGAATTCTATCCAAGATGAAAGTTAAGTCAGCAAAGACCTCAGTTTTCATAGCCAACCTGCGTCAATATGGCAACTCGGATATGTTCAAATACGCCACCACTGATCCAATTCATCACGAGAAACTGCGATCAAACGATCTAGGTACCTGGGGAAAACTCTACCGGCACGAGTTGAGAAATGCTTCCATTGGGCTGCCCTCAAATGGATTTCATGAGATGATGTTGCTAACTGAACAGGGTAAGCTATGGCACTATCCTATCGACAACGAGCAAGGTATGGATGCCGAGAAAGAGATCCCATTCGAAGACCATGTGTTTTTGGACCACCTTCTCGATGATTTTCCTGAGAACGAATACATTCGCTCCTTTATGAGCAACGTTGTAGCTGCCTTGGCCAGGAATCCTTGGATGACTGTAGATAGAAAGCACCAAATTATTAAATCGTACAAGGAATATTTCGAAGAGAAGAAGAATGTGTACGAAGAGCGAGGCCTCGAGCTTTAGAGGATAGCAATAAAAGATCTCCTCTCGAGGGTATAGCGAAAAGGTGCATGGTCTAACTTTGCTCATCAATCTGCTGTGAGTCGACTTTGTCACTGTGTTTGCAGCAAGTTCGAAAGGTTCAGGCCTACAAATAAGGTGACAAATTGTACTTGTCAAGTGCACGATGTTTTAGAATTTCCTTAGTTTGGCAATTGCCCGTTAACTATCGATGCAACAGTCGAGCACTTTGACAAGTGAGGAAGTGACATCCGCTTTGTTCCCTCGTTTCTTGGACTTATCTCTGTGAAACGAAGGTGCCTCTTGACACCCCACTGATACATACTAGATAGTGCTAATAAAGAGTAGCTCAAGTAATATCCTTTCCAACCCGCTGCACTAAAAGTGCATCAGTTTGTGACTCGCTTACCTATGGATCTCGTATATCAGGTGAATCTCAGAGATCTCAGATTCAACTTGATCAAAAATGAGTTTGGTTTCCATTTGGTATCGGTTAAACTTAATCACGATTTTAGTCTTTATAACTCAACATATCGACATACAAGCTTCAGGTAACTTCCTGAAGGCAACCTCACGTACAATATTTGGCGAGATATGGGAGCATGGCGAGTACTGTGGTTATCAACGTGATGAATCTCGGTTGTCTGGCGACGACACGCAAGTTAGAAGCTTTTATAACGGAACGACTCTCAGATCTTTAGAAGGACAAGAGCTGTCGAAAGTTGTCTATGGATTCGATTTACTCAATTACTATGGCATCAAAGCTAGGAAATCAATGGCTACTATTTGCTCTACAAACTCTTGGGGCTATGCGGATGAAAGCGATTTCCTCTCCTCAAACAGTCTATATGATAATGAGACTGATTGCTATTCCAGAATTGATCAGCTTTATGAGTTTACCAAGTGTCTCTCAACTGAAAGCGAGGCTTGCTCTTGCTCAGCCAAACAATCAAGAGCCAGGCACTGTGCAACGAGATTGGTTGAAGTACCTAGAAGTGACACCTATGAGTTGAAATCCTCGCACCAAGAGTTAGAGCTCTTAATTCAACTAGGCAGTTTCGGTAGAGTTCCACCTGGACTACCTTTCAGATCTCATATATGGATTGGGGACTACAATGAATGCATGAAACTTTCTCCAACGCGCTTTTGCTTTGGTGCCTACCGAATGAAAAATTGGCCTCTCGATGAGCCGTCAAGAATCAACGCAATCAATATTGGACTATGCATCCCGGCGTCGTGCAATTCTCGCTCAGTCAATACCGATATTTACCTCAAGAAAATCGACTACCTAGTGAGACTGAATCTGATCAATTTCTTGGGCCTTGGCCATGACCAGAGGTATCAACTCGTTGACATACATTGTCCACCAGCAAATGATTCACCTTACCGTAGACTTACCAAGGACACCTTGTCGATTATACTCATCATTGCGCCTGTTATATGGATAGGTTTAGTAATGTATGCGAGCATTTTTCAGAGAGAGCGATTACCGGGCGGCATAGCACCATCACTGGCAAGATGTTTCAATTTGAGACTGATATGGGCAGGTTTTACAGAATATCGAGACCGAAACTCATCGCCACAGCAAACTGAATTGAACGCCATCAAAGTTTTAGCAATGATCTGGATGTTGATCAGCCATATTTACTCACTAACGCTGCCCTATATGAGCAATCCTCATGAAGTTCGCGAGAGATGGCAAAGCAAGGGATCGATTGTGGCCGTTGTACTACTGTGCGGCCAGCATGCAGTGCCAGTCTTCTTTATAATCAGTGGGTATTTGATTGGTTATAAATGGTTGCACAAATCGATCAAGATCCGCAGATTAATACTTGATCGCTATATTCGCTTGTTACCCATGTACCTGTTAGTTTATGCCTACGTCAAGAAGTTTGCCCATTTAATTGGCGATGGGCCACTGTGGGATCATGGAGTGTCGAAGCACAGTCAGGCACGTCAGTGTTTGCTTGAATCTTGGCTTGTGCCCATCCTGATGTTGGCCAATTTTATCTTACCCTTCAACCACTGCATAATAACTGGCTGGCACATAGCCAATGATTTCCAGATTATTCTTGCGATGCCGGTATTGCTGGGCGTCTATCGAAAATCTCGCAAATGGGGCGCAAGTTTAGCTATCTCAGCCTTCTGTGTGAGTCATTTTTATCATATTTGGAACTTCCATCAATCAGAAGCTTTTTCAATGAGCAATTTCATACAGGAACCCCTCATGATGGGTGCTCGTTATGTCCTTGATCGTCTAGGTCCCGTGTACATAAGTCCGATTGGGAGATTGGGAACATATTTTATCGGCGCAGTCTTAGCTGATCTGCGCATACACAAGGATAAGGCCACTTTTGAGAAAACAGCTCAGAATCTACCAGATTCCAGAATTCCAAAGTTGAAAGTAATCAGTGCAACAAGCCATAGAGGAAACTCGAAACCAGCAAAGACAGATGGTCACACGGACGAAACACGTAATCGGCTGAGATCTATAAAATTCAAGGACAGATTTCTAGTCGCAGTTGGAATCATATTCGTTTGCGTTATCTCTTATTCGATGAGTGCGAACCATGAAAATCTAGGCATGAATCCTTACAGTAAAGCCGTTAGTTATCCAGGTCTCAGGATCTGGGTCGAGCTGGTATGGTTTTCGGTGTTGTATGTACTGCTAGTTTGGCACCCAAACGATAATGGCACGAACAACGAGACTCTCACGTTGGGTCCAGTTTACCTGCTGCGATTGCCCATATGGAACGTACTTATTAAGTTAAACTATAGCATTATGTTGACGCACTTCACTATCGCGCGCTACCTGGTCGAATCACGAACGCAACTGTTTGAGTTCACTTGGGCAAATTACACACAGCACACAGTATTCATTATTCTTTTGAGCTATATAGCCGCTTGCATCCTTCACCTGTTGATCGAGATCCCCTTGACATCGCTGATCAGAAGGTTGATGTCCAAAGTCGAGAATGGCCGCACAGCCAAGCGCAAGGTCGTGGTCAGTTTTGACAAAGAGTTGACCGGCTAACCTCGCTCAAGCCGGCGAAATTTGAACTGGTGTATTATCGCTTGTGCGTAAGTTACATAAACTTGGACGAGCTGACAACAAGTGTCCAGCGTTGCTGGACAACTTCTGGCTGAATAAATTGTGAGCGAAAACTAACATGTGTATCTGAAAACATTCCATTGTGAGGATTCTAAACTTGGATGTTTCAAGGCGAGTTGAGTGGTTGTTAAATTATGGAATTGAGATAGCGAAATCCGAGCGATCTCTAGGTTTGGAGGGTTGAAAGCAGGACGTTAAATACACCAGACTGTAGACTCGACTTTACCGAATTGTCACTAAATAAAATCGATGATCAGTTGCATGCAGGCGGAGGTGTGGAAAGCATCCGACTAGACCCAACACTCCTGTATTTAGACTGTGAGAAATCTTCGATTCTGGGGGAAAACGGAAAGACTTGTCTCCCTTCAGCGAAAAGCCAGCCAAGCAATAGGGTTGCTGCTGACATGATTGCTCCACTAAATAAGCTCATGGGCATTAAGTGGAACACGTTTGCGAGGCTCGCTTTTACCATAGCTGCCTCAGCGGCCCGAGGGACAGAGTGATGGAGAGGGGAGGGGGAGAGATCGAATGAGTTACAAGTGTCCAGTTTCGCAACCTTTCTCCCTTTCCTCACAACTCTGCCACTCTCACTTCTCGTTACCTGTCCGCTGAACTCAAGTCCTATGCCTCTCTTTGCTGGCATTCTGCTATTTGAGACACATTCTATTTGTGGTTTCTCTCGCTCATCAAGCTACTCCCTTTCCTTCCAACCCCGTTGGCCGATCCCATTCGCCTCCTCTTCCTCTCCTCGGCTGTCATAATCGTAGCCAAAGTTGTGGCTCTGTGAGCGCTGGCGCCTTCAACTTGGCTCATGTAATGATAATCATAATCATAATAATGGTGATAATAATAGCAAGAGCTATGCATAAACGGACGTAGGATACATGTTGCTCTCAACCAGCATTGTCGTGTTGGAGGCAGCGCAGCATAGTTTAGCTACCTGTTCCTATTAGTTTCGAGTCGCAGGCTACTATTGCTGTTTTCGTCAGTAAAATGCGGAAGTTTGCTTGCCAACTGCCGCACGCTAACTGCTCGGAGAACTTGAATGTGATACCATCTGCTGTGTTTAAAGGCACTACTGGTGCTACTTTCGGCTGGCTAGCGAGCTTTAGCTTGTCGGAGCCAACTAACAAGAGTCGAGGCGGCGACATGCCACCGCGGCCGCCAGACAAAAACCCTATCCAAATTAAAATCTCCCATTGGCGATCTGATCCAGCGCCGGCAACTTTTGGCCAGCAAACCCTGTTGGTTTGGCTCTCAATCAAGTCGCATTGAGCCAACCACCTTGAGACGTCGAGCTTGAGCCGTCTGGGTGCGCGAGCAGCCAGGTAAAGGCGACCTATTTACTAGTGTTAAAAGTTTTATCAGATATACTGGCCATTCGGCTGCCATCTACTGCGCACTCTCGCTGAAAGCTGGACGCAACAGCAGCAGCAGCAGCAGCAACAACAACAACAACAACAGTAACAGAAAGTGCAAACCAGCTACCTGGCCAGCCGACCGACAGACGGACCGACAAGTGCAACACGCGAGAGCCACTTGTTGCGCGCTCGGTCACTTGCGTTTCGCTGCTCGGGCGAAGATAACAGCCAAGACCACCAAGTCAATCGGCCAAACGCAACCCTTGAGTGACTCAGTGGCGGCACGACAACAATCCTAGAAGCAGCAAAATAGTTTTGCTCGCATAGCGAGAGTTGGTAGGTGAGCTAAGTTGATGGGTGGATCTGAAGTTGGTTGGCGAGACAATTCTAGATTGTTGGCCCAAATCTAATTGCAAGCGAGCACCAAGTCTTGTCTGGTCACTTTGAGGGCGAGATAAAACGATGTTACCAAAGCACATGGAATTATGTGATCGATAAGAGCAAAGCACTCAAGATCAATAGTGTAACGAATGCAACTTGATATCAGGAACAAGCAACCACCCTGAATCTCATACAACCACAGAAGGCTCGCTGAGCTTTTCGATAGCTACTCTCAAGTATAACAAAATGAAGAAGAGTGATATTTACTCGGCAGCGACCAGGACGTTGCAGTGTATAGTTGCGATCCTCACAGTAGCACAGCACGGCGCGTGCCTCCAGTTGGGTATGCAGCAACAAGTTGCAACGGGCGATTCAAGCGCCATCATTGCCTCTAATCAGCAACAACAGCAGGTCCAGTCAGTCCAGGTTCTCATGGGAAGTGCTGAAGGCGAGCCAGGAAAGCAACAAGAGGCTCCAAAATCCAACCATCGACTTGTGAGCAAACTCAAAGACGCTAGACATAGAAGGCGAAACAGGCATCACCGGCATCGCCACCACCACCATCTTGGCGAAAAGTCGGCGCCACTTGTCGAGCAACATGGTTCAACAACGCTCACCGCACTTGAGTCGATCGTGGAGGAAGTTGCGCGGGCTGGACAACTTCCGGCCGCATCTAATCAGCAGCAGCAGCAGCAGCAACAACAACAACCTGCCCAAGCGCAGACGCCAATGAATACGGCGAGCTCCACTGCTGTGGCCTCGAACTCTGACCTCATGCTCGACGGTTCCTCGTCGCCCATGACCCATCTTCAGCATGTTCCGAGCCAGCAAACACACTCAATACCAACAATCAACCAACCACTCCCAATACCAACCAGAAGTCCACCCTACAATTCGAGAGGCTTCTTTCTCACCTCAATGCTTTCCAAGATCATGAACGTGCTCAATGTTACCGAGTTTGCTCTCGAAATGCGCGACGGAATCTCATCAAGAGCCTCATGCATGGCTTGCAATGCTGTTGTTGGTCTCTTCTTGAGTCCGCTCTACTCGAAGGAAGTATTTAGTGCTGCGATCCGGACAGTTTGTACCTCATTCAAGATCCAATCGTCGCGAGTTTGCGCCGGCCTAGTAGAGTCCTTCCAGGACGACTTCGAGTATATTAGAAAGAATACAAAATTAACAAGGGATGAAGTTTGTGCCGTTGTTTTCGGTGTTGATTGTGCTAGACGCCAAACATACAACCTGTTCTGGACAGTTCCTATCCCAGAGATGCCAAGCAAGAGTGAATCTCTCTCAGTGCCAATTAGTGAGCACTCACTCACAAACTTGGAGGATGCGCCTGATTTGTTCGAGTACAGGAAGTCTAACTCAGTCAGTTCAGGTGGAACGAATAATAACAAAGATAATCACGCTTCAGCCTCCTCGACTGCGAAACCGACCGACGGCGACCCAAGAGCTAGTTCCCAGGAGAAATCTGGACCAACAGAAGCGCAGACATCGTTCGCTTTGAACAAGAATAGTAAGGTGCTCAAGAGGCAGCAGTATATTTTTGACGATGAGCAGCTGGATAGCAATGAGCCAGGTGGTAGCGAGAGAGGTAGCAAGATTTCCAGCTTTGTTCATATAACCGATATTCACATCGATCCATACTATGAGCCTGGCTCACTAAATGACTGCAACGAACCACTGTGCTGTCGCAGCACTAGTGGGCCAGTTCCTTTAGGCGAAAAGAGACGCCAGGCAGGCAGGTGGGGGGACTACGGAAACTGTGATACACCTATACGAACCTTACGTAGCGCTTTGAATCGTATACGCGAGCAGCACTCAAATGTAAGTAGATTTAGCCATGAAGGATAGACATTTAAACAAATGAACTGCAAAGGCTGATTCTTCAATCATTTAAACAGGCTGAATATTGGCTCTGGACTGGTGACATTTCACCGCACGACATTTGGAATATCAGCAAGACTGAAGCGACCAACCATGTTCGTTTGGTTAGCAAAATGGTGCGCGATTACTCAAATGGTCTACCTGTATTTCCAGTCATTGGAAATCATGAGGCTCATCCAGTTAATAGGTAAGCATTTTGGTAGAGGACGTGTCAATAGGCTGCCCTCAAATGACTATCCGCACTGTCTAGACCGCGCGCTCTGCTGGTCCTGTAACCAGGGCCAAGGCGTTTACTTCCATCCATAAAATTTTGGAGCACTCGTATGAGTAAGATGACAAATTAACCCTTTACATTTCGTGCAACATTTATGCAACTCGCATTGTAATTCATATAACCCCCAGCTTTTCGCCGCCTGAAATCAAGGGAAAATTTTCGATGTCATGGCTCTATGATTTGTTGGCCGAAGAATGGAGTGACTGGCTTCCAAAGGACGCTTTGAAAACCTTGAGAGTGTAAGTAAATCAATCACTGTCATGAGAGGCTATAGCCGACGGAGTTGGTTGTGGTCAGTAATACTGCGGCCTTGATGGTGATCATAGCAGGGTTCATAATTGCAGCTTGGGGCTGACAATAGATCGGTGACTACGCTTCTATCGTCAATTTTGTGTCCAATGACCTGCTTGCTCGTCACAAGGGCACCTAAGGAAGACACACTATGGAGCCTTTTAGAAGTCAATTTCATAGCCCATTAGCAGGCAACATTTGGAGAAACCATGCCAGCATTGCAGCAGTAGTTGTAACGGGTCCAGAGTGTTTTCCACACTCGGACCATGCGAGATTCACTGGACAGTTGCGTCCAGTCGACCTTGATCTCCTACCCTCAGATGTCTGTACTTCTTTAAGGGGGTCAAAGGGCAGACTTGATCTATGTTGCTTACCGCTCGCTGCCGATCTCATACCACCTTTTCTTGCCTCTCATTCTCCCAGACATTAAACCATACTGACTCTCACCCCTTCCAGTGGCGGATATTACAAGCTTCAGGTGCGCAAAGGATTTAGGATCATTGCTTTGAATACGAATTATTGCGCTCGTTTAAACCCTTGGAGCTTCTATGACCCAGTGGATCCTGCTAATCAGCTCAAGTGGCTGGTCGACGAGTTGCTCGAAGCTGAGCTCAATCAAGACAAGGTCCATATTATTGGGCATGTCCCTCCTGATAATCGCGAGTGTACTCAAGCATGGCTATTCAATTTTATTAATATCGTTGATCGTTTTAGAGACACAATAGTTGCTCAATTTTACGGACACACTCACAGAGATGAATGGAGACTGATGTATTCGATGAAAAGAAACGACGATCCAATTGGAATCCAATATATTGGACCGTCAATAA
>Ga0268249_1000493_pt1 | contig 17816 bp, 18 predicted proteins | sample AgamicAtPe_FD_200257 | JGI IMG/M metagenome (GOLD analysis project Ga0268249, IMG submission 200257) | Agave microbial communities from Guanajuato, Mexico - At.P.e (v2) (version 3) | ecosystem: Host-associated > Plants > Phyllosphere > Phylloplane/Leaf | place: Guanajuato, Mexico | collected... | reverse complement strand
TTTCGTTTGCCAAGTTTGCGCAAAAATTCTCACTTGTCAATTGGGCCGCATTGTCTGCTTGGAGGCCGAGCGCGCGCCCATAGTTTGCCAGGATATCCGCTGTTGTGTCGCCGAGTAGAGTTGAGTTGAGTTGAGTTCAGTTCAGTTCAGTTCAGTTCAGTTCATTCGAGTTGAGTTGCGTTGAAGGTTCGTGGGCGTGACCGTCGATGGAGACGGAGATGGGGATGAGGAGCGAGGAGCGAGTAGGCTGAGGTGAGTGGAAACTGGAGGAGCGAGAGAGATTTGCGGCCGACCACTCGAAGCGCAAACTTACCTGCCGCCTGTGCCTGCGCCAGGCCGGAAGTGGAGCGCGAAGGGGCCAGATATGGACCATCAATTACCTGTCCGTGGGCCTGGGGCTCGTTTATGCAAACTAGCGCCTGCTGCTGCTGCTGCTGCAGTTGCTCGCCGGCTAGCCTGACGCTGGGGCCGCGCTGCAAGGATCCGTGGGCCGCGCAGCTTGTCATTTGCAGGTGTCGCTGCTGCTGTTGGTCTGCGCGCGAGCCGCGCCTGGCGCTCGTCTGGTGGATGTACTGCTTGCCGCTAATGACCAACTGTTCCACCCGCGGCTCGTGGTTGCAGCCGCCGGCCAGGTAGGCGGCGCCGCCCACCTGGCAGCCGCCACCCTCGCGCTTGCCAGCCAGGAGGAGCGAGGCGAGAGTTGGCGCCTGGAGCTGGCCGCTTGCGCTGGTGGCGGCGCTCTCAGCCGGCGACACTGGCGCCACTGCGGCCGGCGCGCCAAACGGGTTCGAGCTCGCCTCAAAGTTGGCCACCCGAACCTGCTGGCCAACGTCAAAGGTCAGCGGCGGCAGGAGGCCCTTGTCCACGTGGTAGATTGGCCGCTGCTGGAGGATGGACAGGTTCTTGGGCAGCGTGCCGCAGAAGGAGGTGTGCTGCCGGTGCGAGAGAAGCTGCGGAGGCGCGTGGAAGTGGCTCGCCTGGTCGCCCGCGCTCTGATCCAGCTGGTTCAGATAGTTGTCGCTGTTGCTCTGCCTCAGCGGCTGGCTGCTTGCGGCTTGGCCGGCGAGCTGTTGCAACTTTGAGCGCAGATAGGAGCCGTCCAAGAGCGACGAGCGCTCTACCTGGCGGCTAAGGCCGTTGAGTGGAATGTTGTGCACTGGCGGTTGAGTTTGGAGTTTTGGAGTTGAGTTGGGTTGGGTTGAATTTAGTTTAGTTTAGTTTAGTTTGCTGGCCAGTTGAGTTGAGTGCTTGCAGCTAGAGTTGGGGGCACTTACCTGCCTCGCTCATGGCGCCATTGTTTGCCGTCGCCAAGGTAATAACTCGCGCCCGCTGGCCTCTGCAGCCGCCGCTCGGGCCCCTCGAGTCGGCCGTCTCCTCCACTTCCTGTTGCCCGCTCGCCACTCTCGCCTCGCTACGGGCGCCCGAGTCGCTCGATGTGCCGCTGCCGCCGCCGCCGCCCCCAGTCGACTTGCAGGCCGCATAGGGTCGCGCTTGCGACCACGACGACGAGCGCGAGCCAGCGCGCTGGAATGTGGCAGAAAAGTCAACATATTTCATCAGCGCAAATGTGACCGAGGCGAGGAGAACAAACACGAGCACAGTTATTGCGCAAACCAACAGGAATGGGCTCCAGCTGAGCGCAAGCACATGGCTCAGCAGGTGCGAGGGGTCTGATGGCCGTGGAGGGTCCGGGTTTGGTTTGGTTGGTTGTGATTTTGTGTGGGCGAAATTTGATGTTAGCGGTGTTTGTTTTGTGTGCGCTGTCCGCGGTTTTGGCGCCAGTTAAACTTATGCAAGTTGTTAGTTGGCAAACATTGGGCCTAACTCGCATCGAGAGCGGCGGATGGCGAAAGTAAACACGCTAAGCAGAATGGCTGGCCGCACTTGCACTCACCTGCTCGTCGGCCATCCCGAATGGAATAAGAGGATGGACTTGCGGGATCTGGACTAGAGTTGGGCGCAAAATCGCTTGTTGTTGCAGTGAAAGCGACCGGCTTGCTTGAGCCCTTCAGGTTGGACGAATAGATTGACAGGAAATAGTCGGTTGCTGGGCGGAGAATTGCGTCAGTCGTGAAGACTGCCTCCAACTGCTGGCTTGGGGCCGCCTGCTGCGAGTGGCGCTGCCTCTGCTGCTTGGACACCGATTGCTCCCTAATAAGACTGGCCGCCTGATTGCCGAGCTGAGCCGAGGCGCCCGCCTTTGGCTTGCCGGACTCCTCCTCGCTCGTCGCCTCCTCCCCCTCTTCCTCCCCCTCCTCCTCCCCTTCATGCGCCTCCAGCCCCTTCGCCTGCTGGCGGCCGCTCGAGCCGGCCAACTCCATGGGCTCGTCGCTGGCCGCCAGCCTTGGCCCCTTGGCCCGCTGGGCGGCGCCACCCGGCTCGCTTGAGAGTGCGCTCGACACGTTGGCCATCAGCTGGTGGCGCTTTGTGTCGTAAACCTCCATGTGAAAGCTCTGCCCGATTCCGCCGTCATAACCTGGCTCGCAGGCCACAGTAAGCTGGGCGTCGGTCACGTTGAGCAGGCGACAGTTGCGCACGGGATCAGGCCGCTCGGCTGGCACTATGCGGTAGGCGCAAGGCTCCGATTGTTGGCCGAGCGCGTTCTGGGCCCAGCAGAGGAGGAATCCGTAGTCGAGGTCTGAGCGCGGCATGTAGGTGGCCACGCTCACGAGCGGGTTTGCCGAGCCCAGCGAGCGGTAGGAGCTCGGCTCCAGGTACACCAGCTGCTGGCTCGAGAAGTCGGCCGCCGACCGCTGCTGTCTGGCCGCGCTCGCGGCCACAAAGGCCCACTTGTAGGTGACAGAGTCCATCGGATCCGCATCCACGTGACAGTAGACCTCCACCGACTCGAGCTTGGCGGCCCCGTAGTGGGTCTTGAAGCGGCGCTGGCTTATTGCCGAGAAGAGGTCGCCCTCGTTTTGGTCCGCCTGCTGGGGGTTCAGGTCGCGACAGAAGGGCGCGTACTGGACCCGCAAGTGGACGCTGTTCGAGTGCGACTCGCCCACAGAGTTTATGGCCGAGCAAGTGTACCTGCCCCTCTGGTTTCGGTTGACGCGTTGCAAAACCAACGACTGGCTGCTGATGATGATGCCAGAGGTGAGGTTGCTCTCGAGCTCGCGCCCATCGAACCACCACCTGACCTCGTGGGCGGCCGGTTGCGCGTCCATCGTGCACTCGAAGTAAACATCGTGGCCCTCCTGGATCTGGCCGTTGAGTTTTTCGCCCAGCGCAAGCTTCACCCGCGGCAAATAGTGCACCTCCAACCTCCACGAGTCCTCTATCCTTTGGGGCTCCCCTTGGATGTAGGGGTTTTCCGCCTTGCAAGTGATAATTTGGCCCCCATCCTCGGGCTTTGGCACGAAGGTTAGCGTTGAGCTTGTTTCGTTCGAGTCCGAGCTCACGAACTCTTGAATGTGAACCTGATTCCCGAGTTGCGGCGCCTGTCCGCGCGAGGGCGCACCGTCCGGCGCTTGGCGGCGCCCGTGGCCGCCAGTCTCGCTCGGCTCGATCCTGTTCGCGCCTCGCCACCAGCTGATGAGCGCTGCCGGCCGGGAGCCGAGCGCGCGACAGACGATGTCCAGCTGCTTGTCGGCGAGCACTGGCTGCCGCTCGTTGTCTATCTGCACCTTTATTGGACGGACTGGGGAGAGCTCGTCAGTTTAAGCTACAAGTTCAGCGGGTTGGTCGGTCTCGCCGGATCGAGCGGCGAGTGAGGAAGACGAGCTGCCGCCGCCGCTTGGGCCCCACGGCGAGCGAAGCCGGCTCATAAAGGGGATATAAACAAACAAGCAGTCGGCCCGATTGATCACTAATGACGCATGAAGGAGGATAATATCAATTTCAACGCCTCCTCTGCCATCCGAGTCTGGCTCCCATCTCCGCGGCCCCTTTACGATGCATGGCGGCTTCCGGCGGCGGCGGCGGCGGCGGCGGCCAATCGGGCGGCCGGCCGGCCAACTGGCCGCACTCGATCGCGGCCGCCTTTTGTTGCTCCACTTGGCAGCGGCGGCGGCGGCGGGATGTGCGCTCGCTTGCCTGCGCAATTAGTGGCGGCCTTTTAATTCGAATCCAAATTAGATTTCACGACTCCAACTGGGACACATCCGGCCGCTCGTTGTTTGTTTTGACTCGCTCCCTCTCTGCGGCCGCATTTGCCGCCGCCGCCGCCGCCGCCGCTTCTGTTGGCGCCCATTGGGCCCCAACTCTGCGTCAGAGGGCATAAATTTGGATGGCAAAGTCGCCAATCGATTTGTTATCATTGCGCGAGAGTCTGGCCGCGGCTGGCGTGTCCAGCGAGCGCGTTTGTTGGGGCCATAAAGCAGAGGGAGGCCAGCGCCGCCTCTAAGTGCGGACAATCTCTATGGACAATTAGTGCGGAATTTGGCCAGCTAGAGTGTGTGTGTGTTTTAAAGGGGGCCCAATGTTTGCGGAAGCGATGCAGGCGGCGGTAGCAATGGCAACAATGTCATTGCTTTCAATTGCTCGCGCCCACTGACAAATGGGCGCCGACACGGAGATTTGGGGCCACGCAAACGCTCGCCCGTCCGGCCAGCCAGCCAGCCGAGCGCTTGTTGTTCGAGCTTTTGGCTGTCAGGCTCGCAGGTTGTTCCTGTCAGATTGCGCTTATCTGGCGGAGACAAGTTGCCAGCCGGACGGGCATAAATTGCAACGGCATCCGCGAGCCCGTCTGGGCGGAAAGATAGCGCTGGCCCGCGCAAGGATGGGGCCGGCTTGAGGGTTGGGACAGAGTGGGGGGGGGCCAGCTCAGCGAGTAGCTTATCAATCAGTGCTCGGGCCAGCCGGGCGCGGGCAGGTGAGTCGGCTCGGCTTGGTGGGCGCGCAAACGAGCCGGAGCGGAAGATGGAAACAAGATATTGATGGATGGGCTCAGGTTTGCATCCGAGCGGCCGACTTGGGCAGCCGCGCGCCAGCTGAGCGAGTGGCCCTCGCCTCATTAGACTCTTGGCCAGGTAGGGGGGGGGGCAAGCAGGTACTTACGATGCATATCAATCATTATTGAGCTCGCTGGCGGCTCGCCGAGTCTCGTGTTCCACGCTTGGCACGAGTAATTAGCGAGCAAGTCCGCGCGCGTCAGGCTAACCAGCTCGAGCGTGTTCCTGATAAGCCTGTTCTGGTTTGAGGCCCGCTTGGCTTCGTTCTGTCCGCTCGGTGGCTCCGAGTCTGCGGTTGGCGTTGCAAGCGGTTGCAGTGGCGACGCCTGCAATGAAAGCTCGGCCGCAGAGACGGAGGAGAGCGAGGAGGCCTCCTCCTCCGTCTCGGCAGCTCCACCGTCGCTCGCCTGTCGCTCCTCCAAGCTGGACAGGTGGGCGGCCAGCGCGGCGCCAAACTCGTCGGCGCCCAACTCGCGCCGGGCGCCCAAGTTGCGCTGGCCAATGAGCGAGCCGTCGGCCGCAGACACGAGCTCGTAGGAGTCGTCCACGAGGCGCCCGTCGCGCCACCAGGTGAGCGCGGGCTCCGGATAGCCGCCCTGAGTCTCGCACTCGAGCACCACCTTCGAGCCCTCGTTGTGCGGACCAACCAGCGGCTGGCCCCTCTGCTCAGGCAGCCTCATGGCGCCGCCAGGACCAACTGCGGCGCTCGAGCTCGAGCTCAAGTCCCTGATTGTCGGCTTGTCTGCGGGAACTAAACTCGTGATGGATGGTTAGTCTCTTGTTGCTGGCGCTTCCTCGAGCCGCTCGCTCGCTCGAATAGCAACTCGGCGCCCACTTACCGATTATCTTGAGCTCGAACTGTTGGATTTTGGAGCGGGCTTTGCGGAAGTCGACGCGACACAGGTAGAGGCCGTTGTCCTCGCTCGACAAGGAATCGATGCGCAGATGGGCAGTCAAAGGCGGCTCTTGGGCCCCATTGGCCAGCGTGAGCGCCATTGGCCTGGCCAGGGCAGGCTCGGGCTGAGTGCGCGGCCGGGAAAAGTGGGGCCCACTTCGTCTGGTCGGCTGCTCGTCGTGGTTGCGGCGAGAGCGGCGCCAGCGTCGCGCTCGCTGACGGCGCCACTCCTCCTCCTTCTGGTGCCAAGCGCCCTCCTCCGCTTCCGCCTCCCGCTCGCCGCCTTCCTTGGCCTGGTCGGGCTCGCTCGCGGCCAGCTGGCGGCGGCCGCGCTTGGCCGGACGCGGCTGCGCTGACAACGTCAACCAGGAGCGGCCCTCGAGCCATGGGCCCGGCTTGTGTCTGGCCTCTTGGACGGAGGACGAGCGCGCGTCCAGGCTAGCGGGGCCAGTTTGACAGGGCGAAGAGTTAGTCAATCAGTCTGCTCGCCCGCTGACGCATAGTGCCACTCTAAAATGGCCGCCCCAAACTCACCTGTAAATGGGCACCATTGACTTATCCTTGTACCAGAGCACCAGGCTGACCGTGTCGTCTGGATGCGACGACTGCAGGTCGCAGGCAAGAAGCGCCTGTCCCTTGAGCATTGCGTGTATCACCTTTCTCTTGTTTGCCGGCGGCTCCCTCCTTCTCGCCTCCTCTAGTTGCATCGCTCCTGGCGCCGCGCGTCTCCTGTGGCGCCGCAACGGCACTGGCAGAGGGGTGCAGTTTGTCACGGTTAGTTTGGTGCCCTCTTTGGGTCTCCACCTCCTTGCGGCGGGTTGGAGTTGCGATGAGTCAGCCGCGAGGGTGGCGGTCGCAGCGAGCCTGAGCACTCTTGCGCGCTCAGGAAGAGGCCGGCCAGGTAGACCGAGCGAGAGATATGTCGCCCATCAGGCAGGCTGATTAGATTTGGCTCTCGGCGTTCGCAGCCAAGAGGCCCAGAAAGGCGGTTAAGTCGAGTGGGTTAGCGTTGAGGGCGCAAAGTGAAGCCAATTACACTTCACTCTGGTGCGCGCGCGCCGCCGGAAGTCGGTGGAGAGAGCTCGCTAGAAACAAGTTAATTGTAAACATTTGCCTTCGACTTGCTCATCGCAGGCTGCAGCTCGAGAAGCAGAGGCGGCAGCGGCAGCAACGGCATCAAGTTGGGAAGGAGCAGGAAGTTCTAATGAAATGGCCAAGCCGGCAAGTAGCGCTAATTTTCGCCCAACTTCCAGCTAATCTTGGCGACTCAAACGGAGCGCAAACTTTGCTGCTAGTTTATCTCGCCCAAGGCAAGTTTGCTGTATCACTGGCTCAGCGTGATCGGTTGCATTTGTTGGAGCGGAAGTGGGGCTTTTCACTGCGAGTGGCCGCAACTCGAGCGCCATTTGCGAGCCGAGTGGCTGGCAGGCACCTGAGAGTTTAGATTGGCCAGCTTTGGGCGAACGAGAGCGGCTGAGCTCGGCGAGAAATTTCCTCTTGCAAGGGGAACTCTTCACAGCCACGCAAACAACTCGCCGCCGCCGCCGCCCAAAGTCTCTGATTGATCGCGCTCGCCTCTAATTGAATGCATTGGCAACCTTGATCGGCCGCCCATCCGGCGCCGCGAAACAAAGGGGCCCATATATCACTGGGGCCGACGGAAGGAAGCCGCGCAAGCCGCCTTGGGCCCATTCGGCAACTCAGCGCTCGCCGGCTGCAGCGCCAACTCGGCCAGACTTATTTAGTTACACTTCGGGGGGGGGGGCGGCGCAAACAAGCCTGGCGGCTGGCGGCGCGCCAGTGCCGACTTGGCCAGGTGGAGTTGTGAGCAATTTATTTCCCGCGGCCGCCGCCGCCTCTTGTTGGTGGCCCATCAAGTGAGACTGGAGAGGAGAGAGAGATGCAATCTATCTACTTCGGGCGGCGCACCTGCTGCGGGCGGCTTGGCGCGCTCGCAAACACTGGCCAGGTTCACGCGCAAAAGCGTGACAATCATCTCTCGCAAACTGCAAACAAGCACAAACAAGAGGCCCGCGCCAATCAGCGCTCGCTTCCTGAGGGCCCACAATTGGCCGGATGCTGGAGCTCGCGTTTTGTGGCGCAACGAGGAGGCGCCGCTGCTGTTTGTCCTAGTTGCTGGGCCTCCAAGCGGCTTCAAGGCGCCGACAGGAGCTCCTGTTCGAATGTAGACGCTGGCGGCTTGCTCTCTCCAGGCACTTGGCTCAGGATGCGGCCATTTGCCGCTTCCTCCCTTCGAGCAACTTGGCCCAGAAGGCGCGCGATTCGAGATAATTGACCGGCATCGCTTGGGGTTAATCGCCAGATGGCGCCACACTCGCCGCGCCGCCCCGCCCCGAATGCGCGCTCGGACGGAGCCAAAGTTTGCACAGGGCCAAACAGATGAGATCACCTGGCCGCCGACCACAAGCTCGCGAATTGCGGCATCTATCGCTCTCTCTCTTTCTCCTTTTGAGCTCGACAAACTTGACTGGGCCGCCAGCTTAGTGTAATTGGTTTCAATTCAGGCGCGAGCCGTTCGAGTTGAGTCGGCGGCGGCGGCGGCGGCGGCCAGGTGTTTGGGCGGCGAGAGTTGATGGAGCCGGCGCTGGGTTTCAATGGGATGGGCCTTTAATGATGACAGATTAGCGCCACTTCGGCGGACACTGGATGCCGGACGGAAGCGGAAGCTGAGGCGGCGGCCAATGCGGTAAGCGAGAGGCAGGGAAAGGATGGGCAGGCAAACCTGGCGCAGGCCAAGCGGAAGGGGAATCCGTTTGGTTGCGCGCAATCGGCTTGAACTTATGCGGGCGCCAAATCATCAATAACAATTATTATTAATGATCTTTGCAATGTCTAAAAATGGGCCTCCTCTTGGCAAGACGCCTTGGCCAAAAGTATCAGCAGCTCCGCTCTCTTGTTCTTGCGGCGCCAGATTGATGGCTTCCAATCCAAGTCCCTGATAGCGAGCGAGTCCAAATGGTGCCAATAATGGCTCCCCTTTGCGGGCGAATCTGGCTTATCGATTTTTCGGGGATTTTGCAAGGAAAGTTTGCAGCTTGAAGTCGGGCGGATGCGCCGAGAGGCAAAGTGAAAACAAGCGGCCAGAGTGAAGGTGAAACTTGGCGCCAAGCTCGAGGTTGATCCGGCGATGAAAATCAAGACCTTCCTTGCGCGCGAGGCTATTATTTATCCATTCCTATGGAACAAATTTATTTCCCTCCCGCGAACGAATACGCATTCAGGCGGGCGGAAATGGAGCCCTCGCGGCGGCAGCAGCAGCAGTGGCGCCCCTTGCGCTCGTTGTCGGCGCCGCGAGCAAGCAGAATGATGAAAAATGAATGGGGCCACTGGCTCCACCTGCGGAGGCCGCATTCGTCAACGGGTGGAGGCGGCGGCCGCGCAAGCAGATTGGCTGAATTGCAATGAGCTGGCGGCCGGCTTGAGCGAGAAAACGAGCGAGCTTGCTGGCCTTTCTCGCGCCCCAGAAGCCAACTTGAAACTAAATGGGCTCGAGCCTCCAATCGGACTCAGCCCGAACGTAGCGGCCAGTGTCCGGCTTTGGGGAGCCGAGAATTAATCAGCGCACTGATTCAATTCATTCGCCCACTAACTCGGCCCCAAAGCCGAGCCCAGCTACTTGCGGCGCCCAGCTCCAACTTTCGGCCCGACTTGAGCCTCGAAGGCCCGTGCGCAACCTCCAGCTCCAGGCTCCAAGATCCATTTGAAACAACAAGCGGAAAAATGGCAAGTCAATCGAGCGGCAACTTTTCAGCCGGCGCCCGCGGCCAGTTGGCTCGCTGGCTCGCTCGCTCGCAGGCTTGGAGGCTTGGAGGCTTGCAGGCAAGGCAAGCGAGCGAGCGAGAGAGGAAACCCTCGGCTTAAAGTAGAGCGCCGGAACGAAGCCCATTGGTCATTTAATGTTTCTCTTGTGGCAGCGAGATCGCGCTTTAAAACTATCGCGCGAAGAAGCTGGACCCTCGAGCTCTAAATTAGCCCGCTCGACTTGGTCGGCCAGCGCGAGCGTGGAGGCACAATAGGGCCGACAATTGGGAGCCAAAGGCAATTGAATTGGCTCGGCTTCGTTCGGCTGCTCTCGCTCGCTAACTCGCTCGCTTGCGCGCCCCTATGCGCGCCTGCTGCCAGCGGCCGCCGCCGCCCGGTGCTATAGCGCCATTCGCGACTTGGCGGCAGAGGCGGCGATCATTCAACTATCGGATTGGCGAGCGATCAAATATTTTATTTCTCGCCACTTCCTGCGCTAAACTGGCCGCCAGTGGAGTGGATCCGTCCCATTTCAGCCTGGCCGGCCAGTCAGCGAGCCACTTCCTTTGGCCCGCGCAACTCTGGGATAAACTTGCTCCGGCCAGAAGGGGCAACTCGGCCAACCGGATGGACGGATTGCATTGGATGGGAGTTGGCTGTGCGAGTTGGTGAAAATATTGATTAATTGGCGCACTTGGCGGCCAGCAACGCCCTCCAGGCTGCGGATCCAATTTGCTTCTCGGGGCCAACAAATTGCCGTGTTGTTTTGGCGCCGCCGGCTCGGTCTCGGCGCATTTGGGCTGATATTTGCATAGAAATTAATCAAAGTTAGGTCGTCGTCGTCGTCGTCAACTGAGCTGGCCAGTTTGCTCGACTTGCTAAAACGGCCCAATGGACGCGAATGGCGCCCTGGGGGAGTGAAGATGTTTTTGTCAATGCTCGCCGCCCCCAAAGAGGCCCGAGCTGATGATTAATTAAGTTGCAAACTTCAACGGCAACAAAGAGGCTCCAAGCCGGCCGTCCATAAATCTCGCCAGCTCGGTCGGCTTTGGGGCCCAAGGAGGGTTGATTGAGTGGCGGCTTGCTTGCAGGCTGAAATCGACGCCCGCTAACAGCGCCTCGCGAGCTAACAATGCAGCCGCTTGCTCCACTGGGCGACGCTTGGCGACACTTGATTGACGTTGCATGCGGCCAACCCTGATACCTCTGTCCAATCTACCTTTGCTCGGCTGCCGCCGCCGCCACTGCAGCCAGCCAGCCGCTCGCCCGGCCGCGCAAAAACACAATGGCGCGCGAGCGCCGCCAATCAGCGCCAAGCGAGCGCCACTTTGCGCCTCAGATGGCGCTGCAAGCGCCCTCAACCTGAACCCAACTAGCCGGAACACATCACTTCTGCGCGCCCCCAAAATCGATCCGATCTTTGCCCAACTCCATCGCTACTTCTGCTCGATCTAATTACCACTCGGCTTTGCATTTGTGCCAATTAAGGGGCTCCAATTGTCATGCTTGGCGGAAGTGGCCAAGGTCGGCTTGGCCGCTGATTGACGCGCCAAACTGGCCCCAACTTTTGCCGGCAGAGCTCGCACATATTTTGCCTCGCCAAATCCGCAGCCAGCGGGCAGCCAAATTAATGTCACCGCCGGCTCGCTTGGCCCGAGTCGATTTCCGGCCTCCAGAGATAAATTGGAAATAATAAAATCTCCCCTCCTCCTCCTCCTCCGTCTTGGCCGGCGCTCGCGGCCACACAAAGGGAGCCGCCAGCGCAAACATCGCGCCCAATGACAATGGGCTCCATTAATCGTCCTGCGCGACTTCCGCCCGCGATATGTGGACCGGGCGGCCAGTGGGGCCAGGCGAGCGACAATTATCTGTCCTTGGTGGTTAGGAGCGCGGCCGCTAGGGGGCCGGCCGATGGCGAGCCGCCGGAAGGAAGTGGCGAGGTCTCGAGAGTGCTCGAGGCTGTGGCCGCTCTCGCGTGTGCGCAGGAAAGCGCCTCCGCTGAAGGCTACTCGGCGCGGCCACTCAACCCGCAAGCCCATGCAAAATGGTCCGCTCCCTCTGCGGGCGACAATATTGTTGAATTTGCGCCCAATTTTGCACCGACAAACTGGGATTCTCAGACATGGAGCTGTAATTGGCATCGATTGGGGGCCAAGGGTTTGGTTTGGGGGCGGCGGGAGGAGCGAGCGGGCGTCTAAGTGGATAATGCGCCGCAATCTGGCCGCCAAGCCCAAGAGGCCCTCTCGCCTTTCGCTCTCGGCCTGGGAGTTCAACTTTTAGCGCCCAAGATGCCTCCACGCCCACATCCACTGGCGCCAGCCCAAGGCCGACTAATGAATGTCGATCCAACTCGAGCTTGCAACTCCTCCTCGGCCGAGCGGGCGACTCGTCGAGGCGCTGACCCGGCCAGGCTCGCCCCTGGATCGGGTTGAGCCGATCGGATGGAATGGAGCGGCTGCGGCGGCCAGTCTGGTTTGAACCGGGCGCGCTAATTGTGGCCCCACTGTCGCCAGTTGGAGTCGCAAGCCCCTTCGCTTGGCTCTGGTTCACTCTTGGCGAGCTTTGCGACGAGCAGCTGCCGTTGGCTCGTCCGCTCTGCGCGCTCGGACTCCCGATTCAATTTGAGGGCGCGAACGTCGCTATGCTCGCCCGGCCGCCCACACACGCAGTTGGCGCCCAATGCGCGACTCTCGCGTGCTAACCAATGAGCCAACTAATGGCCGGGATAATCAATTGGATCGTTAAAAATAGGCCGCCCAATATGAAATGGAAACAAACTCACTTGGGCACGTGAATCGGGCTAGTCGGGCAAAATTTGAGAGCCGACTGGGCTTGCAATGGTAATTATGTATTGTGCGTTGCGCCGAGTTGCCTTGCATTGGCTCGCCTCGTTTGCTGCGCTAGTCCCTGCGGACGGGCGGGCTTGCCGCTGGATGTCCGGGTGGGCGTTGCAGTGCGGCGGCGGCGGCCCAAGCAGCGGCGCGCGCGGGCGCAACACAGTGGCCGCTCGCACCTAGCTTGGCCGAGCGGGCGCCTCGCCTGCAGGAGCCGGAGGGGGCGACCGCGGAACTTGCGACTTATCTGTGCGCCAAATCTGGCCCTTCCATTTGCATTGGCCGAAACCAAGCCGAGCTCGTCCGCTCGCTCGCTCGCTCGCTCATAATCGCGCGCTGACTTTGCGCCCTCCTCGGCGCCTTCGTGGCCGCCGTCGCCGCCGCCGCAGCGATGAATGCAATGAATGGGCCGCAATGGCAGCCCGCCTGAAGCTAGCCCGGCAGCCAAGACTCGAGCTAGATGCGCTCGGAGGAAAGAGGCTCTCTGAATGCGCAACACGAACTTTGGCGCTCGCACTTTAGACTGAGCGAGCGAGCGAGCGAGCAAGACAACAACTGGCACTTCTTTGCGCTGCTCGGGCGTCCTGCTGATCCTGGCGCGGATTGGGATTGCGCAACGGGCGCGCAATATGAAATTACCATCGAGAGGAGGACGGCCATGGCACCGAATGGGCATGGAGGCTGGAGGTTGGCTTTGCGGCCGCAAGGGGCGAGCGGCGAGGCTAATTTCCGCCAGCCTTGCCGCCCCTAACAAGCGGCCCACCATCAGCAGCGGGCCTCTCATTGTCTTGCACTCCTCCGTTCGGCTCAACTTGCGCAAGCTAATGAATGAGAATGAGAGCGAGAATGAGGGAAGTGACAATAATTGATAGAGAAGAGTATCAAGGCGCCGAGTTTTAGGGGCTGCTGCGAGCTCGCAGTCGCTCCCGAGCTCGGCCGCGCCCCCCCCCTCCCGCCTTCGCGCCCGGCCGCCCGACAGGTGAGCGCTCGGCGCGCAGGACGCGCACTGAATGGCTAATGCGGCCGTCGCTCGTCACCTCGGACGAGTCGCCGCCCCCTCTGCGCTGGCCGCCCACTCGAGGCCATTTGTCCGCCGCCGCCGCCGAAGGAGTGGCCGTCACAGCGGCCGCCGCTCATTATGTAATTGATTCCGTCGGTCTGGCTGCAGAGCGAATGATTAATTGAGCGCTTAGCCCGTTTTGGGCCGCCGGAAACGGAAGCGGAACTGGAGCGAGCGCGCCGGCCAGGGCGGCTCCACTCGAGACCACTTATCTCCAGTTTAAAATCTGGCCGCCGGCGCGCGTCTTGCCCGATTATGCAAATGCGAACACTGGCCGCCGCCGGACTCGCTGGCCGGCTGGCTGGCTGACTCGCTCGGCCAAACTGGGGCCGCCAAATCTGGACTCTGGACGGCCGGCGGCAAATGATAATTCAATGATGAGCGCGCAAGGATACATTTGGGCGCCGCTTTTGGCCGACGTGCTCGGCATAAGCGGTCGCCTGCGGTGGCCACTTGGGCGCGCCAAGTTCAAAATATCCGCTCGCATGCGGCGCCCACGAGCGCAATGGCGGCCATTACTTTTATTGCCAAAGCTCTCTCTCTCTCTCTCCATCTCGCCGCGTGATCTCATTAAGCGGCGAAAGGTATATTTTGTAGGCTTGCAATTGATTTGCGAGCGGCCAGTGTCACGGGGCTGGCGGCTTAAAGTGGGCTCGGCGGCCAGGCGAGCGAGTTGGCCGCATCGATCAAGTATGAAAAATGCGGCCAATTGAGCCAGCGACAGTTGGGACTGGCCGGCAAGCTAGCTTGCAACGCTCGCGGAGACGGGCCAACGCTTTCGAGCGCCGGCGTCAAGTTTAACGGACCGTTCAGGCCGCCCTGGCGACGAAAGCTGGCCGGCAAGAGTTGCTGGCGCATGAGAGATTAATTGTGCCCGCCGCTAGCCAGCCGCTCCGCCAAGACCAAGCGCCTCCAACGTCTCAATCCGAGCTTGGCGGCCAGTTTGACTGCAAATTTGCATGTTATTTGCGGCTTAATTGCGCAACGGCCACTGGCCGCTCTCGCTCTCGTTCTGCTCGCCCGAGTTTGGGCCAGAGCCATGAGAACTTGGGCCTAAGGGGCGGCCGGCCGGCCAACACTGGCCGCCCTCGAGGGCAAAGCTGGCCGAGCGCGCCGCCACTCAAAGTGGGCGCAAAATGGCCGCCGAGCAAACACACAACTCGGCGGCCAGACACGCAATTCCAGCGAGCGCGCCCGCAGGCCGCAACATGCGATACTTCCTGCCGCCGCCCGTAACTCAAACCGGCCGCCTTTGGCGCCGCCGCCGCCGCCGGAAGTGGACGCTCCCAACAAAGTGGGCGTTTTCGCCCAAAAGGTCGCGCCAACAATGGGCGCTCGTCGGCCGATCGGCGCCGGTCAAGTTCGAGCATCGCACGGCGGCGGCGGCCCAATCAGGGAAGTGCGCCAGCGCCGTTTGCGGCGGCGGCGGTGGCGCCATAATTTAAATATGTTAATGAGCAAAATGGTCCAGTTCCGGCGGAAGGCGGCCAATCCTGTCTCGAGTTGTGGCCGACCAAGTTTGCGGGCCGCCGAGCTCGCGTGAGCTCTGGGCCCAACAGGGCGGCCGCTTAGCCTGGGCCAATTTTGGGCCAACTTTTAGGCCGCTTTTAGGGCCCAACTCTGTGGCGGCCGCAAAGTGGCGCTCGGCCGGGATCCTCCTTTGGCCAGTTGCCTGGCTTATTGTTGCTTTCGCTGCCAAAACTGCGACCGCAACTCGCCCCCCCCCCCCTGCGGCGGCGGCAAGCAGAGGAGCCGCCAAGTGGGGGGAGGCAGCGGCAGCGGCAGTCGTGTCGTGCGCAACTCTCGCAAACGGAAGTCGCCTGCAACAGGATCAACTGGTGGCGCAGTCAGGCTACTTATAATCGTCTTTTGTCTTCATTACCTGGCTCCATTTTGCCGCAACTCGATGGGCCGCACTTTGCTCGCAGCTCTCGCTCGCTGGCTCGGCGGCCGAAATGAGCGGCCACTTGTGAGAGCGAGAGTGTGGGAACAGCGACAGCGACGGCGAGGATGGACCTGCCTCGCTCGGCTCCATTGTTGTGGCCAGCAGAACCAGCGCCAAGCAGTCCGTCGGCGGCTCCAGGCTTCAGCGGGCGCTCGACTGGCGCCATCGCAACTTGCTCGAGCCGGCAGGAGAATGCGAGCTGTTTGTTTGAAAACGAGCGCGCTCATTGAGCCTCCCTTACCTGCCAACAGTGCTGGCCGCACGATGACTTGACGAAATGAGACCAGAAAACGATTTAGTCTGGCCAGCCTTTGGCTTGGGCATCTCGGCTGGGTCAAATCGGTCGCAAAGGGGAGTTCATCGGATGACTAAGCGTCTGGTAAGAACGCAGGACCAAAGTTTCCGTTGAAAGCTCGCTAAAAAAGGTGAAAGCTCAGCACCAATCAGTGAATTACTCTTTCGCTCCAAACTCTTGAGGCTATTTTGCTCTGGCATACAAATAGGGGAGCCGCCTCGATTGCACGCCAACACTCACGATTGCGAGCGTGCAAACAAGGGGCCAAATCGAGTATGCAGTAGGAGCAGAGATTGAGCTTCGGGCAAAATTCCTCCAAGATGGGCACACGAATCTCAGGTGAGTTCAGCCCAGTCTCGCATCCAACTCTCGTTGGCTCAGAACAAACAAGAGCAAAATCTAATGGAGAGTCGTACAAAGTCGTACAAGTTTGTCTAGTCGCGCTGGTCGCGGTTTGCGTCCCCGTTGCGCTCGCATGCAACCGTGTAGCGTTTGGCAACAGAAGCAACATCGCCTGCCAGTGCGACGAAACCCAGTGCGACCAGCTCCACTTCGAGTGGCCCAACGACGACCAAACCTACCTCCGCCTCACCAGCGACTCCAGCGGCGCTCGCTTCCAACAGTCGCTGCTGCGCCACTCGCCGGCCGGCCAGCCAGTCCAGTCAGGCAGCGGCAGCAGCAGCAGCAGCAGCAGCAGCAGCAAGCAGCCAGACTACCTCATCCAAGTGGACTCCTTTCGCCACCAACAACAGGTGCTCGGCTATGGGGGCGCCTTCACAGACAGCGCCGCGATGCTCCTCTCGAGGCTGCCCGCAAAACTTAGGCAGCGCGCACTTGACGACTACTTCGGCCAGGACGGACTCGACTACAACTTGGCCAGGCTGCCCATCGGCGGCACAGACATGTCCTCGCGGCCATACTCATGCGACGACTTGGCCGCCGGCCAGCAAGACTTCGAGTTGCGACACTTTCGCCTCCAAGCGGAGGACTTGGAGTTCAAGATTCCAACGATCGAGCGAGCGAACGAGATTCGCCGCAAGCGCAACCTGGAGCCGCTCAAAATAATGGCCGCGAGCTGGTCGCCGCCAGCTTGGATGAAGTCGAACCAGAATCTGGTGTACGGCGAACTCATTGGAAACTCGTCTGGTCCCTACTATGGTGCCTACGCGCGCTACCTGATCAGGTTCGTGCAGGAGTACGCGCGGCACAACATTTCTATCTGGGCCATAACTCCTGCAAACGAGCCCTACGCGCTTAGAGAGTTCGGCCTGGCTGCAATCTACGAGAACTCTATGTTCTTCAAAGTTGAAGCAATGGCAGACTTCTTGGCCAACAGCCTGGTGCCCAGTCTAATTAGGGCAAACTTGACCCCAGATAATTTAGAGCTCTTCTTCTGGGACGACACTCCAGTCAAGCTACCAGAATATCAGCAGGCCGCACTGATGGCCCAGAATGTGCGCGACTACATGAGTGGCGTCGCCCTCCATTGGTACGACCAGAGCCTTGAGCTGGCCCCATACAGGCAGCTGTACGATACGCGAAGATACCTGCCGGCTAAGTACAGCATGATCTCTACGGAGGCGAGCTGGATGGGCGGGCCAAAGCCGGGCAGCTGGGATCACGCAGAGGGATACGCGCGCAACATCATTGAGAACCTGCGCGCCGGTTCAGTCGGCTGGATCGATTGGAACTTGGCACTGAACATGAGCGGCGGCCCCACTTGGAACGGGAACGTTCTTGACGCCGCCATGCTGGTCGACTTGGACCGCCAAGTCTACTACAAGAATCCCATGTTCTACGCGCTCGGCCACCTCAGCCGCTTCATCCGCCAAAAGTCGCACGTCCTCCCAACGGAGCTCAGCTCAACCAACGACTCGACCAAGGACGACGAGCTGGTGGCGGTCGCCGCCGAGCTGGAGGAGCCGGCGCGCGTCGGCGGCATGCTCAGGCGGCGCATGGCTCTTGTTGCGCTAAACCGGTCCACTTCAAGCCGGCGCCTCAGCATTCAGGTGCGCGGCTGCCTGGCCAAGAGGGGGCCGCTCAGCCTGGAGGTGTCGGCCAAGAGTGTGACCAGTCTCGCCTTTCTCTGCTGAGCGCAGCCGGCCAGCCAACTGGAGCTAGCCAGCCGCGCCG
>Ga0268249_1000490_pt1 | contig 17931 bp, 9 predicted proteins | sample AgamicAtPe_FD_200257 | JGI IMG/M metagenome (GOLD analysis project Ga0268249, IMG submission 200257) | Agave microbial communities from Guanajuato, Mexico - At.P.e (v2) (version 3) | ecosystem: Host-associated > Plants > Phyllosphere > Phylloplane/Leaf | place: Guanajuato, Mexico | collected... | reverse complement strand
GCAGCAGAGGAGGAGGGTTTATGCGACAGGTGGCTGTGGTGACCTAGGTGGTAGGCGAGCGCGATCTCCTCGTTGTCGTCTTCAAAGCTGATCTCATCCTCTTGGTCAGTGTAGCTGTAACTGTGGCCGCCGCTCGAACTTGGACTACCCCTAGCCAGCCTGTAGAGTCCCTTAAGGGCGTATGCAAGGAAAGTTGCAGGTAAAATGAGTATGAGTGAAGCACTGACGCTCAGCCAGTATCCGTTGAAGGGGAGTATGATGTCATCACAGAGGTTTGAGGTGGTTGAGTTGAGAGCGCGACTAACTGGCTCACATTGGCCGATTACGTTCTCAACTTGGTTTCTCACATGCGTGGCATATTGATCAATGAGCGTGTTCAACTCGTCGACAAATTCATTAGCTGCGATCTTGATTAGAGTGCGTCCATCTAGCCTGAGCTGTTTTTCAGCACTCCGAACCTTGGCTATAAGTTCGCTTATGACAGTTCCAAAACTGTTTCTACCATGAAACATTCTCAGCTTCAAATGGCGAACTCCTTCCTTCAAATTGAGAAGTGAGCTAGTAATGTTTGGGAGGAGCTGATCATTAAAACTTGAGGCTAAAATTGTGGCTAAAGTGAGATCAGATTCGATATCAGGTGTGTTAGTTAGAAGTGCCTTCTGTGCTTGAAAATCTTTGATTAACTGTTCGATGTCAATGGGCGATATTGTAACACCATTTTCGTAAAGACGTGCAAAGGATGACTCAATATCATCGAATTCCAGGCCCATAGAATTCTTGAGCACTTCCTCCGCTTGAGGCGACAACAATACAACCCTAGATGTATCAAGATCAATCAGCTTGATAAGCTCTTTCAGTTTGGTGTCAATGTTGTTGATGTGCTTGAACTCAGGCGTAGAGTTCAGATTGAAGCTCTTATCCAAGCCTATCGAGACTCTTCGGCCGCGCCCGTCGTCCACCAGATAGACTTTGTCATACTGATCTAGTTTGAGAACCTTATAAATACTTTGGTTCTGATGGCATCGGGTGATAAGATCGGCATAGTTTGGTCGGTAAATCTTATAATCTTTCGATTCTATGCGTTCAATTGTTACTTTGTCCTCCTCGGGTGAGCTTATCGAGAGGTTAGTTCCGAGAAATTTGTTTTGTAGCATTGCGTACACTTGCTTCGATTGCTTTTGTTCAGGGTGCTTGGCTACTCGACAAACTATTTTGTCGCCGATTGAACCCGTGAGGAACAGAACTATGGCAGCGAGTATCAGCGGTAGAAATAATAGAAAAACAGTGATAATACCACACGAAAATGGGAAGGAGGCTGATGCTGACGTTTTGACGCGAGTTTTGTATGTCCTAGCAGTTGGTTGTGGACGACACGACCCATAGAGCCACCCAAGGGTGTAGCACAATAAGACGAACAGGACAAAAGAGGCGCCGGCGAGACATGCGTATCTACGGTATTGTTCATATTCTGCATATTGATCCAACTTTTTGGTGGTCGACCTGGTTTGATTGAAAAAATAATCTGACCAACGGATCGATTGGCTTACTTCGCTAGCAAGATTCGATAGTTTCCTTCCAACAATAGATAGCTGAACTTTGAGGTCTGGCGTGGTTCCGTTCACTTCTCGTTGAATGTATGTAGCAAATTTATCAAAATCATCCTTGCCACGCTGTACTTGAGCAACTATTCCACTTTCTATGAGTTGATTGACCTTCTTTATGAGATGCTTAACATCAGGCAATTTTTCGTACTGGGGTAGTATACGGAAACTTTCCAAATTTTGATACTTTTTCCTAAGGATTGTACATTGGTCTGGGGGACAATTTTCAATCTTGGACCTGAAGTCGACTAGACCTCTTTTGGCAGTGTTCAATCTTGACTTGAGGATCGAGAGTTCACGGTCAAGTCTCTCGAGTCTGAACTTGGTATCATTGAATTCTAATACAATATCAGTTAGATTGGCGAGCGATATGGCCTCTGAAGCAATAGCAAGTTTGTGCTTGATTATAATACCGCTGGTGTCAAGCCGCTGATTGATTTCACTCTCTAACTGGTTGTAATTAACTCTAAACAGATTGTCTACCTCGTAATCAGTGTTGTTCAGATATACTTGCAGCTCGTCCATAGTCTGATTTAGAGCCTTGGGTAGCTGCTTGACACCATTGTTCACATATTCATTCGTTACAAAGGCGCAAACTGCAAAAAACGATATCAGTAGTAGGATAATAAATAAATTGGATGAGAAGAAAGTTCTCATGCATGGATGACAAGTCGATTCGTACTTGAGCGAGGGAGGCACAGATCTCGAGCGATAACCTGAGCTGGTTAAGCCGCTGCCGGATCTACCTCGTCCCCGGCCATGCCGACGACGTCGATCCAATTCCCTGTGATGCCGAGATCCGCCGCCACGGTTGTAATGCGCGTTTCTATCATAGTGCGATGAATCCCGGCCAGCTAAGGCCAACCAGTCGGCATCTGACGACTCACGATGATGATTGCGAGATCTTGATGAGGGACGAGGGGCAGACCTACCACTAGCATGGCCATTAGCGGGTCTCTTTGAGGCAGAGCCCTTGGTGCCACTGCTGCACCAGCAACATGCAATCATGAACCCGAATAGAGGTATACTGATACCAATACATAAGCAAGTGCAAGCAGCTATCAGTAGCTTGTGAAAGTGGGTGATTAGTTCATTTCTGTGTTCCATCAGGACCGAAAGTGGATCGTTAAAGAGAGTTTGGTTCATGAGCTCTTGAGGTAAATCATTCTCTAGGAGATAATCTAGCATAAGATTTGTTATAAAATATAGGTGGTCCATAAAGTTGACCGCCTCGGGTGAGGCCCAACGAATATTGGCAGATGATGTTGAGGCTACGCTGACGCTCCTAAAGTGGACTGGTCGTGTGAGTGATTGTCTCGATAGAGACGCTTGGCGGCCAACACTAAGGCCATAGTCATGGTAGCTATTAGTTGAGTAATTATGGATTCTAAAATTTGAGGCCGCAACTGGAAAACCAGTGCTGCCGCCACCGTAATGGTGGTTAGCAGGCGAAATGCCCTGCCAGACCATGTTAGATTGTGGATTTGTTTGGGCGAATTGATGTAAATATTATTATGATTCTTAAAAGGTTACACTCGGAATTGATACCTATTGGAGTACATTGAGCTTGATAGCGTTTGTTGCTGTTGCCACTATTTGCGAGGCTTGACCACGGCGCACTTGAATGATGAATTGGATTACTCTTCGCCTTTTCGCGTTTTGTTCGCTAAACTCTGAGATAAAAATATTTGTTTGTATATAAGTTACGATCTAAAACCTTGCTTAGCTGTTGCCTCAGTCTATTATGCTACCTATGCAATGAGAATTCATTGAAAATGATTGATGTGTAAGCCACAGTAACTAGGTGGTCTTGGGCTGCAGCGAGACGCCTGTACGCGTTTCGGGAACGAGAATGTTGTAATTTTGCCTGGCTGGTTTGCTTCTGGAGGAACACTTGCAACTAAATAGAGGCTGCTAACTAATGGCTCGCTGCTCATGGACTAAGATTTTAGACTAGGAAATTTAAATCCACCGAGGCAAACCCATTTGAGCCTCCCTCTCTCTCCCTCTCTCGCACGATAGGACGATGAGTGATTGGCAGCCTTGCGGCGAGACTAACAGTTCGCGACTGGTCTTCTACACAATATATTGCAATACTAATAATTGTTCAATGTGCAAACTAACCAGCCTCCAACGTTAGAGTTCCTGGACCTGGTTGGATCCGCAAGTGCTGCTTGTAATTACTTCAACACTGCCTCTGCTGCTCGCGCTCGCCCGTCTCTCTCTCTCCCTCTTTGTCGCAGGCTCACAATAATTGTTCATTGGGTCTAGTTTTTGGCTGGCGCAGGCTGCGAGAGCTGCCTGCTGCTTCCACTGGCTGTGATTGTTGGCCGATGTTGTTGCTGGCGCTGCTGCAGCCGAGCGACGAGTGAGCGCTCCCCTCGGCTCGTTGTGTGCGTGTGTGTGAGCGTTTGCGAGTGTTTGTGTGCTGGCGCCGCCGCTGCTGCTGCTGGAGCAGACTAGCGGGCGCGTCGAGTTTGGCCTGGTTGCTGTGCGGACTCGCGGAGACTTTGGCAACTCGGACTTGGACTCGAGAGCTGCAGCCTCTCGCAGTCCACCGAAGCCGCGATTTTCGGCCAGAGCTTCCAGGTCCACTTCTTCAGCTCGCCGCAGTGCCGCGATGGATCTCAAAATGACTCGGAGCGCACAACTCCCATCCAAGTGGACGGGCGAGCAGAACCATTATTGCGCCCGACGGGCCAGCTAGCGAGCAAGTCGGCCGTCCAAAGTCGTTTGCATGCATGCGACCCCCTCGCCTCTTTTTCTCTCGGCCGCCGCTGCCCTCGACTGGCGCTGGCAAGACTGCCAGGCCAGACCAAAGCAGCGGCAGCCGCCGCCGAGATCGCCGATCCATGCGAGCTCGGCGCGGCTCGGACCCGACGCGGCGGATTGGGTGTCGGCCGGTCGGCCTGATGGCGGCGGCGACAGCAAAACAATGACGGATTCTGCTGGCCAGCAAGATGGAAGCCGACAAGCGAGCGAAACGGAGCCAGCATTTGCAGCAGGAGCAGCAGCAGCAGCAGCAGCCGCCGCCGCCGCTGTCTTGCCAGTCGGCGGGCTTAGCGGAGGGGAAGGAAGTGGCTTTCTGGCGGCCTGACTCGCACACAAAGCCACTCGGCCGGCGCTCAGACATCCGCCGCCCGATCCATCTCTCTTGCCGCCGCCGTCCAGCTGCCAGCGCGGCGCCTCGCTCGTCCAGCTCAATTCGTTTGGAGCCATGCAGACTGGCAGCCCAATGAGCGCAGCGCTGGAAATGGAGAGAACCTGTTTTGGGGCTTCCCCGGGGACTTCCAATTGGGCTGCCAGGCTGCCCCATTGGCCTAGAAATCTAGCCCGCAAACATCATCCGGCCTAGCGCAAAGAGCTGCAAGCTTTCCAGTGCCAATTATTATCCGCCTGCAAGGCGGCGCCTCCATTCAAGTGTCCGATGATTGTACAGGCGGCTAACCCCGAACTTTGCTAACAAATTGCCCCTTAACTCGGCTGCGAGCTCGCTTCAAAGGCTGCTAAATCTGGCGCACAAGTTCCATTGTTCTGTGTCGCGGCCTCACCGCTGAGCTTGGCTAACAGGTGCCCGTTTCATCGGCAGCAAGCGGCCAGCGGATGTTGAGCTGGGAGAGCGGCGTCGAGTGTTTTGCGTGTTGGTGTCACTTGTTGGCGGTGGCGACAGGCCGAGTGTGCTTTCTTTTGCTAGGTTTGCCGAGCCGGCTGACCGGCGCCTCATCACAAAGCTCGCCCACGACTTCTTCGCTTCGTGTAAACACGAGCGTTGACGAGTGACCAAAACCAAAACCGGCGAGTCAAGACGGCTTTTGGCACTCCACAGCTGGAAATGGCGCTCGCAACTGGAGTGCGCGAGGTGCTAGCGCTGAGCGAGTCTCCTCTACTTGAAGCACCTTTCGCCGGCATGGATGCAGCCTGGATTCTAGGGAACGGCGAGCCAGTCGGCTGGGCAGTCAGCCAGGAGTGGCCTCATTCATCCATTTGCTTGCGCAGAGGTTAGAGGCTGCATGCGTCCATCTCGTCAGTCAGTTCCACTAGACTCGAATGTTGAGTCAAACAGTTTGCGGCTAAAACTGAGTGGCGAGGATGGATTGGCCGCTTGAGGGGCAAGTTTGACTCTACGGCGAGCGGCAGTTGCGTTGGCGAGAGTCTTGAGATCACCAATGAGTTTGGTTGCTAGCAGAGTTGGCGGCCCCAACTGAGAAGAGAGGCGAGCATCGGCCGAGCAAACTCTCCCCTGAGGTGACTTCGAAGGGTGAGGCCACTCTCATGGCGGCGCCCAGCTGTCTCGCTCGTTCGCTCGCGCGCAAACTGACTCGCGTTTGAGCCAAGATGGAGAGCCAGCCAATGGCCGCCGGCAAAACTCTTACCGGCTCACCCATCTTGCGAGCTCAATTTGGCTCTTCGGCCCGCCAAATGGACAGGCAAGATTCGTGCGCTTCCAAGGGGGGCGAGAGTGTGTGTGTGTTTGAGTGGGGAGGAACTGGCACTGGGAGATCCCTTCCGCCGTCGGCATATTGATTGTGGGCCAGCCTTTGGGCTGACTTGCAAATGGCCAGCTCGGCGGCGAGTCGTCCCTTCCGATGTCGAGCGTTGTAAAGTGTTGAGCAACAAATGCGCTTGGATCTGATTCTCGCCTGAGCGCGCAGCCGGCGGCCATTGTGCCAACTCCGGGCGTCCCCAAGGAGGAGGAGGAGGAGGAGGAGGCGCACAAAGAGCGCCGGATGCCGGCCATTGTGGCCCAAGTGCGGCGATGGCCACCACCGCCGACACTCAAGCTTGAGCTCGGCCGTGGCAACCGAACCAAAACGCCCACATCGCGAAGGCCGCCGCCCTGAAGGACGTCCTTGGGCCAAGCGGCGCCTTGTGCGGCCATCAGCGGGGGACGTTTGTCTTCCTCGCTGGATGGATCCGGCCGCTTGCGCAACAGGCAACAACATCCAGCTCTCTACCAGCGACACACTCGGCTTTAAAGGAATCAAGTTACCACCAAATGGAGCGGCCAACAGGGATCAGCTGTCGCATGCTAGCTTTGGCTTGTGTTCTCGTTTGCTCATGTTCACGACAGCCAGCCTCTTCCTCGAACCCTTGCAATGTGCTCTCGAGCTGAAACAGGTGCCCTCTGAAAGCGGCGACGGAGAGCCACTCAAGCTTCAATCGAGCAACAATGGCGCTCGATTTGCTTGACTCTAAGCTGGCCTGGCGATTAGTCAGAGGTCGCTAAGGAAAATATTGAGCCCTCCAAGGGTTGTTGTTTGGGCTCGCAAAGTTTTGGCTGGAAACAAGGAGGGAGACTCCGCACTAACCATTGAGCCAGCCTTCAACTGAAAGCCCACGCGCGAGTTCCTTATGAGTTACATTGCATTTCGTTACATGACATCAAGTGCCCCTCTCTAAGTCTGTCTGTGGGAAGGAGTCTTGATTGAATTGTCTGCCCAAAGCGCGGCCGGTGGGAGGGCTCTACTCAGCTGGCCGCGAGCGAGTTTGCTCGCCTGTTGGCGGCCAAACGGCTTGAACTTGAGCCCACATGATTGGCAGCCATAACCGCAAGTGGAACCGCAAAAGCAATGGCAACTGCAACTGCAACTGCAACTGTCTCTCATAGATGCAGACACTGGAGTCCCAAAACTGCTTTGACCTGAAGGATCTTTAAAGAAATGAAGAGAGCCACCTGAGTTTGATCCTCTATCATTGCTTGAATGATCCATGAGGTGACAGCACCATCTGCGCGCTCGCATGAGGCGCCCGCGGCCTCCAGGTGCGAGGCGCGATAAACAAGGTGGGCGCATTTCGAGCCTTGTGGCCTCTCCTCTCCCTTTGAGCCAGTATCGCAGCCAAGAGAGTTGAAACGAGCCAAATAGAGAGAGAGAGAGTCTCCCCTAACGGTGAATCGCGGCTCACTCGAGCTGGCACGCAAATCAGAGCTCCCCGCTCTGGGCGACCGGAATCGGATAGCAACACACACACACACACAGCCAGGCATCGTTTGGCTGCATGCAAATTGATACGACGACTATGAGTGGCTTATGAGAATGGAGATTAGCCCCAAGGGTGGAGCCTTATCCGTTTGCGAGACTATTTTTGGCCAGCGCTTTCATGCCTCTCACCTGGCAGCGAGATCAAACAATTATCAGCACCGAAAGTCGTCAGCTCCAACGCTCGTTCCTTGCGAGATGCGGATGGAGTTAGCTCGCTGGTGGTGTTGCCTCGAGCCGCTCGCTCGGCTTTGGATTGAAATCTAGCAGGTGTCGATAAACCCGGCAGCTAAGCGAGCTGAGATTGAACGGCGAGACGCTTGAATCGGCCTGGCTCAAACAATACCTCACACATCTGCAGCAGCAGCAGCAGCAGCAGCCGCCGCCTTGCAAACACACGGCCGGCCTAGATGGCAACACTCTCGAGTGGAAACCACCGAGACGCAAACCAATGCGATTGCAATCGAATTTGCATACCCTTCACGTGGCCCCCAACTCCTCCAGCAACAAAGCCAAGCTTTACCTCCACCTTCTCTTTCTCTCTGAACAATGGCTCTCGCTTTCAGTGCGAATGAAAGCCGAAATAATGGACCGAGCAAGTCCTGAATGTTAGTTAGAATTTAGAACTTTGGATCCGCCCTCATTTGAGGGCTCTCACATTGGCCAGCGCATTTACTTTTGCGCCCGATCGAGCGGATTCGAGCACATTGCGCGACAGGTTAGCCAGCCACCGTTAAGTGGGCGATCTCGCGAAAGGGCCAGTTGGCAGCACTGGCGAGCAGCCTAGTGGCTCGGGTGTGACTTGTTGGCCTGCGCTCGGTGGCGACAAGCAGAGTGTGTTTTAGGTTGGTTGGCGTCATCACAAAGCTCGCCCACGACTTCTGCCGCCGGATTGTGAACGCGAGCGTTGAAGAGCTTGGCTTGGATACTGGTCGCCATTCTACAGCTAGAAATTGGCACTCGCAACTGGAGTATGCGAGGTGCTAGCGCTGAGCGAGTCTCCTCTACTTGGAGCACCTCTCAGTGGATACAAAGAAAGGATGGAGCTCGTGGGCTCAATCTGCTCGAGCCCTTCGTTTTGTTGGACCCTTCAGAAGTTTTCCACCGACAATCCGCGATTCAACGAGTCGATCCTTTTCGTCGTCGACCAAAAAGTCCTCCCATCGTCCAATCAGAGGCCGCTTGGTCATGCAGAGAAGCATGTCTTGGAATTGCACCGGATCTAGTGGCGCCAGGTCTCTATGCTTCTGCTCGTAGAGATGGCAAGTTGAGAGGAAATCATTGAGACGCGGATCTCTGTCACAATATAACCTTGCATCGATGCTTGTGGTCAGTTCAAAATTAAAAGCTAGTGTTACAAAGACGAACCAAACAGTAGAATTGTTGGCTCTGAATGAAGGAGTTGCGGCAGCATAATGGCCGGTGCTCGCGAGATCAGCATACGCGCGACAGGTGAGCTCGCCACTCTTGCTTGCTGGCCGGCCGGTCGCTTAAACTGGCCAGTTGGACTTTGACAGGACTGCCGGGCAATCTGGCGGCCAAGCGTTGAGGGTGAGGAGAGGTGTAGTGCAAACCGGCTTACTGTAAGCGCGAGCCTTTGCGCCCGAAAAGCAACCACGAACATGGTCATTGGAAGTAAAGTAACAATTATTGGCTTGTTTTAGTCTTGATTTGGCTCTACTCTAGAAGCGAGTGGCCATGCAAGCCCTCATTTATTCTGCCCACTCTTCACTTGGTCAAGATGGGCGAGTTTGTTGGTGTTTTTCACAGTGAAAGCTTTCGGATCCTATTTGGCCGCTCGCGAGCAGAGAAGGCTCCATCCATCGGCGAGGAAGAGCAATCGGCGGAAGGCTCTCGTTTGCGTGGGGGAGGGAGGGGGGAAAGCATCGAGCGTCGAGCTTGCAGTTGACATGTCTGGCCAGCGACCTGCATTTTCCTCATCTAGATCACTCGAGTTTAGTTCATGTCTCGCTGATCGTTCGCGCTCACTGCTAGACCTATCGTGATGCCCACGGACCCTTCTCGTCCACAACCGAGCTCTTCTTTGGAAAGCCCGAAATTAATGCCAAAAATGGCTCCTCCTCTGATGGCGCCCAAGGCAACGCGTGCCCAAACCCAAACCAATGGTGCCAATCAAAGGCGATCTGCTTTGTGCTATTGCAGAGCGGAGGGTTGAGGGCTGGGAGCTACAATGGAGGTGACATGACAATTTCAGCCAAAGCGGTCGTGTTTAAGCGTTGCACAGATGAATGCCTCGAGCTTCAATTACAATTGCTCCAAATTCACACCACAACCTCACGGCAGTGGAGCCTCACGAACGCTTAAGGGAGGGGGAGAGCTGCTGGGGCCAATTTATAATGCTAACGCAACCGCATCCCCTGTATCTCAGCCCCGCAATGGCGTTGCCAGGTGCGACGGCCATGGCTACGCTGGCCTCCAACTTGGCGCAACCAGCTCGTCTCGATGCGAATCCTCCGCTTCCGTTGGCCAGCATCATTAGCGGGGCCCCAAAGTCCCTGCGTCTGGATTGGCTGGGAGGAGGAGGAGGAGGATTGGCTCTAGCTGCGAGCTGCTAATCGATGCCGATGCAATTGAAACCGGCCAAGCGGCCAGTTTGTCCATTAGCGGAAAGAGACGGATGTTGCCTTGTGACTGGATTGACGGGCCCAGTTAGGCCAGCCGGCGATGAGTTCAGGTGACACTGGGGGAGGCCGCGCGAGCTTGGCCGAGCTCGTGTGGGCCCAAGGCAAAGCTTAACTTGCGGCGCGCCCTCCAGGGGGCGCGGGCGAGCCCAATTCCATTGAACTAGAGACCCTCGAGGGCTGGCTAGCCAGTGGCCGATGGTTGTTGTTGTTAGCGCGAAATTGGTTGCCTTTTTCTCACTCCATCGGCGCGAGTTGGTGACAGCGAGACATATGCTCTGGTCGCTAGTTGCAGTTGACAATGGTGACAGAGTTGGCGCCCGCGATGAATGCATAAAGTAAATTAAAAGAACTCGCTCTAATTCAATAAAATAAATTCCAAAAGTGAACTGTCCAAAGAGGGGCGGCAAGCTGGCCGAGCGGCCGAGTTTGGAGGGCGAAAGCACCAGAGCTTCCGCTTCAAACTGTGAGGGGCGAGCGTTAGTTTAAAACTGGCGCCAACATTCATCATAATTGGCGCTGGCGCTTCGAGTATTGCCTCTTGGATCTGGCCGGCGGTCTAGCTCGAAAGCGGCACCCCTTGCGCTGGTTTTGGACTCAAAGCGTCAAGTCGAGAGCTCGAGAGGTCAGCGGGCGCAATATTTGGACTCGGGGCCATGTCAAAGGCTGGCCGCGCTCATATGTTAGAGATTGTCCACTCAACTTGACGAGCGGCCCTCTCCCTGAATGGAGTGGGCCGCGCCGGCCAGTGCATATGCGCCGGCCGCATATGGGCGCCGCGAGCAAGCCGCTCTTCTCTCGGGCCGACGGCGCCCGAGGGCCAGTCGGCTGGAGGGCGCGCAACTCCGCCCGCCGCGCCGCCGGATGGGCGCCCACGAGCGCGGGCGTCCTCGCTGGCGGCGGCGGCGGCGGCGGCGGCGGCCCAATCAGGCCGGGGGCGGCTCGGATGTGGGCGCCTCCGTCCGGGGCGACGACAGCGGCGGCGGCGGCGGCGGCCACTGCGACAGTGAGCGCGAGAGCGGACAATCAAATTATCGATGCCGCCACTCGAACAGACTCGAGTGGCCAGGTGAGCGGCGGGCGGCGGAAGCTGGCCGGCCTAATGGGGCCTCCTGTGACCAATCATAATTTGCGCGCCGCCAGCTCGCCTAGCCGGCGGCCGGGAGCCAAATTCCCTCGAGAGTCGGGCGGCCGCCAGGGGCAGCGGATAGTCTTGCCGCCGCCGCCGCCGCCGCCAGTCCAAAGCCGCTCCAGTTGCGCTAACTCGCTATATTCACGCGCTAACACAGAGATTAGAATCAATTACTTTGCCATAAATCTTGGCTTCAGTTTGGAGCCGAGAGTTGGCGAACGGAGGGAGAGAGGAGCCAGTTGGTTGCAATGTTCGCGAGCCAGAGAGTTGCCCAGAGCGGATGGTTTGGAGGAGGGGCTCGTTTGGAGCGCAATAAAGGGGCTGCAAATGTGCGCTTTGGGGCGTTTTAATTTTTGCAAACGCGCTCGCTCGCATTGGCGCCGCCAGAGGGCGGCAGGCGCGCGGCCGGCAGAACCAAAACAAGCCCCCACCTCAGAGCGAAGCGGCGCCAACAAGGGATTTTTGTGCGCGGAAATGAAGCCAGATGAAGAGGCGAGCGAGAGACGGCAAATAAACATTATCATGATAATGAAACAAGCGGCCGAAAGACATGGCGCCGACAGTGACGTCTTGGCCGCGAGGGTGGCGCATTAGCTTAATGCGCGGCCGCCTCGAGTCCAGGTCGGAGCTTAAGCATTGGCGCTTCCACTTGCACTTGGATCCAGGCTTGAGCTCGAATCGGAGCTCCGGCTCGAACTCGGCCAGCCGCCCTTGGCCAAGCCAAGTCCAAAGCTCCTTGTGCAAGCGCGAAAGCTGGCCCGACTTCCGTTCGCTTGTCTCGCGCTCCAAAGCAAGAGGGGCGAGATTGTTGCCCACTCGGATGCGCGCAGTCTAATGGGCGAGAAAAATGTGTTCATTTTCACCTAGACCCTTGCTCTTTCCTTAAGGCCAGCGCCAGCCGAGACTGGCGGCTTGCGATGGCCAGTTGTTGGGTCTGTTTGGGTTGGTTCAGTTTGGTTTTGGGGCTCATTGTTGGTCGGCCGGCCGGCCAAGCGGAGTGAGCGAGACAATTTGCGAGCTTTGTTGACAGAGGCAGGCCAGTGTGCAAGTTCAGTGTCCGCGAGTCTAATGATTCGTCTTTGTTCGCCCCCGCCGATCGAGGCGCCGCCGCCGCCGCCGCCGTCAAGGACACTCGGATGTGCGCCGGCCAAAGTGGGCCGCCTCGCTTGGCGGCCAAATCTGGCCCACCGAGAGCCTCGAGAGAGGAATCGATGGCGCCCTCCACTTGGTGGCGCCGGTTTTGGTGTTGGCCAAGCGGGCGACATCATTAGTCTGTGCATGGCTTGACCAGAGGCGTGGACACAACAATCGAGCCGGCCGCTTCATCCGCGCGCGAGTTTTGGGCCCCAAGCTGGCCGGCCGAGGACTCGAGTGCGGCTCGCGCGCAGGCAAACAATTAGACGCTCGAGGCGGCTGGGGCTGTGATTGGCGGCGGAAGTGGGCGAGCGAGAGGCGCGAAGGAGGAGGAGATGTAAATAGAATGGAATTGGCCTTTCATTTCGCTCCCCGGCGGCGAGAAATGAAAGCAGCCAGAGTTTCCGGCCGCCAGCGCGACTCAAGCTCAGCGCGTTCGCCCCACGAGCACCTAGAAGCGAGCGCCGCCGAGCGGAAGGGGACGAACAAATAGCGGAAGCGGCCGAGACTCTCGCGGAGGCCAAATTCGGGGAAAAAATTTATTATTGTTTATCAATTTTTCATTGATTTTCCGCTCCGCTTGTTGGCCAAATTGGTGCGCCCCCCAGGTGGCGCTAGTGGCGCCATTCGATCGTTTGCCTCGAGCAAGCTGAAACTGTGGCGCAACAACAACAACAACAACAACAACAGCAGCAACAAACTTGATTGCTTTCGGCCGCCAGGTGAGCAGCTCTCGCCCATTCAACTGCTTTGCATCTGTCAATCAGTTTGGCCAAGTTTGTTGCGAGATAACAAATTTGCTCCACTTGAGTCGTTCGGTCTCGTGTTTTCGTTTTGCCATTCATTTGGTTGCGCAACAGAATGCTCTTGCCACCTCTTGGGCCCAAACTAGCTCAAGCGGCGCCATGAGCGGCAACACTAATTGATTATTGTGGAAAATCCGTGTTCACTGGCCGCCGCTGGCAGCGCTCCAGTTTTGTGTTGATGTAGCGCGAAAGTTGATGAAACTATTGGAATTCGCGAGCTCGATCGGCTTGGCCAGAGGGAAAGTCGGAGCAGAATTAGAATCAGCATCAGGTGCAAGCGCGCGAGCGTAGGCTGGACCTGAGAGGTAGAGGTGAGTTCGATTGCGGTTGTTGGCGCCGTTTTGTTATTGAAAATTTAAATTACTCGCCCGCTCGCTGGGGCAACAACGAGCCCCTCTCGCGCCACCTGTTTGCTTGCTCGCAGCGGGCGTCCGGCCAGCTGGGGGCAGCCTTGGCTCGCTCGTCCAGCTTGCGCTCTGGCCGCTGAGCTCTGGCCAAGCCGAGCTGGACTGGCCTCGAGTCGCCCGCTCTCGCAAGCCGCCTCTCCAGGAGCAGCGGCCGACGGACAAGATTGGGGCTGCCGGTCGGCCGGCCATCCGCTCACCTGCTCGAGATTGGCGCCCAGACTGGCGCTTGGCCGCTCCAAGTTGTCCAAGTTAAGGCAGCGGCTAGTGAACGTGAAAGTGTTGCGCAAACTAATGGCGCATTAGACGCCCTGGCACAAAACTAATTGAGATATCGGAGCCAACTCGCTGACCGGAAATAAATCACGCAAACGTCCTCGTTGGCGGCTCCTCCTTGGGCGCCCTTTGCCGTTGCCTTGGCCAGTGCCATTGCCAGCCGCATAGCCGCTCTGCTCGGTTGGCCAGAGTGAGCGCGCAAATGGGCGCGCAAACAAATCGGCATCAAGATAATCCAAGCGCAAGGCTAAGCTGGGACAGTTTGATGAAAGTTGAAACAAGCGCAGAGCTGGACGAGCTGCGCCCGACGCTTGGGAAACAAATTTTGATTGGCAGCCGAATCGGCGGCGCCCCTCGCCCGGCTTGAAGGCGCGCCGGAAGCGGAAGGAGGCGCAGCTCGCGCGGCCAGATCTTGGCCGGGCGCCGCTCGGTTGCGCACATCCAATGATGACCAATCAAACGCGCCAATGTCGCTGGCGCCGCCGCCGCCGCCAATTCCAGCGCCGCTTTCGCTGCGGCCAATAGTAATGAGAACCAGCTAGGCCCGTAATCCGCTTGTCGCCGGACAGGCGCCACTAGAGGCGGCTGGCGGCCAAGACGCCGGCCAGCTCATTAAACGCACCTCTCGCCCTCGGCGACGACCAGCCGCTCGAGCAGCAGCCGGCCAGGCGGCGGCGGCGGCCTCGGCTTCCGGCTCAAAGCCAAACATCAATACGCTCGCATCCGATGCAAGAGGCGCCAGGCCTCTCGGCCGAGCCAATCTCGACTCGTTTGGCCAGCTGTCTGGCTGGCCCACTTGCCGCCTCCGCTTCCGATTGTAAAGCTCGCGCGAGCAGTCGTGCCAGCCTGGCGGCCAACTGGGGCCAGGATCGATTGCCTGGGGCGAAAACTAATTAACTCTGCATATGTTGGACCAGTTGGCGATGGAGTTGCTGTTGTTGTTGCTGGTAATTGTGGCGGGTGTTTGCACGTAGCGGGCGCCTCCAGAGGTTAGCTCGAAAGGTGAGCCCGAGTTGCCTCGGGCAGGGGGCGCAGTTTGGCCGACCGCCAGATGGCGCCACCCGCGCGGGCTTGCTCGCAACGCCGAGGAAGCGGCATGACTCATTAGGGGGCAAATCAACTGACTAGCGCCAAGCTCGCCCACTCTTTTCTCGTCCAGGCAAATCTTCAAACTCGTTATATTTGCCCCACTAAAACTAAAATGCTTCAGCTAAGCTGAGCTGAGCCGAGCCGAGCCGAGCAGGTAAAGGTCGCGGCTAATACTCTCGCCGGTCCAAGTGGGCCAAGAGAGTCGTGCGGCCTCGCAGACCCAAGGCGAGCTGCACGCGAGCTGACCATCCGGCGGCCCAGCGCAGTGGCAATTAGTCGAGCTGAGGCTCTCGCTCGGCGCAACAGCGTTGCAGCAGAGGAGCGAGTGGGGCCCTCGGCTGGAGCTTTGGGCGCCAACACGCGCTTTGAGTTGGCCAGAAGCGGCGCCCGTCAGACCGGAAGGAGGCGGCCGCCTGATCCCTCAAGAGGCTGGCTGGTGTAATTTGAGCAACTTTCTCCCACTGAAATTGTTTACCTCGTTTGGGCGTTTGAGCCTTTTTGGCGAGCGTCGTTTAAATTGGCTCGTCTGGTTGATTGGACGATGAGCGGGGGGAGCCTCATTGGGAATGCAAACACAATTGGCCGCCCGCTTACCTGCCCGCCCGCCCGGCCCATGATTGCAAGCTGCAGCCTCCCTCCTCCTCCTTTCGTGCGCGCGGAGCCTCCACGAGCCGCGCGCCCCTCCGCGTCGCACGCGAGCGCCGCCCGCCACTTCCGGCGCCACGAGAGCCCGCTCATGATTGAATGGTCCGTCGGGCGGCTGATTGGCGCTCGGCTTGGCTGGCCGACGGGGCTGAGCCGGCGCTGGGGGAGGTGCCTTTGTTTGTTTCGTATTAACAAATTATCCGCCAGCATCGCGCTCGCCTCGGGGGCGCCCCGCTCGGCCTCGAACTCGGCTTGCGCGACAATCGGCGCCACCATTGAATCATATTTCACCTTGGAGCGGATCAATCATATTGGAACTCTCGGCCGGACTCCACTCGGCCGGACTCTGCGGGCTAGTGTCTAATTTTGTATATTAGATTTCATAATCGGCGCCAACAATCGCGGCCCACTGATATCCGACTCTCTTGCCCGGCAGCTTTGTCGCCACTCGGCGCCCCGAATTGGAGCCGGCGGCCTGAAATGAGTGGAGTTTGGATGGGATGGAATGGGATGAGATGAGTGGAGTGGAGTGGAGGGATGCGATGGGTTTGGATGGGATGCAACGCAGCGCAATGCAATGCAATGGGAGGAGGAAGAGGAGAAAGGTTGCGCAAATAGGAGATTGGGATCAGATCGCTGACCCAAATGCTGTTTGCCGAGCGGCTTCAGCTGCCGGCGGCCAGCGCGCGCGCTCGGTATAAACTCACCTAATTTACATTTATTGGCGCCCAGCAGAGGCGCTGCCGGCGCCCCTCAAACTCTGGCCGGCGACCCGAACTCGCGCCGCTGGTAATCAATGCGCGCTGGTTGGCCGGCGGCACTTGTTTGGCCCCTCTGCTGCGAGCGGGCGGCCAGGTGATATATGGGCGCCCATTTGCACGCGCGGCTCCACTTGGCCGCCGCCGCCGCCTCCGCTCGCTCTGAAGCCGGCTTCTCGGGCCGCCAAGATGGTCGGGCGGCGGATATGCGAGTTCGAGAGTGGAGCAGAGAATTATGATGTCAGATTGAGTGATTGCGCAATTATACAAGCGGACTGTCAATTTTAGCTCCCATTTGGCGCCGCCGCCGCCGCCGCCGCCGCTCACCTGGCCAGAGGGTCGCCGGCTGGGGGCGTGGCAGCCGACCGAGCGAGCGACCTCCTGAGGCCGCATCGCTGCTCTCGGCTGATGCAAAACCGGAAGCAGGTTGACACTGGCGGCGCTCTGGGCGCCAGTTGGCCTCTGCAGTGGAGCTTAAGCGAGCTCTCGCTGGAATCGGCGCCAAGCTGCGCGCTCGACGGGCACAACATTTATCACTTTAATGAATTCCGAATTGCACTTTTGTTTTCACTTTGGGCCCCTTTCGTCGCCAGCCGAGCAGCCAGCCAAGCTAGCCAGCCAGCCAGCCAGCCAGCCAGCCAATGGGGCCACTTCACTTCCAGGCGCCCGCTCCTCGTCCACTGCAACCAGCAAAGTCTGGCGCCGGCGCCGCGGGAAGCGGCGCTCCAGTTTGCGGCCGCGGCGCCAAAACGTTTTACTGACACCGAGCGGAAGTGGCTTTTTGAATATTCGGCCGCACGAGAGGCAGGAAGCTCGCAATCTTGGCGCCGCTTCCGTTTGCCAACTCGCCGGCTTGGCTGGCTAATTAATGGCAAGTGCTGTTTGGTTCGATAATAATAATTCAATTTGGCAACAGATTGCGCTGCGCTCGCCGAGCTGGCCTGCGATCGCGCCCATGCGGAGGAGGAGGAGGCGCACTAATTTGCGCAAAGTGGCGCTGGGCGGCGCGCTAAGCGGGTTGCGCTGGGGCGCTCGCAGTGCAACAAAGCAAGGCCAGCAAACGCGCAGACCAACTGCGACGACCGATGATTAATTTGGCCGCTTCCGCCCCGAGCGGCCAGTCGGTGCCACCGGCAGCTGAGACGGAAGTTGCGCGCTCAATTTGGGTCCGAGCCAGTTCCGGGCGAGCGCGCGATTGATGGCCGCCGGGCCAGCTGAGCGTGAAATGGAGTCTCGCTACGGCTTCCTCCTCAACTCTAGTCTGGCCCTATTGCTGGCCCATGGGCCGATTGCTGCCGTGTTGCCGTGTGTTTAAACGGGCCGATTAGCATTGCGAGCGGAGATTGATGAAAAAGGCAAACAAACCGCCGCTTGTTTACAAGCAGCCAGGCGGCTGCTTGCGCAAGCAGAGGCGGCCGCCGACAAATCTGCGCGCCCAGAAACAAGTGCCGCCCTGCTGGCGGAAG
>Ga0268249_1000488_pt1 | contig 18050 bp, 7 predicted proteins | sample AgamicAtPe_FD_200257 | JGI IMG/M metagenome (GOLD analysis project Ga0268249, IMG submission 200257) | Agave microbial communities from Guanajuato, Mexico - At.P.e (v2) (version 3) | ecosystem: Host-associated > Plants > Phyllosphere > Phylloplane/Leaf | place: Guanajuato, Mexico | collected... | reverse complement strand
AAACCAGGGGAGTTCCCTTGCTCCTGCTGCGTACGATTAGCCAGCCTTGCGGCGGCAAAAGGATTAGGACGTCCCCCCATGCTAAGGTTCCCTGCGGTCCGGCCGCATTAGGTTAGGGAGCTGGGCCATAATAGCTCCTCCGCATCCCAAGCGCGCTGCCCTCCTAGGCGCGCAACACTAAGTAATCCAAGCCAACCCACATTACTAACTAACGGTGGATAATCATCTTTCTTAGAGGTACTAAATACAACTCCATGAATGAGCAAAATGAAGGTTGCGTTAATGAGAAAGATCTCTGGGGAAACCGCTAAAAAAAGATTGAACATGTGGTTCCGAGTTTCGATAACTTCTTCTGCTTTCATTTCCTCTCCTCCGTCTGCAAAATCACTGAGTTAATTCAAAAGGTACTGATCACGCCTGGTCATTTGCAGATCCAAGCGGCATATCATTAATATTAATACTCCTCTCCCTTTGTTGATCTTCCCATTGGAAGATTAGTTGTGTATGTAGGAATTCAGCTCTTTCGAGCCTTGCAGTAGCATCTGTTACTCGTTTATACAACCATCTCCGTTCCGCCTCTATCCACGTCCTTTTGGCGCTTTGGGCTTCCAGGAAATCACGGTTGTACGAAACGACTTTTGAAAAAAAAGCAGATCCTCCCTCATTCTCCCGCAGATCCTGATAAGCTGCCTGGAGAATGGAGAAATTATCTGTTCCACGAACATAATCTAAATAGGAACGAAGCGCCTGCTCCAAAAGGTAGGGCTCGGCGGGAAGTACGGCTTCGCTCCTATTATATTGCGAAATAAAATCTTGGATAAGATCTCGTCGTAAACACGAGATCTTTTCCTCTATTAAAAATAAGCGGAGCCGCCCAGGTATGTCCTCCAGAGGGGTGTTGTGATTCAGCTCCTGCTGAATGAACGCAACCCACTCCGGATCCTGGTCATAAAGGCTCAGATAGAAGTTTAGCCCTTCTAAATGAGCTAGAGCCTGTGGGTTTTGAATCTCTGGTGGGAGACTTACAAGAAAGTATGAAGTAGAAGTGAATTGTATTACCACTTGTAAAATAGGAAGGACTAGCCGAAAAAAGACTAGAAAAGCAAAAATGAAAATTTGTAAAAAGGGAATCCATTTCAATAAAAGAAAATAAAGAGAGGAGGAGTAGGTCCGCCTTGGACCTGAACTACGATTCAGATCAAGTCTTACCGAAATTTTGGATTTCCTTTTCCTCTTCCCATTCGAACTTCTGCGGGTTTCCCCGTAATAGGAAGATCTGCGAAAACTCTTACCCATATCTTACAATTTCTTCGGAATTGTCCGCTCATAGCACGATGGAATTGTCCGATTGTAGCCCGACGCGCTGCTTCAATGGCTCGATATGAAAGACGACCAGCTCTACTACTTTTGGTGCCATATCTTCCAAAACCAAGTTGTGTACCATCCGGTTCGCGACCCCTACTACATCTGCATTTACTATATTTACTATATTTCGTACGTTTCGGATATAGCACGTCCCCTCTTATTTTGACTATATGAGATCCGCACTTTGACACCTGAAATTCCGTTACGAGTAGATACTTCCGCAGGATGAGATCCGCTTGGTCTTGTGATAGGGGCTTTCGTCGTCCGTAAAGGACCTAACGGAAGACCGTGCTCCGAAGTGCACTGAGAGTTTTGTTTTAAGAACACTTGGCCTTACCCCTTCGTTTTGAGCCATGTCTAGGTAGAATCGGCAAGATTGAACCGAGGCCCGCCCGGGCACCGCCGGGGGGACAACCAGACCAACCAGTAGGCTTTCTTTCCGAAGTTTCCTCCCGGGGCCCTTACTTAAATCATTGAATTCATAGGCATAGGGGCGTCCCAGGCAGTGGTTCATTCAATGAGAAAGAAAGACAGGAGGGCTGGATTCGTCGTGTCGGGCGAATTCATTCTGGGAAAAAAGGGGGAAGGGAGTCACCTGAGCTATGCGAAGGGAAGGGAGTCGTGGGCTGAGCCGGAGGTCACTTTTCCCGATCCACCCCGAAGGTTTTTTTCCCTCTCTCGCCCCATCATCGTACCCAGTCCTGCTATCGGCTCAGCTCTATCTATTCATCTCTTTTATTTTGACATGGATTTTTTTTTTTTTTTTTTCTCTTGTTCATAGATCTTGAAAGCGGATCAATAGAAATTTCTCAAAGGATCTATCTATAGAAAGATCTAGATCTCTATCATCATCTATCTCTATATCTAAATACTATAGAAATCGAAGCCTGTCCCCGACGACGATGCCCCCTGGGCGAAAGGAAAGGGGCCGCCATTCTCTTTCTTTCCTCAATCGTTCCGATCATTTCTCTCATTCCCTTTTGTTTGTTTGGGGCCCCGGGTTGGTTCGTTTCCTCCTCCTATCTACGCAATTCTCTGTCTTCGTTCGTGATCATCTTAGGCGAAAGGATAGGTATCAATTTAGTGGAGGTTGGCGAATCCGATCAAACTCTTATATAGTTCTTATTTTTCCAGCTTTTGTTTGGTGTCCTCAGCCTGCTAACACCAGGCCGCAGGTCACTCTGCTTTGACTCAATAAACCAGTATTTCTCAACGCTCGGGAATCGGGTATCGGGGAAAAACCTTGGACAGCGTTCCTTGGATATCAAGGTTATGGGGCTTGGTTGGGCAACAGCGTCCTAAGTGAACGAAACCTATTGACTCCGGCCTTTGATAACAATGGAAATAGCTGGTCTGATGTCAATGTCCAGATAACCAGATGACGATGGAATTATTACAATGGACAGATTTCTATGGTCAGATACAGATTCCCTTCTCCAGCTAGTGTTCTTACGATAGAATTCTTATTATCACTGCTAGCATGATTACGAAGGCAAGATGGAAATGTACAGCGGCGTGTTGAGAATGGGAGAGGCTGCGGCGTGTTGCTCTGAAAAAACAATGGAAAGAGCTGGATCTTGATCAAATGTACAAATAGCCAGATACGACTAGCCAGCGGCGTGAACTTCTACTGCTACCGTGATTCCAATCCCTTCTCTTTATACAGAAAAAAACTTCCTTCTTTAGTTCAAATCAATGTTATGACCAAAATATGGGGTTTCCTACTCGATCCGTCCTTTAGCCAGCTTCTTACTAGCTTTCTTACCCTTAGCTCTGCTTTTGTGGGCGAGCCTTCGGCAAAAGAGCTGGTCAAAAAGCAGAGTGAGAAGGAAGGGTTCCCCGATAAGGAAGGTTGACCCGATACCCATAACCTACAGAGAGCGAGTTCAGTATCCGCCTACAAAGAAGCAACTAAAATCCTGACTGACAAGGTTTGGGGCTATCTAATAGCAAAAATCTCCTTCTAACAAGACAGGGTATTCACTACTGTAAGGTACTGAGAGAACAGGTACTTAGATCACAGACTTTGACACTTCTTCCTCACTTGAAGAGGAAAAAGATTATTGACTTGCCGGGGAGGGTCATGGACTGGCTGGCACGAAACTTGCATATCCAAACCTGGCGCTGGCTGGTGGGCCTATAGCTGGCTCGCTCGATAGATAAAAAAAATCTTATCCTGGGATGGGAGCTCTAGTCTAAGAGATTTGAATTGTAAGGTCTGGTTACCATTTCGAGTAGAGAAGGTGGGCAAATAAGGAACTGAAAAAACCAACCCTCCGCTACCAACAAGCAAGTAAGATTCATCAGCAAATAGGTGAGCCGATAAAAGGAATTACTTTTTCTAGGCGGATTTATTCTAATTGAAAGTTTGTAATTCCGGCTATACTCAAAACTAAGGGACACTACCCATGGGGACACAACCAAAAGATTCTTCGGCTGGCTTTGGCTCATTAGAATACTCGGTTGGGAAAGTAGACGGCTGGCTTGCTTCGCTCTTTCAGAAAATATTAGTCTAAAGATACGCTCGTAAACAAATCAAATCTTATTCGATGGCCCGGGAGATGTGGTGGAAAAGACTGCTTCTGTGGATCCTGCTGACTTGATTGGGTGAATAAATGGGTACTTTACCTTAAAAACAGGGTTGCCCCCTGCCTTCCAAAGGTGCCTAAAGGACGGGCCAGTCTGCGTCGCTATAGGCATGGTTTTCCAGAGGCGAGCGGGTCGAGATGTGAATGCCATTACCTTTGAGATAAGGCAGAACACGCTTTAACGCTGTCCAGTGCAGTGGGCTGATGCATAAAATGCGATGCCTTGTGAACCGCAAAGGTGATATCTGGTCTGGTGATAGTAGCATATTGGGGAGCACTACGATAGAGGTGGGGATCGTTCATTGGTGTACCACTAAACTTAGAAAGTGCTTCACCAGGTATTATAGGTGTGAGGCACGATTTGGCTCCAGCCATTTTACTACGAACCAAAAGGTCACGAACATACTGAGGTTGAGAAAGGTGTAACCCGGGGTATGAGTAAATACCTAGGCGCTAGATGAAGATTACTAAGATCTTGAAGAGAGAATTGAGTAGCTCAAGAGGCGCGTGCGGCTCATTCACCTTGGATGGATCGGCTGGTCCTGGCATTCTTTTGACACTGGACACTCAAGGAGGTGCTTGCCTACTAAGAACTAGTCCCACTGTCTATTACTCGGGTGCTGAGGCAACTAATAAGAAAGAAGCTTGGGGAGGAATCCATTAGCTATCTTCACTAGACGGACACCGATGGCGCAGATTTAGGCAAGGATTTTTTGAGAATGATTATTAGCCTTCTTAGAATATCCGCCTATATTAATAAAGAGTTTGAGATTGACCACCCACAAGACAAGAGTTTGACCACGGGGTAAGGTTACCATTCCCAAAGAAAAGACCAGTTACGGACTTGTACTCTACAACATAAAAAAAGAGGACTGAATCGGCGATCCTTCGAATAGTTTACTCGACCTTCAAAGTCTTGTTCATCGCCAAGTAGGCTTCCTGAAAGGCGGACAGGGCAAGCAAAGTAAAGAAGTTAGTACTTCGCTACTGGACAAGGCTATTATTACAAGTCCAAAAAATACGTTACTCACTGGAGCGATGATTGATTCAAATTTGCCTAAAGATCGTGGATTTACATAGGCGGCTCACAAGGGAAAAACAAGGTTAAATGCCCCAGGGATGGAATGCTGAAGAGAAGAGCGAGATAGAAAGCTACGGCTTATCAAGCTGAACCTTGAGGAAAATAGGTTTATACCATGGATCTCAGTCTCCGTGAAGTTAGCAAGAAAAGATAATTATAGAGATGATGGGAAGATCAAGTCAGCCATTCCGGTGGACAAACATGGACTCAGTCATTACTTCACCTTAGAAGAGAGCACTTGGAATTCATTCTTCTTCTTCGGCTTGCCAAATCCTGCTGACTACTCTTTCCTACCTGAAGAAAAAGAGGGAGGGGGCGAAGATACTCTTACTAGTGCCCACAGCCTGGAGTAGAGGTGGAAGAAGACCCCTGCTCTTCTCAAAGATATAAGAGATTATGACAAGAGCCAATTTTGCATCTTCTCCTCTTAAGATTTTCTATTTCTTTTGCAGGAGTTGTGCCCTCATCATCTCCCACGTTGTCCATATATATTTTAGCTGCTGCTATCTACATGAGTTCACCTAGGAAATTCATCATGCAAAGTAATAAGTCAAATCAACATGCTATTGTGCATTTTACAGTACCTTTGATGATGTTGTCCCCGCAACAATGAAATAATCCCTTTCTTCCTCTGGAATGAAATCTCGTCACATCTCCCACGCTGAATTTCATAATTTGAGACCAAAGAAGAAAGCATAAATACCAGACAAAATCACAAGTTACTATTATACTCCATTTTGAAGAGAATTACCATCTGGGTAGATAGCAGATGCACCGGCACACCCAGAAAACCAGTTGAGTTCCTTCTTTCGGAGTATGAAAATGAGACCAGGGACTGCATGAAAAAATAAATATCCCCGATAAGAAAGGACGACCTGCAGAAGGAAAGTCAGTCTCATTCGTTCCAGCCGCCCTAAGGAATTTCATAAGCAAGGTAAGATGAAGTAGTGAGCCGGGCGGGCATGCAAGGAGTAATTAAGTATAAAAACCAGCCACCCCTAATTTATCGTATTTAGTCAAGTTAGAGCCTCGGGTGAATGAAGCATTTCTTGAAACAAACTATTATCGTCACTAGCTAATCTAGTTGAGTTGGCGTAAGATCAAGAAGAACGGAAGCCTATCTTCTTTCTTTGTATCGAGACCAGCAAGAGCAAAGAAAGCAATAAATAGAATAGAAGTTCCTTAGTCAAGAAAGTATAGCCTAAGAAGGCAATTATGTCTCAAAAGGATCCTATCGATCAGTCTAGCGTGGGGAGCAATCTATCGCCAGAAGTGGTGGTGACATGTTGGTCGCACTTCAGCTGAATGAACTTTCGGTGGCAAGGGAGATATTAGCAACCCCTTTTAGTTAGATGCAGAGGAATGCATTTTACCAGATAAAGCCTGTCTTATTGAAGTATGATCTATTCTTCTATCTTTTTAAATAAACTTGGGAGAAAGCCCGTCTAAGCAGAAGGATGAGAGGGATTGAGAATTCAAGCAAAGGGTTTTAACCAGTTCCCCTCTATGCCCTGCGGGGCCACGCCCTCCGGGGTTGACGCCAGGGAAATATGCTTTTGATAATGAAATATTGGTCTACGCCCTGCTTCCTAGTTCGAGTATGAGGAGCAAGAGCGAATTAAAGAAATTAAAGCGTAGCACTAGCGCTATCCCTTACCTGTAGCGAGCGTAGCGAATTAAAGAAATTATCTAGGAGGATTCGTCTGCATCTGGTTAAACCCTTCCTAGAAAAATAGGTTCCTTCCTTTGGAGGTTGACTTTTCGAAGCGTACGAATGGATTACTACGAATAGAGAAATGACGAGCTTATAACCTAGCGAAAAAGACCTAGCGCAATACGAACAATACGATTTAGCGGCAAAGGCAAAGCACATTCTATAGTTGTAGATACGGTACGGCAATCTATGGCTTCCCTCCTCTAAAGCAGCTTCCTTCCTTCAAGCAACGCATTCGCGAACCAATACGTAGTACACGACGTAGTAAATAAATTAAATAATGCAATCCGGGTTAAAGAAATGAAATGGTTGTTGCCTTCTCGGACAAGGAGGATTTATTTTACGAGCGCTAGAGGGACGAGCTAGATAGCTTTTCTATATGAGGAGCGCTAGAGAATAGAAATATCATACTTTTAGCGTTGGATCATCCGAATTTGCAAGTGGATGCATACATGTACCTCAACTGGCATTTTCCTTGTGGTGTAATGTGTTCCCATATGGTATATGTAGGTTACAGAACCTTTTCTCTTCCAATTTGGATACTGATTTCTTCTTCAATAGAACCATCCGCTTTCTTTTGAATCTTGTATACCAATTTATATCCAATAATGTTTTTGGAGTCGGTGTAAGGAGCTAGAACCCATGTTTGATTTTGGGCTAGGGCATCTTGTGCTTTCCTAGCCAGTCCCAAGAAAAGGAGTGGAGACATAGCTTACTCTCTTATTAAGCAGTAAAGAAAGCTCTTCAAGCAAGCCAGTGAAGCAATTCCATATGCTTCTCCGAAAGAGAGTTCACTATTCTAGTTACGTTACTAGTTTAGGAAAAAACTACAATAAGTAGCTTTCCTCCCATCCGATGCTTGTTTTGCTTTCTACTTGTGAATGAACCCATTCCGTTTTGAAAGAAGCATGTATAAAAAGGCTATCGAGAAAAGTGGTACGCCACAGAAAGTGCAAACAAACTTATCAAAACCCTGTGAGTGAATGCCAGTGCCTATGAGCTTTTACGAAAGGCCAGGCTTTTCTCTGATCCAGTGAGTGAAATCCAACCCTATTCAAAAGCCTATTGAAACTTTCCTTGCTTTAACGCCTATGATCACCTAATAGCTTGACTTTACTACTAGAACCAGAAGCAAGCCCATAAGCAGTGAAATTCGAGGAATTACCCCATTTATACCACCATGCTTACTATTTACCGCCCTACACCGTGAAAATAGACAGATTTAGATATTATCTGCCACTATTGAATTGACGACATGGAACACCTAAAACCTATCCTACAGACAGCGCCTATTAGCTAGTTATTGAACTTACTGCCTCCCTAACACTTTGAATGTGTTCATTTTATTGATCTGCTTCCTTCAAAGAAAAATCCGTGTTTTCGTTCTCTTGTTATTTCCAAGTAGGAAAGTCCTTTCGATCCAATCCATTCTTTTGTGAACTATTCAACAATTAGTGGGTGTCTACTACAATTCATTCCTTACCAGACCATATCCTTCCTCGTTAGCAGTGTAGGGGAGTCAGTCAACAGATGAGGGATAATTCAAGAGTCAGACTGTGTTCGAAATGCTATTCGTTTAGTCGAATGCCAATTGATAAATAGAATGTGCTTTCGAAAATAAATAGAATGTGCTTATCTCTTTCCTCTCAATTGTTTTCAGTAATTCGATATTGACATTTTGTGATTAGATCAAAAAGATTACTGCCACTCAGATCATTTCCAACTTCCTGCTCAATCAACCTCCTTAGTTTCAAACAATTCCTACTAAACTGGGATCAAGGTGAACCCCCTTTCCCAAAGGGGAACCACCATGAGCTAAACTAGCATAGGAAATTGGTACTGGCCATACAAAACGGAGTGAAGAAAAAGCCAAGCAAAAACGTATGCGCGTATAGATCCACAAAAGGTCTGTAGATTTCCTATTTCTAGTTTGGTATTAGAATGCTAAGAGAACAAACACATAGAGGGCGGGCACCCCTCCTTGTTCGTTCCTTTACTTGGGAATAAGCGTGTGAATGTAGATAGTATATTAGATAGAAAAAAGCAAAAGAGATAGCATACATAATCTTGAAGCCACGGAGAAGGTAAGCTACAATCACCTGATTTGTGGTAATCGAAAATATGTCAAAACGCATTTAAGGTAGACTGGTATCAACATCTTCACCTCAGGTTCTGGCTGGTATGATCTGGACTCTGAAGCTTTGTTAGCTCAGGTTAATATTTGTTCACGTCTTGCTTTGGGTGGTATGCTTCCTCGACTGGAGAAGTAGACACAGAAGAGGAGGGGACAGTATCGATAGCCGCCTTTTCACTTATTGCTAGGAGTGATTGTGAGAGAATACATAACATAGGTGAAAGCCAAAAGGCATATATGACCCGCTCAGCCCAATGGAAGTGATTTGAAACTGACGTTTCTTTAGAAAAAGATTAAGAATAAGAACATAGACCGGCTTCTAGAAAAAGAGACGTGCCCTCTTCTCTATCTGTAGATTCAGGAGCAACATGCTGGTTCCTTTTGTCATAATACCTAACGGCTGTGGGCAGAATGAATTCAAAAGCAGATGAAAGACACTATACATACCAATAGAATGAAAAATTTAGAATAAAGCTAGGTGACGTCACGGCATTTGAGAACCAATTGCTTCTTTTGCTTTTCACCAACCTTCATGTACAATCTTATTTCGTATTGGAGTAGAGCCTATCGTAGGCCCAGCAAAGGCAAGACGGAAAGCAAGCATTAAGTGAAGAAGCAAGGTCCAAACAAAGTAGTGAAAGATTGACATTGAAAAGCTTCTCCATGTCTATATCTGTCCGATGGACCAAGTTCAAAGGAAACGGCTTCTCTACTGCATCAAAAAACCAATCCAAGCCTGAAAAGGAGAGTTGCGGTTAACGATTCCTATAAATTGAGAAAGAAGCATGTTCTTCATGCCCAAAAGCGGATAAAGTAGATGGAACCTGTTCTCTAACCTTCTTTTTGTAGCAGATACTGCATAAAGTTTACCTGCCTTGTAAGGCTTTTGTAGGATTAATCAAATTTGCTTTTTCTCGTTCTATCTCAGAGTATCCATTCATTCGATCTTGCTATCCGCTCTCAATTGAATCCCTTCTCTGTTGTCGACAGGTGTGTCCGCATCAGGACCAGAATCACGGTCTAGTACCTCCGTACTCGAATACCTCCTACTTTATTAATTAGGAAGTGAAGTAGGGAAGTGTTTCCTATTCAAAGTACAGTGCCTTTGGTACATTGGTGCATTGGGGATTTCCAGGTAGCAGGTCGGTTGAGTGAGGGCTCCATCCATAACTGATATAGCTAGCGCACAGGATCTCCCTTCTGCGAACAAAAGGACAAAAGAGCCGGGTCGGGCGTTGATTCGCCGTTGCTATCAGTCGGTCTACTCGTGCCTGCTGCTTACTTTCTCGATCGATGGAATCGGTGATTCGAAAAACCTAACATCCGTAAGGAGTCTCAATCGTAGCTCACTCGTTGCCTTACTCTCCCACAAGATCACACTAAATACAATAGGTGCGTGATCTACTCGAAACGGGTCCTTCCGAATATCCCTATCTTATGAAATACAATGGGGTGGCCGGCTTTACTGAAGTACTGCAAGACAAGGATGCTTCGCACTGGATAAAAGAATGTTCACTCCTACACTGCCTAATAGACAGTCGGAACTCTAGCATCACTCTTTTGGCATCCGGCATAAGAAAGACAGCTCCACGAACGGAGTGGATACGACTGAGGCAGTCACGCAACAAAGGATTTGATTCACGACTGATCCCAACACTAGCTACGGCACCAGGAACAAGGGCTTTTATCACCACGGCACCGCTTGTCCGAGGAAATGAATCGCTTTTCTAAATATGGGAATGGGAATAACGGGACCTCCGCCTCTTCACTCCAGAAAGGAAGAATCGATTTTCTCACGACGGATCCGCATTTCTAGCACAATGCAATTGCAGCAAATGCGCCATGGAATGGAGACTAGATGGGTGTCTTTCCCTAGGAGCTATTCCAGTTTTGAACAAGAAATCAACCTCTGACCCACTCTTCCTTCCCGCAGCCTAGGGAGGCAGCGGCCTCGCTTCTTTCTGCACAAGAAATGAAGCTACCAACGCTGCGCTGTATTAGAAAGCAAATTCATACATATCCCTTATTTTTTATTCAGCTCCGTCGTCTCCGGCTTCATCCAGCTCTCGCGGAGGGCTTTTATTGAGATCCAGCTCTAGCCGAGGACTTTTATTGAGATCCCAATCTCTCGCCGGCTCCGGCTCCTCATTCTGGTCCAACGGGGGGTTTGCCAGAACGTCCGGAGAAAAAAGTGTTTTAAGGGTATCCTTGTCGACTCCTTTGTGGGCCAGAAATTTGGCAACGGCCCGCTTTTCTCCAGGGTCATTAACAAACATGAAAACGTCTTCGATTTTATTCCTTTCTTTCAGCCTGGCTATGTCCTCAATGGGCAAATTCTTCATGACGCTGAATGCCGTAGTCCATTCCTTTCGGACGGCGTAGTTTCGCAGCTTTTCCAGCCAAGAGCTGGAGTCGGGTTTACCTGTAATTTCTTGCCAGTGATTGTAGATGGATCCTAATGATACTACATTATCATCCCAAAGTTCTATTTTTCTTTTCATACTCATAGTTTAGTTTCTCCTAAATTTGTGGAAGGAAGTAAGAACTCTTTCTTTGCTTTGGTAAGCGGAAGTAAGAACGTCGAACATTACATTAAGTTAAGATGCTCTGCTCTGGCTCGTTAGCTTGGGTTGAGTGGAAGGGATTTGGATGAATCCCGAGTAGCCATATAGGTCACTGAAGTGGGTGCGCTTGGCGAGACGCTCGAGAAGTTGTCTATGAAGGGTAAGGGTGCCGCCCAATAGATGGAAACAAGTCTGCCAGCTTTGATGCGGGTTCTAAGCCACTATTTCTCCTCTCCGAGAAAGCTGGTTTGGGTGGATCTATTATTGCTATTGATCAATGCATTTTCCGTTCTTCTGCCATGCCTACTGAAATTAGCAAGACTGCGGTGGAAGTCCCATCCCAGCGGGAAACTATTCGAATTCTATTCTAGCCTCGCCAGAAACATCCCTTCTGCTGCCCTTGTTAAGATCCGGTATGAACCTTTGTTAAGATCAGGCCGTAGACTAAGTACACTCACAAGCAAAACCTATACTCGGCAGCCCTCTACGCTTTGAAAATAGCAGGTTGGACTTTTGGCCCATAGTAAAATGCACTTCGTCCCTCAACCCCTACCAGATTCTAACAACAGGATGAGAGCAAAAAGAAATGGTAATTGGAGAAGAAGGGAAAACAAACCTTGGAATTGGATGCCGAGGAATCTCTAAAGACTGCATTGGATGCCGGTTCTAGTTCTCATAGAAGCAGGTGAGAATCATCCAGCCAGTGATTATGTGTTCCACTACCAACCCTTCATAGGTTTGGGCAAGGAATAGGAATAGTTCAGTCTCACCTATGCGCGAAAGTACAGAATACGATTCCCAATGCATAGGCCCGGGTCAATCCAAGAAACGATCTGGAGCGTGTCAATTCCCGTCATAAAACCCTCTTTTCCAATGATTCCTGTACGAAACCCTAAAAAGAAGATTGAGGAGCCTTTTCGCTGCAATCTGAGTGAGGGCTTCATGACCCTGTTTTGTTTGATATTGGTTGCTCTGTTAAAGGGATCTGTTATCTAGCAAGGGAATGAAATCCATCCCGTCGTCTAGAAAATCTCTTGTCTGTTCTCTAGTCTCTAGCAGCAAGGAATGATTGCCCCGGCCCACGCTTGGAATTGGGAACAAGGTCAGATATCAAGAGATCCAATCTTAGGCTGTATCAAACTTCCGACTTCATGAACTCCCCTTCCACCTATCAAGGTCCAAAGGACCGATATCAGCTCCCATCCCGACAAACAGAAATGATCTCATTCATTCACATCTGGTACCAATACCAATCAATGTGTCAGTTCACTCAATGCGAGTAGAATACGAAAGACAGAACAGGGACCTGGCCAATGGATAAGAAATGGGTAGATTCACACCGGCCTCAAAGAGTTGTCAGTCCCTTTCGAGTAAGCAGCCTAGCCGGCGATTGTGACAGAACTCGGCTAAGAGGTCAATGCTAAGAAGCAGTCAACTCAATTCAAGTCAAGGTGCCGGGATAGCCACTATTTATCCGGCCAGTGGAATAGCTTTCCACCGAGCTTTCACCCAAGCAAGTAAGTAATTCGCTTTCCTCCGTTCGTGTAAGCACTCATGCTTCCACTTCACTCCAGAAAGGAAGCTCATTTCTGCCATAGAAACAAACTCATTTCGGGGCGGGGTTCTTCCCTAATTGGATGCGCATCTGAACCAAGCAAGAAAACTTAGGATGTGCTAGACGGCTTTCGCGATAGTGAGTAAGAGGAAAGCGTTAGCGCAACTGCTTTCCAGCTAGAAAACATCATTTCAAGCACTGGCCTTCCTAAAATACGGACTAGAACTCATCTCATCCATTCCCAAGGCTAGCTCTGTTTTGGTGCGGGTCTAGTAGACAGTTCCCTCTCGTGGTTTCATACATCCATAGATTTGCATTCAGGATATCATCCGTGGGTACAGGAAAGGTTGACTTCTCTCCTTCCATCAAGTCCAGAAGCAAGGTCAATCAAGTGCTGGATCAGCAGGAGCGCGCCCATTCACTAATCGAAATCGTCTTTTCTAACGATTTATGGCCCGAGACCTGAAAAAGAGTAGGAATGATAGATTCCGCTTCCAAAACAAGGGTTCATGAGCCTGTTTCAGATGATTCCTGTGTTCGATTCGAAAGGTGACGTGCCGGGCCTATTCCGTCCAATGACCACAAATACAATCGTACTTTTGATTCTCTTAAAGCACTGAAGAAGCACTGAAGTCTATGGCACGCTTTGGTTGAGCTGGCCTTGGTTCTCACATGAATCACGTAAGCAGATTTGACCTCTGGAAACCACAATATGGATTTCGAAAACTGCATATCCCCGTGATTTTAGGCATCACTCTTGCCCTCTATGGACGGTACGAGGAAAAGAAGAAGCGTGATTTCGTTTTTGACCGGCATGGTAAATGGGTTGGAACTAAACCTATTCATGTAGGAGAAGGGGATGTAAATAGTTTGAATCCTACATCCAATAAGCTAATTAAGAGCTTGCTGGAGCAGAATGAAGATCTCCGAATAGAACTGGCTAATTCTGATCGGTTGAAACCTGGTACACAGAATATCAAAGATTCTAGTAAGAAGAAAGCTTCTAAGAAGAAGTCTGACAACCCTGATAAGAAAGCAGAATAAATAGATAGATAAGATAACCCGTAAGATCAATAAAAAACCTGTAAGAAAAGCAGTAGATCTATCCACCAGCGAGGGTACAGTCCTACGGTACAACCCTAACCACATCTCGAACCACGGAATTCGCAGTGATAGCTTTCTTCTACAGCTCGGTGCTCTTCTACCTAATCTTCAAGAAAGTTGTGCTTTTATAAGGGAAAACCAACTTAACCTATCCTCACTGTAAAGTGATGTGCTAGCGCCTTAGAGCGGTATCCTTTATAAAGTATACCTACACTCTTTAGCAATATTAAATATACTCCAGAGCATATTCAACACATCTCTTCCAGGGTGTCGGCTAACATAATGTTTTTGCCCCACGCATACTAAGTTGATTGCCTTCATCTCTATAGTGATAAAGAACACGAGGGTTATAATAGCCCTCCTGCATAATAACAACTATAGAGATATAGGGTAGGCCGTCAACTATAAAAAAAAGAAAAACCCCAACCCTATATAGAACTACAGGATAAACACACAAATATGACAATACATACTACTAAGGGTACCCAACATCCAGGGCATTCGATGATTATATCTCGTCGTCAAATTTCACCTCCTCCCCTAATTAATTGGGAAAAACAGAAGCTGGTTTTAGAAGTACGATCTATCTATAACGATTCTTGGAGGGTTCGAGGTGTGCTGCCTTTCATGATTGATAATTTCATAAATCAATTGAACTTAACAGATGACTACCGTTTTGGTCCCATTGTTTATTATCAAATTAATATTAAGGAGATTCCCCCTTTAATCTATGATGTGATTCGTATGGAAGCATCGAAGGGGTATTTATGGTTGGATGAAAGGAATCTGGATACTCATAGTCTTATAGGAGTGTATAAGTGTAGAAATCCTATGGACCTACTTGTATTGAAGGGGTTATCCAATGTTATGTTAACAACAGTTATTAAAGCTCAGCCTAACATTTATAAATTCAGAGATCTGAAGGCCCAGCATTACGCATTCTTGAATCGACAAGAAAATGTCGTTAAAGTCGTAAGTATTGATTTGAGTGATAGTATGAATTATATCCCTACATCACGTATATTAACATCCCAGAAATTTACAAACCAATATGGAGTATATTTCAATCTGGTTAAAAGGGTTATAGATCTCCCTATCTATGACTTTCAGAATGACGGCTTTATCCCCTCCACGGGGATAACACCCATAGGTGAAATAACACACGTTATATTACATAATTTCTATCAGAATACTGTAGATTCCTTGCTCGAGTCTCGGTATCCGGGGATCACCTATAGTCGATACGGTCATGAACTATTTATTGTTTTTAAACAAACTGACGAATTCACAATCGACGATTGTGACATAGATAACATATTAGATGTACTAAATCTATATAGTGTAGATATTAAGTGGTCGTCCGATGAGTTATTACTGGCCGACAACAATGACAAAGCTCTTATGCTTTATGAGGATGGAGGCCTTGAGGTGTGGAATTCTGAAGACATTTGATCAAGGGAGTCCTGTTATGTTATAAGAAGACCCCACCCCACCCTGCTAAGGTAAAGCACGGTAGGAAGTAGGTTCTAGCTTACACAATATCCGGAAGGTGGTAAAGGGTTACTCCTTGACCGAGTGAAGGCGAGCCTTGATTCATAGTATGCAGGACGCAGCACTGCTGCCTTAATCTTCCTTGAATAGGAAGGCGGTGTTGAAAAAAAAAATGAAAACGAATCAACATTACCCTTAATGTTTGTAACGCAGGCGTTCGAGCCATAGGATTTAAGTTCAGTACTTGCTTACTACCTATCTAGTTGACAGGGACTGGCCATCGTCGGAATAGAAAATAATATAAGAATGAAGGCCTGTTTCCTTTTAGCGATAGGGGGGTAACCTCGACTCCTATAACAAAGAAGAACTGTATCCCGTACCGCCGTTCTACGCTATACTAGGAAGTTTCGATAACCAGCCCGATCTGAGTTCATAGTCCTTAATCAATAGGTTACTCTTAGGAAAATAAAACAAGTGAAAGAAGTCCCTATAACCCACACTTCTAACCCCCATACCTTACCGTGAGGTAAGTAGGGCCCTCGGTATCTTTATACCTACTAAACCGCTATAAGATACGGACAAAATATGATGAACCCTTTACAACAGGGAAGCAGTAAGGATAGGCCCTTAATGATGCAATCCGAACACCCCCTTAAAAGTGCAATGCGTAGTCGGGTTTTTCTAAGGTATTACAACCCGAAAGAATATCTTTAAATTGGTCGGTATTTTGATATAGATGTGTTTGAAAAATCCCCCATCTTTCAATCCCATCATCTGATATCATATCACTAGCATAAACCTTGTATATTCCGAGTACTCTCTTAGCACGTACATCCCAACTACGATCGGTGATAAGTTTGTCATTTTTGGTAGTCCGTAAAATATCTAAGCAGAGGGTTAGAAAACCCACAGGAATAGGTTGAATATCCTCAGGATTTGATTTTGGTACCAAATCAGATATAACATTGCAATTGTAAATATCAGTCATTTGACGTGCCGTATTCTTCTCTTCATCGGTGAAGCTATCTATTCCACATGCAATAGCGTGATCTATGATATTGTCATAAATAAATTTGTTGATTATGAACAGCGGGTGGCCCATAGAAACTAACGCACGCCTATAAATAGCAGGGCAAATTGCAGCATGTTCTGGGGTAGTCACATAATTATCATGCACTATGTATAAAGGAATAGCCCCCTTATTATCCTGGTATTGAAGGAGATAATCCATAAAACAGAGTGCTGCAAACGCATCCTTTTGATGGATGAAGTTAGCAAAGGATGAGGATGATGTCTTCCTAGTGTCTCTTACATCGGTGGTAATATTTAGTGTCACCGAGGACTTTTTATCACCCTTATCAGGAGTTTTATACTGAAAATTAACTTTTGTGGAGTCGCACAGCTTATAATCTTGTAGGGTGGTCCAGTAATTCGTAGAATATTTGACAGGATGGTCGTGTGCGGCGCCTATCCAGCTAATCGAATGGATAAGATCCATAAGTTGATTCAACTTTACGAAGTTATCTTTCCAAAAATTGATACAATGATCCGAAACTAACTCTATATCATCTGCCATCATGTAATTAGCTAACTTAACCCTAAGGTCATTTCGCATGGTATATTCATGTTTCCCATAGACCTTAGGCATATAGAGTAGTTTCACTATATTACGATCAAACACATTTCGAACCAAATTAGCTATTGATCTAACAGGGGGTGCTTCTTTCCCTGCTTCTAGTTTAACCAGCATTTGCTGCTCTTCAACCTTCCTGATATATTCAATTAATTGATCGAGCATGAATTCATATATATCATGGATTACAGGGTATTCCTTCGAATTCACGGTTAAAAGATTTGTATGAATTCCCATGTTAATATCCAACAAAAAGTAACTCAACATCTGATATGCACTTGCTGAGGCGTCCTGGCAAACAGGCGTGCATAGTATGTCATCCTTGTTATCATGTATCATATAGTTATACAATGTTAGAGATGCTGATAAAAACTGAAAAGGGTTTCTGGCCATGATGACATATAGGAATATATGATCCGAAAACTTGGTTCCATCTTTTTCCCACTGTGCTAGAGTCTGGCACATTAGATTTCCAGCCTCGTATGACTTGCATTTTATGAAATGGAAGGCCATTGATAACACAAAATTATCAAATGTATTAAGACATAAACCAGGTCGGACACTATCCGTATTCTCGGGTTGGATACTATCCGTATTAACAGGTTGGAGACTATCCGTATTCATAGTAACCGCGGGCGAATCCTCACTATCAGCAAAGAGGATGAGTGATCTAACTAGATCGCGTTCGTGGTAATGGAACGGTCCGTACCGGTAATTCCGCCCCCTGAAGTCTAAAAACACAGGTATATAGAATTTATAGCCGGCGTATGCTTCAGCTATTTTTATTATATTTGCTTCGAAGTTGGAACTCTGTATGTTTT
>Ga0268249_1000486_pt1 | contig 18094 bp, 16 predicted proteins | sample AgamicAtPe_FD_200257 | JGI IMG/M metagenome (GOLD analysis project Ga0268249, IMG submission 200257) | Agave microbial communities from Guanajuato, Mexico - At.P.e (v2) (version 3) | ecosystem: Host-associated > Plants > Phyllosphere > Phylloplane/Leaf | place: Guanajuato, Mexico | collected... | reverse complement strand
ACTGCTAACCCGGTTGCTCAGTTCGATTGCAAATGGGATCGTTGCGTCACGCAACTTGCATAGCATCCATTTCTCGCAGCATAGCAGCCTGGCCCACATGTCTTCGGGACAGCATAGGCTGGCTGGCCTTGGCTTGAGTTTACACATCACAGTGTGTACTTACAATGTATGTACCAAAATGACTAAAATAAATGAGAAAAATAAATAGAATGATTAAAAGCTCGACACAATTGAGATAATATCGGGTATCATTTCGATGAATCTTTAGGACGAATTGAATTCATCTGTTATTTATTTGAGAGATTTATCAACCCCTTGCAGTATTATACTATGATTATCAACAAGGCAAGCTCACGGCTTTGTAGCCAAATCAATTCTTCAAAAACTAGGTCATCTGTACTAACTTTGCATCTTTCGAGAACCGCCTCAAGTGCTTCAACAACTCTACAGAATCCTTCCACCCCTCTCATATATCCTCAGAGGCGTGGTTCGACAATAGGAAATTTGAATCTCAGACTAGCCACTGTGACAAAACCGAAAGCCAAATATGGAGGAAGGTTTATGGTAACCCTCTTGCCCGGTGATGGTATCGGGCCAGAAATGATGCGCCATGTAAAGACCATTTTCAAGGTCGGTGGCGTTCCGATTGATTTCGAGGAAATCAATTTAGATTCCATGAACGAGAATATTGAAAAGATGGAGGAAGCGATAACTTCTATTAAACGAAACGGCATTGCCCTGAAAGGGAACATTGAGACTCGCGAACACTCTAAATATTTCAAGAGCCGTAACGTAGAGCTGAGAACTAGGTTAAATTTATATGCAAATATTGTTCACATAAAGAGTCAGTCTGGCGTGCGTACGAGACACCGAAATCTCGATTTAGTTTTGATCAGACAAAACACGGAGGGCGAATATTCATCAATCGAACACGAGACTGTACCTGGCGTCGTTGAATGTCTCAAGGTTGTGACTCAGAAGAAATGTGATCAGATAGCTAGGTATGCATTCAACTTTGCCATTCAAAACAACAGAAAAAAGATCTCATGTGTCCACAAAGCAAATATTATGAAAGTTAGTGATGGGCTCTTTCTAAATGTCGCCCGCGAGGTATCGAAAGATTACCCTGAAATAGAATTCGAAGATATAATCATTGATAACTGTAGCATGCAACTAGTCTCTAATCCCTGGCAGTTCGATGTTCTACTCTTACCGAACCTCTACGGTGCAGTACTGACAAACATCGCATGTGGTCTTGTTGGTGGACCTGGTCTTACCTCCGGAGTTAACTTCGGGGACGAGTATGCTGTGTTCGAGACTGGTGCACGAAACACAGGCAAGGCGATGGCCGGAAAGAATACGGCGAATCCGATAGCTGTTATTAATGCTAGCGCAGATTTGCTGCAGCATCTTGAGTTGGACACTTACGCTTTCAAAATCCGGAGAGCAATCAACAAGGCGCTGAATGAGGCTCACGTACATACTTCGGATATCAAAGGTCAATACTCGACGACTGACGTGGTCAACTTTATCACAGATGATATAAGGAGACGATCGAGCCTAGATTGACAAGATCAGAGCGAGGAATTTTTTTGGACGAATGCTAATATCTGAATAACACGAGAAAGTTGTTTGAGCCGTAATCGGTGAATCAGAAATCTGCATCACCTAGCTCTACGAACTTCGATTCCAATGCTAACGCACCAACCAACGTCGGCATTCTATACACCCATACCATAACTCATTTAACAGCTCCGGATTGTCAGTCTTAGTGACCGAAATGATCTTTCAAAGACACAATTGTGAGCTATACTATGACCACACCTTGATGTTTTGGACCGCCACAGAAATATCAATGAGTTCTAGTGTGCATTTGTATCTGAGATCCATGTATCAGTGATGCAACTGATTTTACCACGATAGATCACGGTCGATGAAACTCTTAGTGTTACAATTATATCAAGTAAATAACTGCCTTTGTCAACTGTACTCAGAGAACACCTCGGATGATGTTAAACCTACACCAATCTGAGGAAAAATTAACACTGTTGTAACGATGTCTTTGTAGTTTTGATGACGGGGCACTTTTGCCGCTATGGGTAGTGGTTCTGGCTTTGGTAGTAGAATGATATCTAGATTATAGTTAGTGTTTATTTTTGGTTTTGAATTCATTGGCTGACCATCGGCGCGAATTACAAACAGATCGCTACAGTGCGGACTAACAGCTGTGCGACCAATAAACACTAGAGTACAAAATCAATCGGTCAACGACTGTGCAGCTTTGAAAAGAAATAAAAAGAGGTCTTTGAGAATATTATGTACTCACAACTAAAATAGGTAAATGGATCTTATTTGTTCTCGGCTTCTCGAGCTAGCTCCTGTAAGCCCCCGATAAATCAATTTGTTCTTATCTGTTTTAGATGACTCAGTGACAAACCCGACGTCCACCTCATTTTAGATGTTGATAGTGCTTTTTGACTTCAAGTTCCGCGTTGTTTGGACTGTTCACTATGAGCGGTTGTAACGACAGCCAACCCAATGGTGGTTTAGCATCATCAATTGGCCCAGAGAGTGACAAGTCATGTTCATTAGACGACAAACCACGAATACTCATCATGGGGCTCAGAAGAAGCGGAAAGTCGTCCATCCAAAAAGTTGTGTTCCATAAACTGTCGCCAAATGAAACACTGTTACTAGAAAGCACGAACAAGATAGTCAAGGATGACGTATCCGACTCTTCGTTTGTATCCTTTGTTATATGGGACTTTCCAGGCCATTTAGACTTCTGTGATCCAACCTTCGACGCGAAACATATATTTGGAAAATGTGGAGCACTTGTATTTGTGATAGATGCCCAAGACGATTACACTGAAGCAATGAACAAGTTGCACTTGACAGTAGTTCATGCCCACAAGATTAATCCCGACATAACATTTGAGGTATTCATTCACAAGGTGGACGGATTGTCTGATGACAGCAAAATTGAGGCCCATAGCAACATAAATATCCGGGCCAATGAGGACCTGATGTTTGCAGGCTACGAAAACGTTCGCCTAAGTTTCTATCTGACCTCAATCTATGATCATACAATTTTCGAGGCTTTCTCGAAAGTTGTTCAAAAATTGATCCGTCAACTACCAACTCTTGGAAACCTACTCAACTTTTTCATCTCAAACTCTGGAATAGAGAAAGCGTTCCTATTCGACGTTGTTACGAAGATCTATATAGCTACAGACTATGCTCCTGTCGATATGCAGAGCTATGAACTATGTTGCGATATGATTGATGTTATTATAGATATATCGTGTATTTACGGGTAAGTCCCGGGACAATCCCCACTCCTCCAACCATCTGTTAACACAATAGTCATTGACTAGACTAACTGACTCTGTCCATCGAACTCGACCGTCTAGAGTCGAGGAGGCGAACGACGGAAGTGCATTCGACGAGCAATCTTTTTCGGTGATAAAGTTGAATAATGGTATGGCGTTATATTTGAGAGAAGTAAACAAATTTCTTGCTCTAGTTTGTATTTTAAGAGAGGAAAACTTCAACGAAAAGCAAGGTGTGATCGACTATAATTTCCAATGTTTTCGACAAGCAATCAAGGAAGTATTCGAACTAAAAAACGTACGATTCATATCTAGCTGCGGATATGCGGATAATATGGCTTCTTGATCGAACTAACTACAGTAGACAGTTGACCGCGCAATGAAACTAGGTCTTCGAAAGGATTTTCCCACCGGATATGACTCTAATTCAGCTACAGCATGTGTCGAACTGACTATATTGTATCAATTATACCAACTCGATAGTAATAAAAATGCACTCGCGAACTCGATCTGTGGTTCAGAATTCAGATTATATCGTTCCTCTGTCTCTCACAAGGTCTAGATTGGTCAACAATCGATGGTTCACTGATATCGATACAAGCGCTGTCAGTCGCTGCCAGGAGCTCAATTTCGGAAATGCTGCGTTCAATATGGGTGAGGGATCTCGGGGCATTACACATGAGTCCTGCACTCTGGTATTGAAAATAGGAAAAGCCGATAACCATCAACTACGATCGCAGGATGGAGACCACTTCATGCACAAATGAAGATGAGTAACCAAGATCAAACAGAACAATTGCATACAAGTAGCCACATCATCAGCCAAGGTTCTCAGTTGCCAAAAACTCGCAAAGAACCCACTGATTTGGCCTGTATGAAATTTCGAGCCAAAATAGTCCATCGTGACACTCGAATTCTGAGGAGCGATGCGGTGTGAAACATTCACTCAACCAGATATAAACTTAAAGCCAGTAACATTGAGGCTGGAACCGGAACAGAGTTAAACTGCGAATCAGCTGTGCGGTGGAACCAAAACTCTCTGAGTGGAAACTCAAAATATTCTGAGAGAACCCATTCGTGAAGTTGCAATCTATTTATCTTTCACCCTCAATTTGATTACGAGGATAGCGGTCTTTATTCCGGGCCGCAGCACAAATTCCCTCCTTCTAAGGTGCAAGACCCATTTGTTACTATTAATCCAAACAAGTCTCCGATCATTCGTTAACCTGACGAAAGCCGGAACAGAATTATCAAAGATGGGCTTTGAATCGCACCGATCTAAGAAATTGGTACTCGTTAAGTTCCTTGTATGAGTTAGGGCCTTTCGAATCGGGCTTAGACGTCGTATCCTTGTGCGTAGAATAGGCAACAGTAACAACACAGCCAAAAACGTATCAGCTTCCATTGGGTGCCCAATATATTCATTTGTAAAGTACCAAGCATGCCGAATGGAAGAATTATACTGGTCGTGGACAACAGGCGCTTCGTGGTTGATCCAGCAATATTCTCTGCTTATCCTAACACAATGCTGGGCAGGATGTTCGGGTCGACATCGACACCATTATTGACCCGACCGAATGACAGAGGAGAGTACGAAGTCGCTGATGGCATATCCGCAGATTTGTTCAAGGCCATCCTGGACTTTTATCGAGATGGCATAATACGTTGTCCAAACCATGTAAGCGTTTGCGAGCTCAGAGATGCATGCGACTATCTTCTCATACCTTTCGAGTCAACTACAGTAAGGTGTTTTGATCTGTTAGGTCTAATGCATGAGTTGAGCAATATCGGTGCCAAAACCCAATTTGCAATTTACCTAGAGGAATCCATACTACCAGAAATGGTAGTTGCAGCACGTAGAGGTAGTCGTGAGTGTCATATAGTTATCCTCGCCGATGACGACGTGGTGGACTGGGATGCCGATTATCCACCTCCAATGGGAGAGGAGTTTTCACAAATTATACACTCAACACCCATTTACCGCTTCTTCAAGTATGTTGAAAATCGAGAAGTTGTCAAACAAGTGCTCAAAGAGCGCGGACTGAAAAAAATCAAGCTCGGAATCGAGGGGTACCCAACACACAAAGAGAAAGTTAGGCGGCGGTCCGGCAGTAGACCAGAGGTTATATATAACTACGTTCAAAGACCATTTGTGAGGATGAGTTGGGAGAAAGAAGAGGCGAAATCCCGCCACGTTGACTTTCAATGCGTGCCCTCAAAATCGTCGACTAATCTAGCTGAGGGTGCCGTCCTGACGGATGCCGATGGTATCCCTTTCGCCCCAGGTGATCAAGTCGCAGGTGGGGCACTGGCAATGGGCATACCAAGAGACCTGGTTGGTGTCAATCCCTCCATTTATGATGATGCCGACTTGGAAGCCCAATCAACGCCAGCTGATGAACACCCACCAAACGAGCTGGAGCAGAATTACCCGCCCAGAGGATCCCCTCAGCCACAGTTTGTTGCTGAAGATGATGAAAGTAGTGGAAGTGGTAGGTGATAAAACATACATCAGATATGATTAAACCAAACATTTCAGTTTTGATCAGAGCTCTTCTGTAAGGACAGCGCACCTCTACCTGGTTGACTCACTCTCCAAATTGTTAGTCCTAGTTTACACCTGTCTGGCAGCCAGACTTCGTGCTCAAAATAGTACTTAGGACGCCCTTTATCCCGTGATCAATCTCGGGCCACGCCATGCACATTGTACGTATGGACACTGGCTTTGAGCCATTAGCTCAGGCGTGGCAACATCCTGTACTTAGTCAGGTTGAGCATAAAGGTGTGAGTTGGTGCGACAGGCTGCGCTCTTCGAGAATTCGGTCTCACACAATTACAATTGTGAACAAGTATAAAATCGATCAATTTATAGCTGTCCTTCAAAGTTTCATCTGAAAACAAGTATGGCAACAACTGAGAGCGCAGGTATCAAGGATGCCCATCAGCTTCTGACAGATGTCATCAGCAACGAAGACAGATCAGCAACTAGCAAGCTGTACAGCAAATGGGCATCGAACTATGAGGCCGACATGCGAGCTGTACAATATTTTGGGCCGACTAAGCTCATGGAATTCTTCGAAAAACTTGGTGTTCCAGAGGGCGGGAAGATACTCGACGTCTGCGCTGGCACAGGTGGCCTTGGTAGGGAGTTAGTAAAACGTGGTTTCACCGACATTCACGCGATAGATGGATCAGAAGCTATGCTCGCGAGGGCTAAGGAGGAGGGAAACTACAAGAGCTACACGCATCTGCTCTTCGAGCCAGATTCAAAGCTTCCCTTCGACGATAACTCGTTCGATTGTGTACTACTGGCGGGCGTTTTTGCTCCAGGACACTTACCAATCGTCGCTCTGCGAGAGGTCTGTCGAGTTACCAAGAAGGGTGGAGTAGCAGCCTGGATATGCTGCGATCCAGCCTATTATGAGGATAAAGACAAGCAATATGCGGACAAAGGCTTTTACAAGATTGTAGATGAACTTCGCGACAAAGGGCTCTGGAAAGTACGTGAAGGTTTTCCTGTTTCGGTCCCATACATTGAGTACAGTGATGGATTTGTAATGGCGTACGACATAACTGGCTAATCACAAGGTTGGACCGCACTATTTAATAATGATCTATCGATTCAATATAATCATAATCGCTTTAACCACAATTTGCAGTGTTTTCATCTATTAGGTATAGACTTGAGGTTGTTGATTCTAGTTTTGAGATCCGGCCAGTTTTTGTCTGAGCTGTCTTTCACTAGATAAAGGAATGAATTGAAGAAGCTTTCAGGATCGACCTCTGCTACTGCTCTTGGACCCCAGGAGAACGTTCGTGATTCTTGGTGCTTGTCCATTCTTAAATAGAGTCTTTTGGTGAAAGAGTCCAGGTAGGATTTTGTCTCATCTCTGGTCAGATTTAAGGGTCTTAGAGAGGCCTCAATTTCGTCTTCGCTGAGACGCTCATCGGGTGCAACGAAGATGTCTATCAATACAAAGTATAGAACTGCAAGTTCATTACACATTGCCTCAGAATGGTTCATTAGATCGGCAAAGTCAGTTTTACTATTGATTAGGAGGTATCTTGTTTTGTCCTCGAGCTCATAGAGTCTCATACCGAAAGTTTTGTTGAGCTCCTTATTGGCCTCTTGTACTATAGCTGCAGCAACTCGGTAGTTCACGGTAGGAAAGGCGAGCTTGTTGAGCTCCTGTCTTTTAATTGGATTCCTGTCTTGGCCCAGGATTATGATAGCTTGGACACAATTCCTCAAAAGTTTATCACGGATAGTGGCTTCAAGTTTGCTTGTTGCATCGAGAGCTTCTTGGCTCGGTCGCAGGGGAACAAACATCGTGCCGCTGAGTGTGGAACTTGACAATCAGATGCAGGATCACTTCAGAGGTCTTTTGGAACATTTGATGAATCTAATCCAAATAGAGACGGTGAGGAGCAGGTTTTTTGGATCTCTCCGTGGTGATTCGGTAATCAGATACGCGTGACTGGTGCTGTACAACCATGTGCGGTGACTGTGCGGATCTGGAAATTTGAAAATAGAGAGTCGGGCGAATTGTACAGAAGAAAACGCAGATCCGTTAAAGAAATACACCAAATTCGCAGAATTGGAAATGTCAGCGAATATGTACTCACAACTAATTGAGCCGTGTGTTGTACTCTGAGGTTGGACCCTTGTTCAAAAATCGACCACAATCTGTCTATTGCTAGATCAAGTCTTGAAAATGTTACCTGAGTCAGGATAGAGCTCTAATGATATCACAGGAGGTCTTAGCATAATGTACGCTGCATGTCCGCTACGTCACCATGGCTTGCCAATATCTCTTTACAGAGGAAATACTGAACATGATGCACGCTTTTGGTGATTCTGGTCAGCCACTTCATGAATCTGCAAGATTAATCGAATCAATAGTACATGAACAACTTGATGCTCTTATAGATAAAGCTACTGACATAGCTAATCTCAGAAATTCCTCCGTTATAGGCGCAGAGGATATTTTGTTCTTACTTAGGAAAGACAAGTCTAAGCTTGTTCGTCTCATTAACCATCTCTATGTTAAAGATATCAAGTCCTCAATAAGCGATGGTGCATCTAACCCAACCGAATTACGTATGTACGATGTTACTAGATCCCATCAAAGTAGACGTGTGAAGATTTGCTACGATTACCTAACACAATTGGATGAGTTTGGAGAGTATAAGAAGGTCTTCAATCAAGCACTATTCGACGAAATTAAGAACCAGCGACTTAGAAGGATTGATTCATTAACTAGAAACATGTCGCACCTAGACTATGTTATATTTACCAAAGCGCGTCAAGTCAGTTTTATGAGCAAAGTGAAGCCTGACAAGTTCAGCGAATGGCTACTTGGTGCGAAACCACACGTAAAGATGAGCGTGTTCGCCTTCGAAATGATTCAATACCTAGCTCACGAGACTGTGGCTCAAATTATAGACATGGCTTTGTTGGTCAAGCAAGATATTGAACGGGATCCGAACGACCCTCTCTCAGTATTGATTACAAAAAGCGCTCACAACAATTCCGAAAAAGCTAACCTCAATAGCCATTGTCAACAGCCTAGATCCTTCAACATACCGTACAATGTCACAAACCCAAACCACCAGAAATGTGTCACACCAAGTCATATTTATGAAGCTCTGAGAAGGTATTGTGCTCCAACAGGGCCTTACAAAGACTACCAGCTTAGGAGTAGGGAATCACCCTTGATTATTCTGTGCATTTAATTTTGTTTTCTTTAGCCAAAATCTTCTCAAGCCTACCAAATGTTGATGATACCGAAAACTAGACTGAGGTTTCTCAAGATAAAAGACTTCTTTTCCAAGACGGTTTGCCCTGTTGGATTTCAGTTCCACCCTCAGGCTTGGCGCTTCCGTTGAATTTGTTCTTGGCCTTGTCTTTGAGAGTTCCCTTCATCTTTTTCTCTATAAACTTTCGCTCCCTCTCCATCTCCACACGTAGCTCTCTTATCTTCTTCTTCAAGAGGTTGCGATCATTCGAATTGAGAACACCAAGACCCTTCAGAACGGTACTATCCAAGTTTATCAGAGATTGGCCGTTCACATTTCTGTCTTCGAATTTAGAGATGTATTGATCTAAGCCCAGAGCTAGCAACCAAGTGCTTACCTGAGTGGTAGTCCATTCAGATACAGGTTTGTTATGCCATTCGTTTGTCTGGAAAGGAACTTGTATATCTTGTGTGGGTTGGAAGTTGTCATCTTTAGATGTTGTCGAATGCACAATCGAAGAGGTTGAATTCAAATGGAGATCGTTGGCGGATGGCCGCTCTCGGAGCTTGCTCGGCGTTACAACGTTTTCATTATAATTGCTCGCAACATTGTGGTTGTTGTTGTTCAGGCTGTTCAGTGAGTTGGTGGAGGGGTATGAGTTGACTGAGTGGGGCGGAGACGGCTCGTTAATCGAAACGGGCAATGGCATAGGATTCAATCCGTGGAACAATTTCGTTGGCTGTGAGCTAACCCCAATCGGATGTGGTAAATTTGGTTGACTTAGTCTATGAAATGCAAATTGGCAGCTTGAATTTTGGCTGTGTTTGTTGCTCTCTAATTGTTGATTCAGAAGGTTTTCGCTCGGAGCTCCCCTCACAGAGGGTGACGTTGGTGCTTGACCTAGTGGTCCATTTGCTACCATTGCGGGACTGCCGTTGCTCATCAGGTTTGATAGCTGCTGCTCTAGCATCGATATGACGCGCTGCTTTATTTGGGGATTTTGTGTCGATTGGTTCGCTCTAAAGTTATCCAATATTTGTCGAACCAAACCAAACACGTCTAAGCGAGCTTGACATTGTCTTGAGTAGTTGGTTTTGTCAGTCGTGTCGTAAAACTTCAGTCCGTCTTCTAAAATGGTTCGATTAACAGTTTCAATAAGAGAACCGAGCTCAAATTCAATTTCATCCAATTTTTGCTGATAAAGTTGCTCCCTTCTAGTGAAGCTTTGCTCTCTAGATTGCATGTCCTTAATTATTCGCTTGGCTCTATGATACTTCTTCTCTAACATTTGACTAGAGTCTTTAATATCATTGAATTGTTTTTCAAATCTATCTGCCTGCTCGCGAGCATCAGAAGCTTGATTTTGAGAGATCTCCAATCTATTATTCAGATCTCTTAGGTCCTGCTCAAGTTCATTCAATTTGATCTCGTTATTGTTCTTCAAGTCATCCAAAGACTTGACAGCTTCATAATATTGACCTTGTAGGTCCCTGAGATTCTGCTCCAGAATATGTTTGAGACTCACCTCTCTTTCGAGAGATTCGATATACTCTTTATCCGCTCCACGAGTTTCATCTTCATTTCTGAATTCGATTTCATGAGCTGAATATTGGAAGTGATTTGAGACAGATTCAATGGTTAGGATTCCATACACATGACATTAGGTGAATTTAACGAGAAGGATTCCGCGTACCAACAAAACGGAGAGAACTCAAGAATTGCGACAAGTTGCACTTCTTAGACCATAGAATATTGGAGGTGTCATTGGTTGGGCGGGGAACTAAAATTCTTTGAGTAAAGTGGGTGACATCAGCTATATCGAGGTATAGTGTCAGAGCTAAGTTAAAGATACGAATCCGCGAGGTAATGCGCTACCATGCAAGTGATGCCAGCACCTGGGCATGCGGTTTCGCCGTTTAGTGGTGGGGACTCGTGAAATGAACCAGCCAGTCAACTCTATTGGCAGATGGGCGTGCGCGACCAACAGGTACTTACATGCGCAGAGCTAGACAAGTTAGGTCAAACTTAATAAACGAGATCTTGGGCCGCACATGTCTCGAAATGGCAATGACTGCTTTCACCGCTGGCAAGCGGGGGCAAACTTTCAGTCGCACACACCCATGTATAAGACAACTGCACGCCCACGTAGATTTATCCACATACCCTGTATCAGCTCACAATTTACTTCCATTCGCATTGTCCCAAGAGATTCAGTCCCACTCGCTTTCCGGACAGACTGGCTTTCAGGCCATCGAATTGATTCACTTGTTCCAAGCAAACTTTCAATTCTAGGCCGAATGCGCACAAGGACCATCTCTACGAGCGATTAACAGTCCAAGTTAAGATTAACAAACTCAGTCGTTTCTACGACAAATGAATCAGTTTCCACAGTGTCTTAGGCCAAGCCTTAGCCTGAATGCAGTTGGTCATCTTGTGGATAATGACAGAGCAACTACAATCCAAAGCCTCAATACTCCCTCTCGAAACTGTGATGTATATGGACAGTGCGAACCTTAGGCAACTTCATCATCACTCTAAGAGCGAACTCAAAGCAATCGAAGGAAATTGATTAAGATTAGAAGATCCTATGCTAAAAATGAAAACTAACCTCATTACAATTGCAATCTATCTAATCTTACAATTAGCTTTAGTTGAGCCATTTAAAAATGAAACGAGTATCGACGAAGGGGGTCTCGTATTTGAGGTACCACCATCATTCAAGCCCAACAATGACCCGGAGAACACACTTGATATTGTTCAGAAGGCTCGGAACAATGAGATTAGTGCAGAGATGATCACGAACAAAACTCGTGCAATGATATCCTGCGAAACGGGCGAAATACTCGTCAAAATTAACTTCACTGAACCTTTTAGGGGTGTAGCTTATGCAGATTATGATAGATTCTCGCCGTGCAAGTTATTCGGTGAAGGTGGTGATTATTATGAAATGCGTCTACCGCTAAAAGGATGCGGCACAAAGCAGGAGGCGCCTCGACTATTTGTAAATAATATTGTAATACGATTCCATAGATCTCTAGAGTTGGAAGAGGATGAGGTTAAAACAATTGTATGTCGGTATCCACCACCACAGGCACCCGCACCGCCACCTCCACCAGGACTTCCGGCTAAAGTTGTTAACGCACTGCCCGAGCCAGCAAAACTAACTCAGTATGAACCGTTCGTAATCATAGCCGGCCTACTATTCTTTGCGCTATTATTGGCGGGAGTGACCACTACCTCCTATATGACAAGAAAACAAACCCTAAAGCCAATCAATACACCATTGCCAATAACCTCGAAAACAGAATACGATGACTACATAGACAATCAATCGATAATAACTACAGAGGCAGTAGACACTAACGTAAAAATAATTCCATTCCCTAAACTAAGCACCCAGCTTGTAGATGATGTCTTTATAACAAACATCGATGAGGTTGAGACCATGGAAAATCTAATTCATCATAAACACCTAACTCCAAAGCCTCGAATCGAGCATCATAGTTACGATGATACTTTTGTAACAAATCACGTGGAAACCATCGAGGAAGAGACGTTGAGGCAACAAAAGTTAGCGGAACGACGACACTTAAGTCGCTTAGAATGTGATGATGCATACTTAAACAACCAAGATGAGATCATCGAAGAGGAGAGACTATCGCATCAAAGAGTACTTGCGAAACCTTCAAAGCTGGAAGTTAGGACAATCGAGGACACCTTCATCACTAATGTCGACGAGGTGATTGAAAGAGAAAACACGACTTACCTGAAGAATCATGAGACATGCTCTGAGAAGCAGGTTGGGGATCATGAGGGGCTTCAGCCGTATTTCCGAGATTGTTAGATGTAGGAAGATTGCTCTGATTGGTAATAAACTGATCTACAGCACCCACAATTTCGGCTGAATGTTGACTTTCTGCCTCTCTTCTTTCCTTGCGTTCTTTTGATTTTTCTATCTCGTACTCGGCTGATGCAGCGACAGGATCTATGTCATCATTGCGCCTGTCATAGTCCTCTATGGCATGGGTGCTGAATATTTTCACCGGCTCATCGCTGAATCTAACTTTGGATTTAATTGATGATCCAGTCTGATTTGAAGATTGGTCTGCCAGAGAACTTTTGGATGAATCATCTATCAGCTTGTTTTCTGACTCCTTCGTATCAGTATTAGTGATGGGCTCAATAATTTTGGTTTCGGAGTTTTGGACGGTTTTCTCTGGACTAGTTGTTGGCATCGAAATAGATGCAGTGCGACTTAGTAATTGTCTCGCCTCCTCTTCGGTCATCATTTCGACCTCTTGGAAACATTTCTCAAAATCTAACGTGTCTGGGATACCACTAATGTCACAATTACTTAGATCTTGTATGGCAGAGTCTACGTCAGGATTTTCCTTGCTTGCGTCTCGTGCAATTTCGAGAACTATCTTATCAATTAGGTCCTTTGGAGGCGGCTTGATCTGTGGATGAATTTTCGGAGTGGTGGGTCCTCGAGCTTTGGCATTGCCATCACTGGTAGTGCCTGAGCTATTTGAGTGCGATGCTGATCGGTTTGAAATGACTCTTGGCTGAGGTCGGGGGTGGCTTGGCTCCGATTTTGATACAATGGTAGATTTGTGTATATCAACGTTAGAACCTGATTTACCAGAATCATTGGAACGCACGATGGGTCCAGCTGAGGTGCGGGACCTAGGCGAACCGCCGTTGCTCATGTGTGATGTTGCTCTGGCGGCTGCAGAAGCAGCATATCGGCTTGTCACCGTTCCTCTAGGCTTTTCGGGGGCGATTGGTCGGTCGGTTTTGGTAACTGGACCGACGTTAGCACTCGAAAGTCGCTCGAACACAGCTTTGGCACTTCTGAATCTCGAGACCCTACTCGCGGTTCTATTTAAACCACCACCAGTAGAGGACCGTTGAGGCGATGTAGTTGAAGTACCATTGATGCTGTTGCTACTTCCGCTCGATGCAGAGCCCCTCTCTTTCTCTCTATCATTACTGTTGCTGTTCTGAATTGCTGAATTAGCTGACATGGCGCCACAGTTGAGTCGTTCCATGGACATGGCTTGGCGCCTGTTAGCCAATAAGTTTCTATTGGCATTGCTCGAGGCTGAACTCAATGTTCGGCTTCTTATTTCTTTGATAGTGGTTGGTGAATTTTCGTTGCTGACTTGTTTGCCAGTGCAGTTTGTCCCATTGCTTGTGCCCAGTTTGCTAGCTGCTTGTGGACGATACATGTTATCCAAGTGACAACTGACTATGAATGCGTCCACCTAGCGGTCTTCGGTCAAGATGCTAGATAATGGACGTCGTTCACTCGGTAAAAGCGAGCTAGATAAGCAAGATAGATCCCTCTTTTGGTGGTTAATATTGTAGTATTTCATTGAGCAAGAGCTCGCATTCGCAATGTATAAAAATTAATAATAATGGTACAAAAATATCCGCTGCAATAGTTGAACGTTCTTCTCTAGTCTGGCAAAGGGTTTCATTGGGTGGACGCAATCTTTTTGCGATTTTGATAGGAATATCCTAGCGGTTTCAGTAGATGCGTTATGTTGCTCAAGACCAGTCAGTGGTTAGTTTGCTGCAGCAGCTGTTTGTTGTCAAACAGAATGTCGTCCCTTCTCGCTTAAGTTCTTTCCAACTGAGAAGCTCCCCTCACAAACGACGATCTTCCTTCTCCTCCTCCTAATCCGTTAGTATATTTCAATTGGCAGTTCGAGGTAGCTCACAGGTGGTGGACGTTTGATGGTTGGATGGATAGTCTTGGAAGAGCTCTCAAGCTGAATCGGAAAGGTTTGCGCTCGAGGCGCAGATTCGCCTCAACCAAATCGTTACCAATACCAATAATGAGCATGGAAAATTCTTCCGACGGCCAACACTGTTCAAGCAAATCGTTGGACGTAAAACAATTTCTTTCATGGAGTTTGAATGCTGCCAAAAGTGTTCTCCGTTTCGCCTCCACTCGGTCGGCCTGCTTTTCAGCTGGTTCAGCTTCGACTTCTATTGCTTGGTAATGCATCAACTAGCTTCAATACACTTTTTCTTCTTCCCTCCTCTCCTCTTCTCTTCAATCTCGCTTCAAAGTTAAAAAGCCTCCCCTGAGCTGCGACTCCCCCGAGCTCAACTCCTTCAAGACTTTTTGGCCTGGACAGGATGAAGGAGGCTTAGAAGAGGGCGAGCAACTTGACCTGCATTCATATCTATGGCTTACCGCCGGTCCAGGCGCTTTGCACAGCTGAGAGGGGAGGCAGAGAGCGAGAGAGGCTTGATTGGAGCCAGAGTTGCTTTGGACCAGCGAAATCCGGAGGGAAGAGAGGCCGAGCTGACCGTCGCTCGTACACAGAACCTTTCCCCCGATTCCACTCTACGAGCTAGCAACAGTGACGCGTTACACAGACAGAAATAGCAACCAGTTCTCTCCGCTGCAGTGCCCAGCGCAGAGCTCACTCCAGTCGTCCCTACGGCTCGTTCTGTCCGTCTCAAAACGTTCGCAAGCCAACTTTTGCGTTTGAGATAAGGGAGTTTATGCGCGCGAACGCAGGAGAAACCTCCTCCACTGGTCAGCGCTAACCGGCGCATCCTCCTCTTGCGGCTCTCCGTCCAGCAAGGCTAATCATGAAGCGCGCAGGGCTCTGCAAGAGTGCAGCCGGGAGCCAGCGTTTGGTGAGAATGAACCGAAAGTCCGAATGGAATCGAATTGGGCAGCCTGTTGGGCTTCGAGAAAAGGGGGCAGAGAGAACCTTTAAAAAAAGAAGCAACGGGTTGGCTGGCGCAGGCGCGTTGTGCAACAGCAGCCTCTCTGGCGCTCCATTTGAAAATCAGGTTCGCGCCTTCTCTCCCTCCCTTGACCATCTTTTCATGTGAGTTAACTCGAAAACTGGTTATACTCTGCGGGCGGATTCACTTGGCGTCAAGATTTTAGCGCATAATGAGCGGCGCTTCTAGCGCAAACTATTCACCATTGAATCAAGCAATGGATCATGACGAAGACGATTGCGCTCGATCACCTCAGCGGCCAGTTTATTGCCTAAATGGGCCCATTTGTTAAGCCTCTGATATACATCTATCATCACCTAGGGCTGAATTTAAGCTGAGAAATTTGAAGTTGAGTTCAAGCCATCATCATAAGCTCGCATTAGTTCGTTCACTTTCAATCGATCCAACAAGACGGCTTCATTTAGCCCCTGGCTCTTTTTGAGGCTCTTGAATTCTAGCCGGCAACTCAACACAACCGATAATGCCACCAGTCTCATCAACTAAACGAAGAAAAACGTCGACATTGATTTTCGGATAAGTTCTCAAAATCGGTAGGGTCAGCTTGAACTTATATGGCTTGTCGGACTCGAGAGGGCAATCGAAGCCATAGTTGCCGCAAGCGTTGTCAGGGTTCACGTGAAATGGCACAGGAAGGGTATTCAATTTGCCCGCTACCTTCACTTTGACTTGCTGAATCCGTTGTTCTGGTGCAAGTTGTTGGAAGTATTTTCATTGGGAAAGCAAGCGGTTTCAAAGCGATAGCAAATCAGGGGGTTAGAAGTGGGATAGATGAAAGTTGCTCCACCATAGTTGACTAGGGAGGGAAGTCAACAGGTTTTTGAGCTTATTAGCTACAAATGCCAATCATACTAACTTGGAACGAAGTCCACCTCGATTGATTTGTTAAAACCTCGCAAAAACGGACAGACGTCTTGAGAGGACTCGCAATCGCTGACTCTGACATTGCTTATCGTGGCCACAGATTTCTCGAGCTCTGGTAGGATTTTTGTGCCATCATAATCAGTGCTTAAGTTGGTTAGTGTCAATTTGGCCTTATATGGATCACGAAGTCCCTGCCAAGGGTGGCCGCTTACTTACCACAAACACTAAACTTGGTGGCGTGCAATAGGTGCGGATATGCAACAATGGCCACAATCGCAAATGCGACGTATCTTCCAATCATGACTTGAAATTTTAATTTGAGCTTCTATATCGTTCAACTTTCTAGCTTTTTGAATGGTGAACTCTCTGGCTTGTATCTTCCGACCAATGTCCTACATGGGCAATACAAGACTGAACATCAGATATACTTTCTCGGCAATGAATCTGTTGGCGTCACATGGATAGTCTGCAAAGCTCAGATAGACTGAGCTCATTCAACTGACAAAAAGAGTCTGCCTAAATGCAATGAACAAGAGGGAGTATTTTAGGCTTCACTCGAGTGGGACCAAGCCAAGACAGGGCACTGTGTTTATCTTTATTTGATCAACAATTTTGTGCACCATCATCACGATTGGTGACATCTACTATTCTTGATAGTGTGCTCCTCGCTGTTCTAAGCCTGCTGAAAACGAGTTCAAAGATGTCCGGGATCTAACAGCATTGTGCCGACACTTGTGGCTCCCATTGTAGATGCCAAGAACAGATACATCTATGAACCTTGAGGATTCATAAAACTAATTTCCCGTCTGCTATAGCCTCTTCCTCGCTACTTTTTGATATTATCTCAATCAGCAGACCAAAGTTATTTACCCTCTGCAGAGAATTAGAGTTAACCGTAGATACATCATTGTCACGAATGGCAAGTTTACGTCTTTTTCTTCTCATTCATAATTTGCAAAAGTTCAAACAAACCTCACTCCATCGCTCGCATGATGAGCAATTACGAGCTGAACTAATCTTTTGCTGTGGTTATGTCAGTGTGAGAAAGTGGTGAAACCGCGCGAACGATTGTCTACCTGCGATTTGGATTCATGAAACTCCTTCTGAATCCTCGAAAGACCTCTGCACAGAGATATCTAATCAACGTCGCTACGCCACCTCTATTAGACTAGCACAAACCAACTAGCTGTGAAATATGCACCGATCAAACATTTGTTGCATTCCGAATCGATTTTAAGTGACCAAGGATTTGGATGACGACGTCAGGATTCACTTATTCAATGAACTGTGTGTGGGTGCAAATCTAAAATTTGTAAGTGCGACGCCTGGTCGTGCGCATTTGGAGAAAACATTTTCTCGAACTAGAAATTTCTAGAAGCTTAGGCAGG
>Ga0268249_1000480_pt1 | contig 18313 bp, 22 predicted proteins | sample AgamicAtPe_FD_200257 | JGI IMG/M metagenome (GOLD analysis project Ga0268249, IMG submission 200257) | Agave microbial communities from Guanajuato, Mexico - At.P.e (v2) (version 3) | ecosystem: Host-associated > Plants > Phyllosphere > Phylloplane/Leaf | place: Guanajuato, Mexico | collected... | reverse complement strand
CAGCCAGCCAGCCAGCCAGCCAAGAGAGCTTGGCCAGGTGATTACTCCGCCCAGCAGGCCCTCTACCTGGCGCCGCCAAGCAAGCGGCGGCTTGTTTGCGCTCCAGCGCGACAAAATCCATTGCGAGCTCTCCTTGGGATCCAGCGCAAGGCGAGCGCCGCCGCCCCCAAGACTGGATGACTAGAACTGGGAATTCAATCTTGGGCCAGAATATTTGTGCTAGATGTTGGCCGCTCTGCTGGCGCTTTAGAGTTGGCTTGGGATAATTGAATTTGGCGCCGAGTGCGCCAGTCCGGCCACTTTTGCGCCCCTTGAAACGGCCAAAGTGGCAACTGGCAAGGAGCTCGGAATTCGGCCCGCCGAACGGGCGGCCATGTCCGCTGCCCCAAGCGCTGACCCGGCCGCCGATGCTCGCTTTAAGGCGAGCCAAGCGGACGGCTGGAGCCGGGGGCGCCGCTCGCGGTTGCAGGTGCGCGCGCCGAAATATGAATCCGCGCGCTGACTTTGCGTGGGCGCCGAGCATCAAGGCCAACTGGCTTGGCGCACGCGAGCTCGGCCAGCGAGGCCGCTTTAATTGGGCGCCAGAGCGGCGCCACAAAATTGCCCATTGTTGTCGTGGTGGCGGCCAATGTTGTTTTGCTCCTCTGCCGCTTTGTCGCCTCCTCGGGCGGCTCGCTGCACCTGGCATAGGCGTCAGCATTGGATGCAGAGCCTAGGCAAGAGGATGGGATGGACCAGAGCTAAAGCTTGAGCTTGCACGCAACAAACTGACCCAGAGCTTAGTGTCATTAGCAGTAATCTTTGCGCGCACTTTGCAGGCGGCCAAGTTTGTCGCGGCGAGCGAGCGGCAAGCCAGCGCCAACCAGATTATCTAGCCACCTAAACAAAGTGAAAATCTCGCATCCCTAACGCTCGCAGCCAAAAACACGATTAACTTGTAGGCCGAGCGAGAACACATAAATTTGGCTCGCCAAACGGAAATTGAGATTTACGGCTCAGTGGCCGGAGTTGGCTGGGGCCCATTCAATTGGGCTCCAACTGGATTGCGCCCCTCCACTTCCAAAAAGTGGCGCCCCCTCCCCCAGTTTGGGTGGGCAGGCGCGCGCACCTGCACTTGGGGACGGATATGCAGATGGCCGCCCAGAGCTCCCCGCGAGCTCCTGTTGTCTGGGCCAAGGGTTGCGTCGCGGCCGCCAGCTAGAAGCGAGCGCAAATCTCCAAACGAGTGGGCTCCCTTTATTGTGTATCTTCGGCAGCTCGAAACTGGAAGGAGAGGAGAGGAGAGGAGAGGAGAGGCGAACATAAAATCCCTTTTATTGCCAACGCCGCAATCCCGCGGGATCATCTCCTTTCGGCCTCTCGTTGCTCCTTCTGGCGGCAAACTGGTCGCCCATTTGCTTGGCCCTGGTTTGGTTTGGTTCGGTTTGAATAAAATTGAATTGAAAATGATGGCTCAATTTCCATCAACTAATGATTTTCAACCCCTAAGGTCAGAGCCTAGCGCGGAAATTGCACATTTTGCATGCTCGTCGCGCGCGAAGCCGGCCGGCAAGCAGCTCGGCCGGCGCCCGGAGAGCTGAACAAAGTGCGGCCCCTCGCACTTTGTTCCTTATCGGCCGCCATCACCGCCAAAACTGCCCCCACCGCCCTAATCTCGGCCACATCGCAGACGACTTGGCGGCCGCCGCGCCAAAGCCCCTCCAGCAGCGGCGCCAGCAAACTCGCGCCTGTCCGGCTGAGAGAGGCCCGAGGCAAGTCGCCTTTGTCTCGCGCCTACCTGGTCAACGCCGCCGAGTGTCAACAGCGCCACTCGCCCAGAAGAAACCTAATCTTGACCAACAATCTTGGCCCCTCGAAACTGGGCGCCCGATTTCCGTGCAAGCGCAGAGCGCAAAGCCTTCGAGCGCCTCCACCGATGGCCTTGCCGTCGCTCGAACGGCCGAGCCCGAGCAAAGCTACCGCTCGCTGACGATGCATCAGCTGATCTCGAGTTTGCCGGCCAACGAGAGCGGCGGCCGCCCGAGGCCAGGTCATCATGGGCGCCGCTTACACTTGCCCAAACATAAACTAACGACGCCAGGTGCCCCTTTGAATGGAATACAAATGCGCAAACTGGCAGCCGCGAGCTATAGTTGGGACATTTCAGTTTAGTTTAGCTTAGTTTGGTTTGGTTTTGTCTAGCTCAGTTTGGTTTCGGCTGGTTTGGTGGAGTTTCAGTCGGAGGCGAGAGCGCAGCTCATGCCTTGCATTGATCCGAGCCCTATTTGGCTCCTCTGCCTCTCCCACGTAAAGGGGCGCGCCAAGCAGAGTGGGCGGCCCTTTCGGCTGACTCGGCCCGGCAATCCACTCGACGAGCGCACATAAATCTTGAACGAGCGGGCTGAAAAGAAGCCACTGTTTGCGAGATCGAGCTTTCGCCCAACGAAGCGGGCGGATGGAGGCTGCTTTGGATGCGAGATGACTGGCGAGCGAGTGCATGGAGTCCGCTTACAATGGCGCCGTCAAAAGCTAGGCGCGCCCAACCCTCACCTGGCTCCTCGGTGTCCGGCTTGCTGGCGCAGCTCAATTTAGGGCGCCTAATTGGGCGCTAGCTGCGCTCGCATCCTAAGAGCAAACAGGCTGCGGCAAACCTGCGCCTGAATCGATAAGCAGCCAACTACTCAGCCTGATTGCCGGCCGCCGCCGATGGCCAGGAGCCTAGCGCAATCAAGCCAGCTAGTTAGGCCGACCAAGCCAACAATGACTGTTTGCACGGCTCAGCCAACGAGAACAATCGTGCCAACTGCAAGCGGCGCCCAGGATGAATCGTGACGGGCTAATCGGGCCAATTGATGCCATCGACAGGTAGCCGCAAGCGCTGAGCTCTTGTTTGGTTAGGCTGGCCAAGCCGCTGAGCTGGGCGCCGGCTCGAGAGGCGCGGCCCCTGGCGGTTAGCTTGGGCGCCAAACTTGACTGCTCGCGAACCATTTGCAATGTGAGAGAGAGAGAGAGTGGACAATGTCATTGTATATGGCGTCGAGCGGGCCAAGCCAATTTGCATTGAAAAGCACTCGTCTTGTCGCTCGAAAGTTGGCCACATCTACTCGCTCAACGCTGGAGCCTGAAACATTAGCCACAGTGGGACCAGTTTGCGTGGCTCGGCGGACAAAACCACTTTGCACGCTGACAGGAACATAACTGACAGCGGAACAGGCTTGCTAATAAACGCGCCTGATAGATCGGCCCAATTTGCTCGGCCTTCAGCGACAATATAAACCAAGTCCGCGAACTCGAATCCTCAATGGCCTCGTTAATTCATTTCAACCTAAACGCGTCTTGCCGGCTATGATGGATTTGGGCGTCGCTTGGCGGGCGAGGGTCTAGCTGGTTCGCGGGCGCAGATTTAGGCTGCTCGCGCGCGTTTCCATGAAACAATGTAAATTTATGCAAATCAACGCATCTCTCTCGCAGATCCAATATCGTTCGTCCAAGCGCCAGTTGCTCGAGTGACATTCGAATGGGGCCCCGCCGAGCGACAGCAAACTCTGGCATACTCTGGTCAGTCGAGGCTGGCAAACTTGATTTATAGTCCCAGTGCTGGCGTTCGAGCTCAACGCAAACACTCAACAGATTGGCCGCCGCCGCCGCCGCCTAATCGATCCATCCCACTTACCTGTCTGCTCCCCTGGCCAGCCTCGCACGCGCTTCGACCAGCTAGTTTGGAGAGAGTGAGCTTGCGGGGATAACTTGCCGATGAGAGAGCTTGAAATGGCGCTCGCTTTTCGTGGCTAATGAGCGGCTCGCAGGTGTTAGGCAGAGGCAATTTGTCGTCAACGCTTCTCGCAACCAGTTTGCCGTCCGCGATACGAAGCCGGCCACTAACTACTGCAAGCTCAGTGGAAGAGGAAGGGGAAGGCCCAATGGTGCAGTTGCTCGTAGAATCGGACGAGCAGACTAGCGCAAGGAGGACCAACTGAACTGACCATCAATCTGCCAATCGTATAGGCGAGCGAGAAAGCGAAACTAGTGACAACTTCCTTGCTCTTCCCCCCCCCCTCCGCTCGTTCATCTAATCGGCTAGTTAAGGAGGCCAGCCAGACGCTAGAGAGGAAATGGGCCAGCTCGCCAGAGAGAGCGCAAAACGGCCAAATACAATGATAAACTGGAATTGGATTCGTCTGAGCGCAAATTGGGTTTCCGGATTCAAGGGGCGCCAGTTTGTCTCGCCAAATTAATGTCCACCAGCCAAGCAAAGCAAAGGACTATAAAGAGCCGAGGAGCAAATATTCTGTTCAACCCAATTTCGGGTTTGGTCGCTTTACCAGCGACTAATTGATCGATAGTGGGACAACCTCTCACTGGTGATCGACTTGCAACCGTAGGAATTCATCTTCTCCCTGATTAATGGGCCAACATCAGCTCCCCTGAAGGATATCCCAAGTTAAGTTGAACTCAGCGGAGGATGAAGCCCAAACTGGCCACTCCTTGTTGGCATGTTCTCCAGTTAAACGAGTGAGCAGTGACAAGACGAGTGTTGGGGTACCATGTAACATGCTTCTCCTCCCGCTTGGAAGGCCAAGGATGCTCTCCAACCCATTTTTGCTCGGAGGACACCTGAGCCTCCGTTTCGAATCTGGACTGAGAGGAGCTCGAGTTCTGTCGTTCAGCTCGCTCCAAACTCGAACACGCCCATATTCGCTCGCTGGCTCACAAATTGAGCCCAATGAACCCATGAACCTCAACTCTTGAACGATTCCGATCGCTGCTCATACTGGGGGAACTATAGACGACAGGAACACCATAATAGAATCAGCATGAGAGACTTCCAGCGCAAGGAGCCGAGCCACAGAATGAGTGACCGGATGCACCGAATCTAAAACAGTTCTGCTTCCTCCAGGGACTCGAACTCTGAAATTGAAACGCCGAAGACCAGACTGAAAACTTCGACGCAATGGCTCGAATCCGGGAGGAAGACTTTGAGTTGAATGCATCATGACAGAGGATGGCCAACAGCAGAAGGTTAACTGTTCACTGAAGCAATGATTCGTGCAGTGATTCTTGAGAAAATCTATGAAACTACTCGCTCAAATGGTGGACAACTGGAGAGATTGCACATGGTCAGTGAACGGAGGTGAAACCAAAGTTACACCTGGTTTGAGAGAGTTGCGATAAAAATTTCACAACGATAGTGATGGAAACGGGTGCTTTAGAGCGTCCAGAGAGCAGAACGGACTCAAGTCGAAGGAGCAGCAAACCCAAGATAGATTTGAGAATAAATAAAAGTGATTTGTGAACTGGTCAAGCGTCAAAGGCTGGTGTATCATGCTCGTCTGGGTGGCGAAGTTTTAATATAAATGTATATCGCAACTTTGAGATAACGATAACTAGCTTATGCTGAAAGGAGTCAACTTGGATCTTTTATCATTAGGGTCAACTCATTCACAAAGAGAACGGAACGTCAACTGTTCAGGTGGCTTGTCGCTGGCAATTTCCGGCGCACTCGTTTGCTGACCATGCGGGTGTCCGAGGTATTGTTGGTTTTGGTATTGGTGATTGGCAACCTGAGTCATATCATAGGGAAGCGGAGGCTGGGTTTGAACTCCCATTTGTTGATGCTGAGTTTGTAGTGTTTGCTGCTGATCTGGTTGCGACTGATGCTGATGCTGCTGCTGCGATGGAGCCGGTGGTGGTGGTGGTTGTGACATAATCTGCTGAGGCGGCTGCTGTAGTTGTGGAGGATGTTGGGGTTGCTGCTGGAAGTGTTGTTGCTGCTGCTGCTGCGGCCGGTATTGTTGTTGCTGGAATTGATTATCAATCAGATGAAGCTGATGATTATCTAGTTGCTGCGACACATGTGTTGGCTGGTGGCGGTTCTGGTTGTCGTCATGATGTTGTTGATTGATCGGGTGGCGCAACGGTGGCTGCTGGTACTGGGTATCCGCGCGCGGATACTGCTGGTTGCTCTGCGGTTGATATTGGGGGAAACTTTGCAACGGAGGATATTGTGGAGTCTGATATTGGGAGCTTGCGAGCTGGGCAAATGTTTGAGGCAACATCGGGTTGGTTGAACTATTGTACGTTTGCTGTGATTGTTGGCTAGACTGGTTGTGCTGATAGTTTTGGCGAGATTCTTGCTGATTCGATTGCGCGGGAAATCTTTGGTCGGTGTTTTGGGTTTGATTGACGGTAGCAGGCTGGACGGTATTCTGCTGCGAAAGTGCAGCATTCAGTCCCTGAGGTTGGGCCGGTGAAGGTGCCAGGGATTGTTGCAACAGTTGTTGGCCTGGTTTTTGGAGTTGATGAATCTGCTGTTGCATCATTTGTTCCCTATATAATAGAGGGTTAGTCTGGTTTGTCTGTCTTGTTGCCGTCAGGAGCGGTGTGCCCGGTTTATCCGACTCTGTCTCGTCTCGTCCGTATGGAATGCGATGAAGGAGCCCGTGCCCAAACTCACAACCGAGGAATCCTTTTCCGCCCCACTTCGAGTTAGGATGACAGATAACCTCTCGACAGTTGTCGCTAACCGCATTGTACACGAACAATTTAAGCGCCTTGCCTTCATGAGCTGCAACAAGGTTGAACAAATCGTCGTTCTCCTGTAAAATGGAATCCGAGCCGATGACGTAATCCTCGTTTGCTATGAAACCTGCTTGTTGAGCCGGTGAACCTGGTTCTACTTCTATTACATGCCAAACCCTCTCGTCGGCTTGATCAAAGGAGGTATGCTTGATGGATACGCCCAAGAGACCGTTACCTCCCCAGCTAGTGGATGGGACAATCTCGACCTCGCGAGTGCTTTTAGTTCTTGTATTGTAGACGACCATTTTGAGCTTCTGGTCGATGCTTGCCATCAAGATTTCGCGCAAGGAATCACTCTCTCTATTGAATCTGGTGTTTCCTATGGCTACGATGAAATCAAAGTATGCCTTTAAGCCAGCACGACTGCCTGGACTGTTCGGATAAACTCTGAGAACCTGAGAATCGTCAGATGTTAATGGTGATGTCGATTGTAGCGTTGGCTTCCCCAATCAGAGAATGGCAGACATAATCACCTGATATCCTAACGAGCTACCACCGATAGCCACTCCGCCGCTTTGGTTTGCTCCCATCTCGAGTTCCTAGTCCTTGAATGGCTGATAAAGAGAGGCGATTTTGATATAACTAACTAATGTCCTAGCTTCAGCAGTGTTTAACTTGCGGTAAAATTTTACCTCGAAACGATAGGTAGAAGAAATTTGACAAGTGGAAGCACAGCTGACAAGCCACGTTCATGCGGCCACCAATTTTAGAATCAAGAAAAATTCGACCTATTCGGCGCAACATTTAAACAGAGAAAGAGGCTGAATGATGGACTGCGGTTTGGCAGATTCGATCAAATTATTATTATACTGAACAAAATATCATCTATCGAAGAAACCGAGCGCCACTGGGCATTGATGCTGATAGAGTTGGAAATGGATTTCCTAGAGATGTAGAGCGGCCATCAATTGGCGAAAACATTCTTAGGCCGGGCGTTAGTGATCGTCAATGATACTCCTCGATGGGAGAGGTTCAAATCCTTCCTTACTCTTCCAAATCTGGCGGATTTTGCTCGGTGTCATCATCATCCGATTCGAGCTCATCCTCGCCGTCGGCGCCCCCGCCAAAGGCGCCCATGTCGCCGGCTCCGCCCGACATGGAGCCGAATTGTTGCATTAGTTCACTAAAATCTGGTTGTCCGCCGCCCATGCCGGGCATGCCCCCCATTTGTGCTTCATCTCCAGAATCATCCTCGTCCTTCCATTTCGGAAAGTCGACCTTAAGCCAGTGTTGTTTTTTGGAATCTTTAAGCAGTCTCGGCCACCACCCAGCCTCCTCTTTGATAACGACGAATTCAGCCCCTCTAGCACGAACAGTATGCTTGGACTCGTCTACCCGGACTGGTTTGTAGAACTCGATTGTGACTTCGTGTTCGCTATGGTCAGCGTCCTGCTGCATGGAATCAGATTTGCCCCTAAAGTAAAGTTTATCCTTCTCCAGCTTGATCTCTGGATCCTTACAATCTTCAATCTCAACAGTCAGAAAGAGTTTGTCCTCCCGTTGAGCCCAGAGGACGAGTGGCGGCCTCCTCGAGGACTCTTTGCCATTTGAATCGGTGCTCGTCATATCGGGTTCGCTGTGTCGTTGTGTCTGGCCGAGCCGGTTCGCCTATGATACAAGTGGCCTGTCGCTATATATATATATCTCTCCCTCTGGGTGCTCGAGTGCTGCTGGCTGAGCTTGGAGCTGAGAGGCGAGCGCGCGTTCCCTTTTGGCGTCCGACGGGCGGAGTGCTGCTGGTTGGTCGGTCGCTCGGTTAGCCTGACAGTGGACTGTGTCGCCTCCAAGTCTCCGCGGCCTAGAAAGTGGGGCCAATAGATGGGAGTTTGAGCGAGTTTGTGGTTTGCTTTCGAAATGAGTGCTGGCTGTTCAGGAATATGGAGTTGTCAAGTGGCGATTCATTGACGAGCTTGGGAGGCAAATTCGAATCTTAGGTGGAGGATTTCGAGTGTTTTCTGCCGCGCGCGCCGCGCATTGTCTGCTGGCAGCGCTCGCATGCAGCGAGTTGGGCAGTCGCCAGGCGCGTTTGGTTTGCGGAGCTTTGGCTCGCTGGGCACAATGCGAGTGCTGGCGAGCGCATGCAACAGCAGCATTGGGAGCCGCCGCCGCCGCTGCCGCCGCCTCCTCCTCCTCCTCCTCTTCTGCCTCCGGCGCCGAGGGGCACACGCGTGTGCTCACCGCGACACAGAGGCCGAGCGGCACAACATGCGCGCAGCTCGGCCAGAGGGGAAGTCGCCGCTGGGCCAGCTGGCCGGAGGATGGAAACGGGCACACCAGCCGGAGTTTTAATCAGCGCCCGACTTGGCCTCTCTCTCTCTCTCTCTCTTCCTCCCCTCGCTTGGGCTCCAATCTTGCGGCCGAGCCCGGCAGCCAATCAGCGGCCGGCTCCTGGTTGGACGGGCCGGACGAAGCCGCAAGCGGGCGCAGCGACGGGCCGAGCGGCGCCAACATGTGCTCGAGTGCGCCAGTGCACCAGAAAGGCCACAAGCGCCTTGTTGAGCGCTCGCATATGGACTAATTTGCGGTGGCCATCCAAGTCGACTTTGCAAAGAGTTTCAATGGCTCCCGGCGGGGGCGGCCGCTCCACAGGCGAGCGGGCGGCGAGATGTGTTTAAATATAGCGAGCGGGGGCCAGAGGGGAGGGGGCTGGCTGGCTGGCTGATCGGGCTGCCGATTGGCCTGGTGACGAGCTCCCCGAGGGTTTAGCGCGCCGCCCGCGAGCCGCACTAGCGCGAAGATGCGAGACTGCCAAGATGTGCGAGCTGGCGACGGCCGGGCCGGCGTGCCACACCGGCCGACGGCCGTCTAGCCCAAACAGGCAATCAGCCGGCCGCCTCCCGCGAGCTCGCTCCTGGCGGCCGCCCGCCGGCCCGCCCACCCGCTCGGCCGGCCGCCCGGCTCGCGGGCAGAGGCGACGCAGCGAGCTGGTTTGGTGTGCGATGCAATGTGATTTCCTATGGCAAAAGCAATGTGATTCGCGCTCACAGTTCCCATGTCCAAACTATGCGATGCAAGCTCGGCCTACACATGCACCGGGCGCTTTTGTGCGCCCGCTGATACAATCTCTTACGACGACGGGAGCGTGGTTTGCGCGGATGGAGCGCATTGTGAGCGCCCCTGTGTGCTTGTGTGCGAGCGGGGGAAGGAGGAGGAGGAGGAGGGCGAGAGAGGGGGCTTTTCGGCCGCTCGCTCGCACACACTGCAGGCCCGGTTTGCGGGAGGCTTGCGCTCGCCAGTGCCCATGACTACCCTTGGAGCGCCTGTGATTCGTAACAAGTGAGCGAAATGCTCTTTACGCACACATCACTCCGTCCACTGCCGTCCCCCCAGCCGACGAGCAGCCTGTCTGTGTGTGTGTGTGTGCGGTTGCTCCCTTCGAGTTGCCGCTGCTGGCGCTTGTGTAACTTTTGCGCGCTCACACAAGCGAGCGCTTGTGTGCGGAGTCGGAAACGGAGAACGCATTGATAAATCCACTCTCGCTATCACTCGCCCTCTTCCTACTGGCCTGTCTCTGTCTGCTTGTCGCTCGCTGCTCACTCGCTCTCTCTCTCTCCCATTCCACTCTCCTTCCATTCTCGCCAGTTTGACTCTGACTTACTGGCTCCATCCTGACCCATCGTCGTCTCATTTAAATCATCTATCCGCAACCTGATAGATATCATCTCCGAAACTACCACTATTATCATCACAACTACAGCCACCTCCTCCTCCACCATCTCCTCCTCCTCCTCCTCAGCCGCCGCCGCGAGCCCAGTGTAAAGCCAAGATTCCTCTCAACATCCTCTACCCTTAGCAGCTCTATTATTATTATTGCCATCCTAATTGATATTCTCTTCACCGGCACAGGCGGCACCATTACCACTATTACTCTCGCCACTATTGCAGCCCCCTCAAATCCGCGCTACAACCCCCAGCAACTAACCAACAACAACATCACCAACACCACCACCAGCAACTACTACTACTACTACTACACCCTCACTCGATTGCACAAACATTAAACTGACACTGTTATATTTAAATTGGATGGAGATGAAGCCTTATGGTCGGAAGACCAGAAACAATCACGGCCGCACTGCGGCCCAGTATACCCATCCGCCGGGGCCCCCCTACTATACACCAATCGACTACACCGCAGCTGCAACTAGTGCATCAGCCATCTATGCCACTGCACCGTATCCGCCTCCCACTGCTGCTGCCTATTATCCTCCACCGCCCCAACCACCTTATTTTGGTTATCCAACTGACAAGAGAACAGTAGAAGGAATGGTTAGAAAGCAAATCGAATATTATCTTAGTGAAGAAAACTTAATCAAGGATGTTTTCTTGAGAAACAAAATGGATAAGGATGGCTTTGTTCTACTCGGCGAAATCGCTTCCTTTCAGAGGGTTGCCTCGTTGACACAAGATTTGGATACTGTCGTAAGCGCTCTCAAGGAATCAGAAACTATAGAAATATGTGATGGTATTAAAATAAGGCCTAAAAAGGATCCACTTAGGTGGCCATTCCCTACAAATCTTCAGTTGCAATATTTGCCACAGCCTCAAGTACCGCAACAACCGCCATTGATCCAACAAAAAGCCGAGCACAGCGCAACGAGAATACCTACACAGCCTCAACAACAACCTTTTCATCACCAACATCAGCAACAGCAGCAGACGCAACCACATCAATCGCAGCAACAGCAACAACAGCCGCAGATAAATTTGTCAACGACCGCGATAACCTTGTCCGGCCAGCAAGAGCCAGATACGTCCTCGCAGAACCCGCAAACACAGCAGCAGCAGCAGCAGCAAAACCAAAAGCAACCACAGCCAGGGAATATTCAATTGGACGCTAGTTCACCAAACAATACTTCTATAAGTGATATCTCTAGCGTTACAAACAATGTCGATAATATTAATAGATCGTCACTTACCTATGCAACGGCAGTCACCAACAAACCTACAGCTGCTTCCATAGTTGCCGGAACAGCAATGGTGGCTCCTACCGGTGTGACTAACTTTACAGCCAGTGTCAGCAGCAGCCCAAACTATCAAATTTGTAACAACAGCACCAGCGCACCAACCAATGGGCCCACTGTTGCTTCTGTTGTGGCTGGATCAACTGCTGCCGCATCAATTGGTGTCAACCAAAATAACAATCCTAGCGGCACCAGCAATTGCAACAGCAACACTGGCAATCATTATCACCCTCTCAATAACAGCACACCAACTAATGGACCTACTGTTGCCTCAGTTGTAGCAGGGGCTGTTGCAGCTGCTGTAGCAGCATCAACATCAATCGGCTCAAGTGGTAGCAGCAATAGCAGCAGCACCATAAATTCAAGCAGTCACCACCACAACAATATTGCACCAACAAATGGACACAACCATCATCAGCCTCAACAGCAAAAACAAAACCAATCCCAAACCCAGTCTCAAAAGCAGAATCAGTCTCAACCTCAGCAGCATAGGCAGAACCAGTCTCAACCACAACCAATTGGTGATATTCCTAACAAGCATAATAAATCTAGTACTCCAGTAGAATCCGAATGGAAGGAGGTGAAATCCAGACGGAGACGGCCTGGAAAGACCTAATATGCAACTGCAACAATGTTTATCATGGATGCCAAGATTTTACGGCACAAAAACACGGATGGGATGGAAGCAGAGGAAAACAAAGGAGACAAACAGCGATAGACGGTCGGATAGAAAGAGAAATGGGAGGAGAGAGAGAGCGAGGGATATGTATACGTACACAAGGGCGCAAAGTCGTATATATATATACGTGTATATATATATATGCATGTGTATGTGCGATTATCATTATTGTAATCCTACCAACAAGTTTATATAATATAGCAGTTTATATTATGTACACCTACATATTTATGTAAATAGATCATCCCATCATTATTATTATTATTACTATTGACAATGATATGACTATTATTATTATTATGATGGTGACTACATTATGAGGAATATAATAGTGATATTATTACGATTACATTTATTAATATCTAGACACAAGAATAAAGAAAAGTGCAGCATAAACAAAGGTACAAAAGGCTTGATCATTTTGATGCGATTCAATCGTCGATAGTTTCTCGAGAGTGCTTGTATCCTCGCTATTGTCGGAGCGCACGTTCCACTTCTAAGGCAGCGGTTGCAAGGAGGTAGAGTCCGAAGTCTGGACATGCATACAGTCGTTGGGCGTTGTGGTTGCTTGAAGTATGATGAATTCCAAATTCGGGACAACCGAATAGTCGTTGGGCATGGTGATTGTTTGAGCTGTGATGAATAGGATTATGCGCGTTGAGGTGATGATGGTTATGCAAGTTGAGATGACTATGGTTATGCGAACTGGGGTGATGGTCATGATTGCTGTGCAGATGGTTGGTCTCCGTTTGGATTGCCAAATCGCTAGGCTGACTGTGATGGTGATTTTGTTCATCATCAGCGTCGAACTCTAATAGACCGTTCTCGTCCATCTTCTGAAACACGTCGTCATTGTCCTCCTCGTTCTCATCGTCATCCTCGTGGCCAGCCCCGCCGACCAGCTCGTTCTCCATCTGATGCCTCTTGAGCCAGCGCTTTGTTAGCTTCATGGACTCGTCGATGGCCGAGCTTGAGTTTGAGGATGCGCCCGAGGATTGATTCGTTTGTTTCCTAGTGATTGTGTACATGAGCGGGTCGTTGCCCTCCTTCCTGATCATGTCTGGCAGGATGCGTCTGCGCGCGTTAATAAACCAATTGCACACCTGTAGAACGCTCAAGTTTGCAGCCTGCGAGAGTAGCAACTTTTCTTGGTCGGACGGATAGGCATTGTATTTGTGCTCTGCTAGCCAGGTTTTAAGGATGCGAACCGACTCTTTGGGCAAGTTTCCGCGCCTTTTTCTGACGCTGGCCGCAGTCATCTTGCAACTTGGTTGGAAGGAGGAGAGTTCGAGGGTTGAGGTAGATGTTGACAATTTGGAGGTTTGCGTGGAAGACTACATGGGACCTATTGGTGCTGCCTCCTGGCCTAGCTCTGGGTGACGGGCCCAATGGTGGCGGCTGGTGCGCGAGTCTCTTCGGCCCTGCGAGTCCTGGAGCGAGAGTCTGTGTCTGTATCTGTATCTTTGTTTGAGTCTGAGTCTGTGTCCGTATCTATGTCTATGTCTGTGCTTGTCTGTGCGAGTTCGCAGCGCTAGCTTGATATGGTTTTAGAGCTGGATTATTTAAGTGCAGCCAGCGGGAGTGAGGCAGGGCGAGGGATGGATAGAGAAAGAGAGAGAGAGAGAGACGACGACGGCGACGGCGACGAGAGAGCGGGCAAGTTGAGCGAGTGAGAGAGAGAGAGAGAGAGACTTGATGGGCGAAAGTGAGAGTGAGATGTTGGATTGAGCCGTCTAGGAGAATGTTTGCCTGTGCTATGAGCGCTGTGTGTGATTCAGTAGCTAACTCGCGTTGTTGTTGTTGCTGCCGCTGCTGCTGCTGCCGCCGCCACCGCTGCCGCTGCTGGCCTTCGATTCGAGCGGTGCCAGTGCTTGCTGGCTGCGAGCTGCTTACGCGAATGCGTGCAGTTTGCGCTGCTGAGAACCCTATGCGATCGGTGCAAGCCGGGCGCGATCCAAACCAGCACTACTACGCAGCTTATTATTCTCGCCTCCAGTGCGCTCAACTGCCTGCGCGCTGACTTGCCCGCCCTGGCTGCGTCTCGCGCACTTGCCCTAGGGAAACGCGTGGTGCAGCCTGCCTGCCTGCCTGCTCGCTCGCTCGCTGGCAGGGAGGGCGGCCGCTGCTGGCCGCGACCAGCTCGGTTACGTCTGGCGCTGGCGCTGGCGTCTACGCACTTGCTGGGCCGCATTGGCTCCAGCCAGAGCAACGGCCCGAGCAACTAGCTGCAGCCGGCTGAGCTAGCCAGTGAGCGAGCCAGCCGGCTAGACCGACGGCTGGCAGCCGCGCGCACGAGGGCTCGGGCGAGGGGCGGCGTGCGCAGGCCGAGTGCGCAGGCGTCCCCGCTGGCGCCAGTGCGCCCGCCCGGCTGGGGCGCCAGCGCGCCTGTTGCAGCGGCCGGCGCCCCTCAAGACTCGCGGGGCGCCGCTGCAGCAGCAAAGCGGCAGCGGCAGCGGCAGCAGCGTGAGGAGCGGCAGCAGCCGGGGAGGAGGAGGGGCGGCCGGCGGCTGACAGGCGCCGGCCGAGCGCAGCGGCCGCCTGTCACTCGCGAGTGGCGAGCAACGCGGCCGCGCCGCCTCCAGGGCGGAGGCAGCGAGCGAGAGCAGGGCGAGCGCTATGCGGCCCGCGAGAGGCAAGAGTTTTGCGGGCTAACGTGCGCCGCCCGGCCTGAGCCTCTCAACCGGCAACAGGTGCAGCGGGCCGCTTCCCTGGAACTGCGCTCGTGGTGGACAGCGTGGAGGGCGGCACTGCGGGCCGAGCGGCGCTTCGGGGCGACCGCTTGGCCGGCGTGCGCGCTCGCCGGCCAGCTCGGTGGGAGAGCTGGCGGCGCTAGAGTCGCGCGCGGGGGAAGCTAATGCGGCCGGCGCCGAGGAGCAGCGAGGGGCGGCCGCCGCGAGGACGGCGACGTGAGCCTTCGCCGCCCTCGAGCCGGCGAAGGACTCAGGCGCAGAGTGGAGGCCGAAGTGGCTGCACTGCGGCCGAGCCAAGCCGAGACAGGCGCACGGGTTTCCAGTGTGTGAAAGCGAGCGCCTCGTTCCGCTTGCCTCCGTCTGACAGGCGGCCCGGCCGGCGCAAGGAGCTTTATCGCGAGCACCATTAAGTCGCCGCCGCCGCCGCCGCCGCTTGTTTGCTCTCGCGGCTGATGGGCCGCGCTGATAGTGTGCAAACAAAGGCCGAGTGAAAAGTGGGCGCTAGACGCAACGGCCGCCGATAAGAGGAGGGTCGCGGCTGTGGGAGTCGCAACAAGTGCTCGGCTGAGCGGCAGCCTGTATTTGGTTTCAGCAGCGAGCGGCTTTGTTTTCTTGTCAAACCAAGACCAGTGTGGGCGGCAAGTGCGCGCCGATGACAGTTGGCGCCGCCGCCGCCGCCGCAGCCAGGTGCTCGGGTCCCCGGGGCGGCAGCGGCGAGCGAGAGGGGAGGGAGAGTTCAACAAACTCGGCCTCTGGGGGCGCGTCGGCCGGCACTGAGGCGGGCGCGAGTTGGGCGCGAAACAATCGGCGGCCCGAGTGACAGGCGGCCAAGATGATGCATTGGCCGCGACAATTAGCAGCATGTGCGGCCATGGACGAGGCTAAAGCGGCGCACTCGGCCGACTATGACGGCGCCCCTCCGAGCGCCGGCTCCCCGGCCAGATGTTGGGCCGCCGGGCTCTGCGCTGCCCAGGCCGCAGCTCTCGGCGCCGCCTGACAGATTCCGTCAAGCTCGCTCTGGGCCGCTGCGCCCGCGGCCACGCTGCCTGTCCGGCGCAACTTCCGCCAGAGACAGCGGCGGCGGCGGCGGCGGCGGTTGCGACGACGGCCAGACGGCCAGACGGGCGGACGCAAGTTGGCAGCCTGCGCAGGCTGAGTGATGATTGATTGGCGGCCATAAAAGCGCACTGGCCGCGCTCCTCTTATCGCAACTCCGCGCTGAGGCCCAATAAGTCACCCGGCCGCCGGACGGACGGACAGGCGAGCGAGCAGGAAGTCGGCGTTCGGTTTCCAACAAGTTTGCTGCTGGGGCCGGCGGCTGGCATCTGGCGGCCGCGCCGACGCAAATAGCGCCGTTTTATTGACTCGGCAGCGGCGGCGCTGCTGCTGCTGCTGCTGCTGCTGCCGCTGCTGTCGGCGCTGCCAGTGGCACTGGCGCCGCCGCAGCTGCCAGTGGCGGCGCCAGAGGCTCACACTCCAGAGCAAACCACTTGAGCGCTCGCAGCTAGCCGAGCGGCCAGCCAGGCTCGTCGAGAGGAGTGGGGGCGGCGCGCGCACTTCCGCCGCCGAGCAGCGCTGACGACAGAGCCGCCGCCGCCGCCGCCGCCGCCGCCGCCGCCATCAATTAGGAGCGCCGGCATCAACCGGTTGGCTGCGGCATCGGCTTGCACGTGATTGCGCCAGCGAGAGGAGCTTGGCGGCGGCGCGCATTGTGCTCGCCGCCTCCGAGCCTCCCCTGAGGGGCAACTTTTTTCCCAAATTCAGCTCCAATCCAAATGCAAGCGCAAACTTCAATCCCCAGCCAAACTCGAGCTTGGAACTCAAATTCAAGTTCATGGGAAAGACGACAATTAAACGAGTCGGCGAGCTCGCCGCCAGCTGCGCGCCCCAAACGGGCTGAACTTGAACCCGCTCGCCGGGCTGGCAGGTGGGCGCGGCCAACAGGTTGGCGCTGTCAGCCAGCCAGCCGGCCGCCCACAAGCGGCGAGCTGGAAGCGGAACCTGAATTGCGCGCCGCCCAAAAGTGCGAGCGCGAGTGCGAGCTCGAACGCGCTGACGGCGCCCAGCTCGCGCCGATTGTGCAACCGAGACGGCGAGCGGGCGGGCGGCTGAGCCAGCCAAGCGTGTTAGGCAGCCGCCAGCCAGCTCCGGCTCACCTGTCAGCCCGGCGCTGCAGCCGCAGCCGCAACCGCAACCGCCAGTGTCAGGCTGGCTCAGCGCGCGCCCCTTGCGCCGACCCCGAGCGGCCGCCCGCTCGCCAAGACTTGCAGCAGATTAGATGTGCTGGCTTGATTGGCGCCGAGCGAGCGCCTTCCCGCGGCTCGCGGCCGGCCCGGCGCCATCTCGCCGCGAGCCGCGCAACTAGAGGCCCTCTGCGGGCCCCCAGAGGCGGGCCCATAAATCAGCGCGCCTGAGTTGCTGAGGGGGAGGGGCGGCGGCCGCCGAGCTACGTGACCGGGCGCGCGTGCTGGGCGCGGCGGCCGCTCCTTGTTTGCCGAGCGCGCCCCAAGCAGCCGAGCGGCGCCTCCCTCTCGCGCAGCTCGCTTGCAATTATGATGAAACCTCAACGCGCTCGCCGCCTCAGTCCGCCGGCTACCTGTTGTCGGCGGGCGCCAGATGGCGAAACAAAGCGGCCGCGCGAACGGTCTGGGCGGGCGCCTTGCCGCGGCTCCACTCCCCTCGCCTGCCGCCGACACGCATTGTCGCTCGGCGCCAGAGTGCGTCGACCCCGCGCGCCTGCAAGGACACCGCCAATGGGCTCCCTCGGCTCGCTACCTGCCTTCTCCCGCCCGCCCGCTCCTTGGCTGCTCGCTGCGGCCTCAGAGACAAAACGAGTCGCAGGCTTGGCTGCCGTTGGAGCTGCTCCAAGCTCACGAGCTCGTGTGCTTGCGCTCGCTGTTTGGCGCGAGCCAGCCCAAGGGCCGCAAGATGGCTGCTTTGTGGGCTGGCTGCTGGCGCGCTGCTCTCGCCGAAAGCGAGCGCTGCCGGATCCAGTCTATGCAGCTCGCTTGTAGAGTGATTGAGTTATTGTTTTCGCTTTGAATGGTTGCGCTCGCGGCCGTCCCATTGGAGGGCTCTCGCGGCGGCGGCTGCGGCGGCAGCACTGGCAGTGGCAGCAAACCGAGAGCAAGCTGGCGAGCTGCAATGCGCTGACTCGGTGCCAGTTGCTGGCTTCAGCGGCGCCTCCCAAGCTCACTCTCAAACTTGCGCTCGCCACTGCAGCCAGTGGGAGAGCCGCTTTATGTGCGGCCTCCCCGCTCCAACCGCCGCCGCCGTGGCCTCAGCTGTGGCTCCAACGAGTGGAGCCGCCGCACTGGTCCGGCCCCTGCCTGCGCCGTGGGCGCGCCCGCCCGCCCGCTGGCCGCGCCAATCTCGGCGCCGGCCCGTCTCCGCGCGCCCGGCCCGGCCCGCCCGGCCCGCCC
>Ga0268249_1000479_pt1 | contig 18348 bp, 8 predicted proteins | sample AgamicAtPe_FD_200257 | JGI IMG/M metagenome (GOLD analysis project Ga0268249, IMG submission 200257) | Agave microbial communities from Guanajuato, Mexico - At.P.e (v2) (version 3) | ecosystem: Host-associated > Plants > Phyllosphere > Phylloplane/Leaf | place: Guanajuato, Mexico | collected... | reverse complement strand
AGAGAGAGAGAGAGAGAGAGAGGTGACAATAAAAACAATGGCCAAGCTCCAATTGTTAGCCCGCCGAGGGGACGAGCGGCGAGCCGACCTGCTAGTCTGAGGGAAGCGCCAACCTTGGCCCCAGAGCGGCCGCCAACTCACCGCTAGCCGATGATAAAAATAATAATAATAGCAAAATTTCCAACATTCGTCTTGCCAAATTGGCGGCCAAATAGGAGGAGCAATCCGAGCTGAATCCGGGTCCAAGTTGGAAGCCAAACTAGCGCCTTCATCTGGGCCAGAAACTGCGCCAGCGAGCGAGCCAGCAAGCAAGCAATTGAATTGAACTGAATTGAATCAGAACGAAGCGAAACGAGAGGAAAGGAATCAGAACGATAAATCAGAGAGCAAAAGCAAGACAGTGGCACCCAAAGAGCCAGCAAGCGCGCGGCTGCCGAGAAACTGACCAGAAGGAAGTGGAAAGGGGACGAAATGAATTAGTGGCGCCAATTTCCGGCTCAAGACAGTCGTCTGCTTTGGGTTGCGAGCGGCGGGCGCAAGTTGCAATGTGTGATAGTGAGCCTTTGGGGCGGAACTAGAGCGAGCCAAGGTGGAGAGAGCGAGCGGCAGAGTGAGAGTCGTAGGATGTCGGCGGAGAGCTCAGGCAGGGCTGCCTTGAACGCCGACAACAGCCACAGCAACAACCAGGCCGCCGCTGAGCAGTGCTCCAGGCTGCCAGCTGACTGTCACCAAGAGCAAGAGGAGGAGGAGCAGGAACAGGCGGTTGGCGAGCGAGAGGAGGCGGCGGACGAGGAGGAGGAGGAGGATGAGGAGGAGCAGTTGGACGCTGTTTCCGTTTGCAGTTGTTGCTGCACGGCCGCCGCTTACCTGTCCACGGAGCAAGCCGACCAGTTGGAGCTGGCGACGGCCGCCCAGCTCGCAACCCACAGAGACTCGACCGTTTCGAGCGCGAGCTGCTGCCACGCCCACGGCTCGCCGCAAACCCGCGAGCAAGTCCGGCAGCAGCAGCAGCAGCAGCAGCAGCAGGGATCTGGCCAGGCCGCCGGCCGCCCTGATTGGGCTCCCGAGGAGCAGGCCGACGAGCGCGAGCAGCAGCAGCAGCAGCAGCGCGAGACGGCTCGGCTGGGCGAGAGCGGCGAGCCAGCCGCGGCCTCGGAGGAGGAGCCAGTGGAGCAGCAAGAGCAGCAGCAGCAATCGGGCGTCGACTCTGAGCTCGAACAGGAGCGCCAGTTGGCGCTGCTCAAGCGGCGCTATGTGCTCACCGAGCTGGTTGAAACTGAGCGCGACTACGTGGCCGATCTGGGCAAAATAGTCGAGGGCTACCTGGAGGAGATCCGGCGCCAGCTGGTGGACAGCGGGGTTGCGGACATCCTGACCACGGGCGTGGTTGTGCCGAGCGGGCCGGGCCGAGCGGGCGGCGAGCAGGCGTCGGCCGGCCAGGAGGCGGCGCCCTCGAGTCCGGCTAGCGCAACAGTGGCGCCCGCGACCGAGTTGCAGGGCGCCGAGCAGCGCGCACAAACAGGTTGCAACGCCGACTCGGGCGCCCCAAACCAGCGGCCGAGGGAGGAGCCAAAGTGGCCGCAACTGCCCGAGGCGCTGAGAGACGGGAAGCACAAGATCATCTTTGGAAATATTGAGGCCATCTACGAGTTTCACCGCGACCACTTCCTTCTGGAACTGGAGCGCTGCTTGGAGGAGCCGCAGCGCCTGGGCCCCCTGTTCAAGCGCTACGAGCGCCGGCTTAACATGTACGTCGTCTACTGCCAGAACAAACCCCGCAGCGAGGTGATCGTTAGCGAGCACTTGGATTCCTACTTCGAGGTGAGTAGATTTGGAGGCCGGCTAATCCTTGGGGCCGCCAGATAAGAGCTAGCGGCGGCGGCCCTGAGCGCCAGCTAATGATTGGCCGCGATAAAGGGCCGCGAGCAACAGCAAATATTGCCGCCTCACTGTCCCGGATTAAGTTGGGGCCGCCAGCGCGTGTTGGCGGCTTGGCCAAATCTGGCCGGCTGGGCGCCCAATTGGCGGCCAGCCAGCCACGGCCTATTTGCTTTGCCCTTATCGGCGCCCACATCTCAGTTGGCCAGCTCGACCCTCGGCCGTCCCATCCACTTGCTACCGGCGCCAGTAGAGTGGTTTTCTTGGCCGCCAAGCGTTAGCGGCGTCCAGCCGGTCTAATCCTGGGCCAGCGCCGCAGTGCCAGCGCCAGTGCCAGTGCCAGTGCCAGTGCGCCCCTCATTGCAGGCGGAATATGCTAATGGGGGGGGGGCGTCCAGCTCCCAGCTTCCAGGCCCCTCGACGCGCGCAGACTCGCCCGCCCAAACTGCTCCCAGCCGGCCAGTTTGCGGACAGGCACGCCCGCACCTGGCGCCCCTGCTCGCCTCGGCTGGACCCCCAAATGATGATCAATTACGGTTGTTATTTCGCGCCCAAGACACAGGCGCCACTCCAAGCGGGCGGCCGGCCAGCAAGCCAGCCAGCCAGCTCGAGCGGGCGAGCCGGGCACAAGTGTCGCACGTATTCATTGGCCCGCCATGATGAAACGTGAGCTCTGGCTTGGGCGGGCCGGCGGGCCGAGTGGCGCGTTTCAGCGCCGAGAGCGCTCATTTTGTTCCATTCTGCTCCATAATTTGGCCCGATGACGTGTGCGCGCCCGAGCGCCGGAAGCGGGCCGAGCCAATTTTGAATGATTGAGCGCGAGCGCGCAAGCCCTAAGGTCAGAGGCAAGCGGCGAGCGAGCGGCCGCATCCCTCAGCTGGAACCGGCGGCGCGAGGCTCCCAAGTGGCCACTTGGCATAGCAGCGGCGGCCGCCGCGGCCACTCCACTGGCTCACCGGCCAGATCGGATGTCGTTGCGCGCGTTTGTTTGCGCCAAGCTCGCAACGCTGGCCTCCAATTCGCGCGCGCTCGCTTGATTGGAGGGCCGCGCGGGGCTTCAGTCTGGTTGGCGGCCAACTGGTTCAGCGCTGTGGTCGCGCAACCCTCACCCTACGCTTGCATCTTGGCGCCCAAACCAACGGAGGGTAAGCAATTACTCGCTTCCCTCGGCCGCCACCAATTCGAGCTCGGGCCTGCCGCTCGGTTTCGTTTTACTCGAGCCGAGAGACACACACACACAATGGCCGAGTGAGTCTAGCTAGCCGACTTGGCCAACTGGACGCACGATTTGCGCCCCACTTGCAAGCCGGCCGGCCGGCAATGAGGAGGAGGAGGTGGAGCAACACTCTCGGCCGCCGCCGCCGCCGCCCCCTCCACTCGACCTTATCTCGCGCCCGATTGGCCGGCGGCGCCCTGATGGACTGTGATAGGGCCGAGTGTTGCCGCCGGAATTAGTGGCTCAGTGATGGGCCGATTTGGGTGGCCGCGCTGGGCCATTGGGAGCGCCCGATAAAGCCGCCACTGGAAGGGTTCGGCCGGCGACAACAATGGCAACTTTGGCCGGGCCGGCCGCAAAGGGGCCAGCGCGGCCAGAAACAAGAGGGAACAAATGGGCGCCATTAGCTCGCCTGGCGGGTGTATGCGCGCCAACGAGCCCCCAACTTCAGGCAAACAAAATAAACCCTCCTGGCCAGTTCAGTTCGGTTTGGTTTGGTCTGCGCTCGGGTTTCAGGCCTTCAGAGTGGGCGGCCCGCCTTTCCGCCATCGGCCGTCGATGGTGGAGGCGGGCGAGCAAGTCGCGTTTTACGCACTCAGCAAGCCATAAATCCGGCCATTGGCTAGCGAGGCCGCAACTTGCAGCGAGCTTGCGCCATACGACAAACGGCTCGCCAGTTCGAGATAAAAGTCTAATGAATTTCCCCTCCCCTGCGCCCCTGGCAAACTGGCAAACTGGCCAACTGACCAAACACTGCGCAAAACAAAACAAAACAAACCGAACCAAACCAGGAGTTGCGCATAAAGCTCGGCCACAAGCTCCAGCTGCCGGACCTGCTGATCAAGCCAGTGCAGAGGATCATGAAGTACCAACTATTGCTCAAGGACATTTTGCGCTACACTGAACGGGCAAACCTGCCCAAGGAGCGCAACGATCTGCTCAAGGCGGTTGAGATAATGCTTGTAGTTCCAAAGGCAGCCGACGACATGATGAACGTCGGCCGGCTCATTGGTTTTCCCGGAAAGCTAACGGCGCAGGGCAAGCTGATAAAGCAGGGAATCCTCCTCTTCTGCGACATAACCCCACTCTTGGGCTCACTCGAGAGCGCGCAAGTTGGCGACATTCTAGCTCAATACGAATCAAAACAGGCCAGTCCAGCCGCCCTGGAGCCGGGGGCCGCGAGTGCCCAACAGCAGCAGCAGCAGCAGGCAAGCCAGGCCTACCAGCTTGAGGCCGGCCAACAGGCGAGACAGGTGCTCAGCACGAGCTTGATTGGAACCTCGCAAATGAGCGACAAATCGCGCATCCTGCTCAACCACCTGCTGTCCAATTCAAACCAGGTTAAGTTGCGCGAACGCCAGACCTTTCTGTTCGAGCAGACGATAATTTTCAGCGAAGTTGCCCGCAAGTCGTCCCACGCCCACTCGCACTCCTCCTCCGCCTGCTCGTCGGCCGGGCCCGCTGCCTGCTCGAGCGCCACCTCTACAGGCGCCGCCAGCGCCAACCCGGCGGGCGCGGGCCTGTGCGCGCCCGCACTCGCGGCGGCCCGCCACGCGCCCGCCGCGCCCACCGGCTACCATCCCTGCTATCCGCACTCGCACAACGCCTTTGGCGTAAGCGAGGCCTGCTGCACCCAGACAGACTGCGGCCAGGCCCACACAACAGGCGGCCCCTGCGACCGCCAGCAGGCCGTCCAGCTGGCCGGCCAGGCGCCCCAAGCGGCGGCCGCCGTCAGCCATCGCCACAGGGACTCGGGTGCGGCCAACCAGCTCCTAAACCCCTTCGCTCACCATCACCATCCCGCCAGCCAGGCCAACTCGGCCATCGGCCACTACTACTCCATGCCAACCTACCAGTACAAGAACCACCTCTCAATCAACAAGGTGGCCCTCATAGACAAGCACTACGGGCCCCAAGCGGACGCGAGCCAACTCTACAAGCTGCTCGGCAGCAACTTGGACCCGGACGCAGAGTCGCGCAGGTTCATGTTGAAGTCGCGCGACCCGAGCCAAGAGAATGTGATTTACCTGCTCCAGACTGGTTGTTCCTATGATCGCGAGGATTGGGTCTGCAGCATTCGCTCGATGCTCGAGTGTCAGCTTGACTTCTTGCGCGCGCTCCAGTCGCCGATCGCCTACCAGCGCGGCCTAACCAAAGAGGGGTGAGTAGCCCTGGGAGCGCTCGGGGCGCCACGCAGCCGGCGCCCGGAACCACGCCAAGCCCCACCTTCGGCGGCCCCAGCTTGCGGGCCGCCAAGTGGACAAAGGCGGCCCCTTGTCATAAACTAAATCACGAACTTAGCCGAGCTAAAACTCACCTCTCCTAACCGAACAAATCCGCCCCGCTCGCACGCAAGCTCCTCGCCCGAGTTCACCAGCCTCTGGAATCCGGAACTCAGAAAGACGCTCTCGAGTCCCTCGAACAACTCGAACAAATTCCATAGGAGAATTCCAAACTTGTTCTCGCAAAACCTCGCCGAGCGGACAGGTAAGTGGCCGTCGGGGGTTCCGCTGAACGTGCTGCTTGGGGCGCCGCGAGCGCGTGGAGCGGCCCAAAGTGGCACGTAGGCGCCCGGTATCAATTGCTGGCCCACTCGAAGCCATATTGTTGGCGGCGAGGCTCGCGTGCAAAACGCCAACAAGCGGCCAGACACTAACCATTGCGCCCACTTCCTAACAACAACAACAACAACAACGACGACGACGACAACAACAACTCACGCAAATGTCGCACAGGAAGTATCAAGGTCTCAAGCTCGAGCTTCTCCAGCGCGACGGCCGCGCTCCTGGCGACGAATCAATCGGCCCTATCCGGCTCAACCTCCGTGCTGGCCAGCGCAAGCACAAACGCAACCAGCGCCACCACTTCCAGCGCGTCAAGCTCCTCGTCTGGCGGCGGAAACGCCAAATACTTGCGCTTTGTGAGATCAAAATTGTCCAAGACTAGATTGAACAGCGTCCTGAGCCTGACAAGCTCCACAAAGGAGAGTGCGGTCTGCGCTGGTGTTGTAAATAATACTGCCGCCGATTGCATTGTTCAGGGCGAATTTGGCCAGGAGCAAGCGGAGGCGGAGGTGGAAGTTAGGGGGGAATGGAATAGGAGAGGGAAGGAGGCAGAGAGAGAGAAAGGGGATTGCGCGCGCGAGATCAGCCGGCACCAGCTGGCCACTTCCGGCTTCCAAGCGGAACTAGTGCGCACCGAGTGCCAGCAGCACTTGGTGTGCAGCAGCAGCAGCAGGGAGGTCGAGCAGCTGGCGCGCAGAAGCCAACAACTCCGCTTGGACACCGCGAGCGCTGCCTGTGACGAGCAGATTTGCGCCGGCCACTCGCCCTCCGCAACGGGCGCGCCGAGCGGGGGCGTCGAGCCCGGAAGCAGCTGCCTGCCGCTCGCGCCCCAAGCGGGCAAGCAGCAGCACCAGTCGAGCTTCAAGAAGTCCAACTTTTTCCAGGGCTTCAGGTACACGCTCAAGGGGCGGCGCGGCAGCAAACAGGTGCAAAAGCAGCAGCAGCAGCAGCAACAACAACAACAGTTCCAGGCCGAGCAGGGCCAGCCAACGGGCCCATTGCAGCAGTCGCACTCGCTCACCTCGATCAGCGGCAGCCAGCAGACGGGCGCGAGTCGGCTGGGCGCACTGGGCGCCTCCAAGAAGCTCAAGCACAAGCTGCTGCTGGGCTCCGGCGCGCCCTCTGGCGCCAGCTCGCAGCCAAGCAGCGACACGCCCACCCCCGAGCTGGACGGACCTTCGGGCGAGCGGCCGCCTTGTGGCTCTGGGGACGCCAATTGCGAGAGTGAAACGCGCCAAGTGTTTGGAAGGGGGAAGGAGAAGCGTTGCGCAAGCGTAGCCATTTCCACTTCCTCATTTAAAGCCAAGTTCAGCGCCTCCTCCTCCTCCTCAACCTCCTCGGCCACCACAACCTCAACGGCCACTTTTGGGCCAGCAAAGCCGGGCGTCCAATTGGGAAAGTGATAAGGCTTGAGGGGGGGGGAGAAGGCGAGAGCAATATAATTTGAGCCTCCGTCCAAGCGAGCGGGTTTGTTGTGGGCCCTCAGGCGAGAGAGGCCTAGCACCAAGTGGGTGCAAGTCAGAGTTTATGTATAAGTTGGAGGGAACAAGAAGGGGAGTGTTACTCTAGGGGCGCTCACGCTGAGCCATCGAGGATATCCAACAGAACTGGAACCAGCGACTTGTTCTTGGGCTGGAGTCGTCCTTGGCTAACCTTGGCGCTCACCTCCTCGAGCTTATTGAGCACATTTGAGGTCTTGCTTGAGGCTCTGCACTCGGCGAGCGAGCGGTGCTGGTCGCAGATTAAGCCGAAGAATTCGCCCGCCGTTCCGCCGACAATCTTGCTCACAAACTCATTTGTGCTACCTGCCCGCTGGCTTGGCTTTCCGCAAATCTTGTCCAGGGTTGCGTCCACGTCGCGATTGAATATCTGGTAGGAGCAGCAGAGGGATGCTAGCCGGGCGTCCTGGCGAACCCTCGAGGCTATATACTCGAAGCGGGCAATGGAGGCGTCCATGCAACTGTGGAAGGAGGGAATCTTTTCGTCGGTTAAGCAGGACATTTTGTTCATGAAGTTTTCCTTCGATTCGTCGGTGTTACAAATAAAACTGTACTGTTGTTTTCCCCTTTTTAACAAACTGTTCAGCAGCTGACGAGTGAAACCCTGTAAGCAGTCCCGCGAGTAGGATTGAATGCATGAGATTGAAAACTTGAGGTCGTTACAGAAGAGCTCCATTGAGCTTGAGTTCTTTGGCACCTTGAAGGTGTGGTCGCCCAGGAAGCCCATCCTTGAGGCGCAAGTGTCCATCTCGCGCTCGCGCTCAACTGGACACCTGGCCGCCCGGCGCAACCCCGAACTCGGCTGGCCCCAAGCGAGCAAAGCGAGCGCCGCCACTAGCATCAATGTTTGCCTCATCTCGTGGTCTGGATGTCTCCCCGGCCCAGCGTTTGTCAGGTTTCCAGTTGGATCGCGCTGATTGGCTTCGTCTCTGTTTGTCTTGGTTTGGTTGCGTTTTAGTTGAGGCTGTTCTGTGGAGGCGAATCGTTGAGCTGGGGGAGACTTTCAGTTGAAAGGGTTGAAGGCCGAAGAAGGTAGTTGATTGTGCTCATGGGTCTTCAACTGAAACTGACGCGAGTGCTACCTGATTTTATAGCTCCCTCTCGCTCTCTCTCACCCTCCGTTCGGGCTCGCGAGTTTAAGGCTGCCGCAGACGTTCGTTAAATCACTTATCGGATGCACATCTCCCAAGCAACCTTGCTGATCTCATCTCCCCCTCGGAGGAGACGTGCGCGCGCGCTTAACAGCAAGGTAAACCAAAGGTAAACTCCGAGGGGAGTTACCGCTCGAGTGCGGCGTCGCCAGTGAAGTGGTCCAAACACGAGAGGAGAAGAGAAGAGAGGAGAGGAGAGGAGAGCAGGCGAACGTAGATCTGTTCGTGATAGACATGAAGGGTTTAATCGGTGCTATAGTCATAGAGTCATGGAGTCATGAATAGATTACCTTTGAAGCATTCGAGTTCCCTAACACATTGTTGTTCAACTCGCCTCCAGCTTCCGTCGCTCTTATGCAACCCTTTGCGGTTTGTTCAGGGGTTGAAGTGTTCGAAAATTTTAAGAATTCTTGTGTTAACCAATTTTCCGGCATCCTTTCCGTAAACAAAGTCAATATGGTTCCACTTTGGCATTAGCTCGGTCATGTTTACAACAGCATAAGGTTCAACGCTTAGACTTGCCCTCAGCCGGCTAACGTCCTTTGGCGCTGCAAGCCAATCATTTTGGGCAATAAACAAAGCAATTGACTTGCTCCTGATTTTGCTCAAATCATAGTCGGGCGCACGAGCTTGCCCGTACTTGATTTGGTTTGCCAAGACTCCGTGATCAAAGTGGGCAAAGCGGCCGCTTAAGACCTCCTGCCCGTAATGGGCGATGTTCTTGACGCTCGTTCCAGAGGGCGAGTGGCCCATGTAAGCGGAAACGCGCGAATCATCCAATTCTTGCTCGTTGAAGCCAACTGTTAGAAATAATAAGTTTGCGCAAAGCTCCCTCCTAACTACCTTAGGGCCGCAAACAATTGGGCCGAGGTACTTGATTGCCGCGTTGCTGGTTGCAAACCACCAGTTTATGTGCTCAAAGGCTGGCGTATAGACGGCAAAATACTTGACGGGTGAAACGGTATTGCTGACATAGGCAACCGGCGCCAAAGCCACAAATGGTTCCACGATGTCCGCGTACTCGGGCCGATCAGAGAGGAGGCCAAACATCATCACAGTTCCCTGAGAGTGGCCCACGTAGCCCACTTTCTTGTGTCCGGTTAAGTTTTGAACAAACTCAATTGTGTCAGGCAGATCGAATTTAATCTGTTCATCGAAGGTAAAGTCCCAGAATTTTGGTTCCCAAGTGGATAATTTAATGTGCTTTTGGCCGTATATGTTGCCGCGCGAATTTCCTAAAAAGACGTCGTAGCCTCTGTTGGCCAGATAAAATCCCAAACTATTCGGATGATCCTGATCGTCGCCCAACGATGAGATCTCCTCCTGGTTGTGCTCGGCATCAGTTTCCAACGAGTTTTGCCTCCCATTTTCGTTTTGCACCTTGGATTGGGCCGGAAATGGGGCTGGTCTAACTTGAACCGAGTTTATAACCCAATCGACGGAGGACGACATGAGACCGTGTTGCAGGATCACGGGCTTTAGCTTCGGTCTAAGGGCTTCATTTATGAGTGGATTCACAATGCGCTGGATGGTCAGTATGTAGCCATCCTTCGTTTGAACCTGGTACTCCTCAGCAACAAACTCGCGCGACCTTATGATCTCGGACACATTTCTCGTCGCGTCTGGATCTCGTTTGCAAGTTAGGCACTCGCTAGCTTTCTGGATGATGGTCTCATCCGATGCCAAACCAAGTGCTCCGTCCACAACATTGTTAACAACATCGATGGTCGAGCTAGTTAGGTCGCGCAAAAGACTCACACCTGGGATCCTCTGGAGGAAGGAGGCCGAGTGTCCATGTTGAGCCTGTGCCGCTATTATACACAGATAGAGGGCGGTAACAAATATTGTCCGCATTTTGTGCTCCAGAGAGTGGGCGCCCGAGGTGGACTTTGGCCGGCCTTGAATTTATTCTCGGGCGTTGGAGGCTAATAAATATGGATATAACTCGCCCAATTGGAGGCACTAGCAAGTCTCGTCTGCAATATCACACTCGGTGGCATTTCAAGTGGCTGTTTTATATAACGAAACGAATTGAACTACTATCAACTGCTCCGTTGATTGCGGGAGTTGATTTGCAACTTTATCTTCGATCTAGCCAGGTGATAAGTTTTGTTTGTCGTCCCTATCTATCTAGCAGCCGTTTCTCATCGTCGCTACGACTTGTTGACTGAAACTACTGCTATACCAACAAACTAAGCGGCTTTCATGAATCATGCGAAACGATGACTTCTCTAACAATTCCCAACAGCCGAGCATTGTTTTCCTCAAACTCTCCCTTGTCCAATAAGTGTCTATGAGTCTGGTGGGCACCAATGTCGTCATATTTTGGAGATTTTGATTTTTGTTCCACGTAAAGTTTATGGGCGCGATGGATCTCGCATTTAGGCTGCCTCCTGGCCTTGGCACGTGAATACAAGCTTTAGAAAAACTTGTTTTACAAGATCCTTATCTTCCTCTCCATCCTCTGTGCTCTGGCGCGCTCGCGTTCCCGCTGTAAACAGACAATCAGATGTCACCCGATGTAACCTGCAGGCATACAGACGAACTCTTCCCTCTGCGAAGAGTTGTCGGCCCATCAACAAGCCTGCCTAGAGGAACATCACCTGGCCAGGTAAACTTTTGAAGGCCGCCTTTTGTCGCCTCCATCGCCTGTTTCTAAATTGTTGCTCAACTTTGCTTTATGCAACTGATTCCATGCGGATAGAGCCCGAATTTGATCGTTGATTTGAACTTGAATCAATGCAATTTGTAACCAGACTAGGCGTAAATGTTGGCCAACATTGACTCATAGTAGCCGACTAGACTCTTGAAATCGGCGAGAATAAATTGATTGCGGATATTTCTTTCCAAATTTGAGGTTAACTTTCGCTGGCTAAGCGGCATAACTGCACGCGGGATAAATGCGCCTGCAACCATCGAGTTGCCGCCGCCCCCTTGAGTTTCCCTCCAAATGACAAAAGGCGACTGAATGCTAGCTTTATCATACCTGAGACGCCGCTCCATTGAGTTTACAACGCTAATGTTAAGCGCGCGCAATGAATTGCTGACATCCCCATCCAAAATCATACTCGAACCCTCGAGCGACTTGACAAGCTCATTTCTGGCCTCGTTCAATAGTTCCAAAGATCTCACTAGAGTTTCAGTGTCGCACAACAATTTTAGGCAGTCTCTTTCGAGCTCCCAATAAAGGTGGGCGGATTTTGTGCCGAAACTAACCTGCTCAAAGAGCATCTGCTCGAAGGCAACGTTGAAGAATTGAATATAGTGTGTGACATTCGTTAGGGCTCTCTGAGAGCGACCAAGTCCATTCTGCTTTTGAACGCTGTCCGGTTTCACCAATAGCGACTCTAAATTTGGTATCCATCTTCGACTCTCTCCAGTCGCAATTCCTATCTTTGTTTCATTGAGTTCCGATTGGATAGACTGATTGACGAGATCGGCCGCTCGCCTGGCACTGGTTGCAGTATTTAGCGCGCAGTTTATGTGCCAAGAGAGCTTGATATCGTTAGCGAATATTGACTGCACAATTTTCCTCATCTCGCCACTAAGTGGCATTGGGTTTGTCTTCGCGACCTGAGAACCGCTGCCTTGGGTGCTTTTTGCGAATTGTTTGCCTATGGGATGGGACGAGACTTGCTGCTGGCTAGCTGTCCAAGGGCTCAGATAGTAGCGACTCTTCGACTTTGAATACTTGTTGCCTCTTGCAGCCGCAAACGAGGTTTTCTTGGCCCCCCGTCCCTTGGGCTGCTTGTACCAGATAGAGCTGCCACTCTGGTCGGGCGCCTCTAGGCCAACAGTCAGCAGGTTAGTCTCCTCAAGGCCGCCACCAGAGCTTGGAATGGACCGCCTCGTCCGGCCTGGCGGCTCAGGCTCAAGTCCATGCTTGAAGAACTTGCCCCGCAGTTGGCGATCCTCCTCGATGACGTGGCTTGCATGCTTTGTTTGGGGCCCAATTATAATGCTGATCAGGGTGTCGTTGATCGAGGCCCGCTTGTTGCATGCATCCGTCCACCTTGGTTCAGAGGCGTCGCTACTTGTTGGATCCTCGACTGGCGAGCCCTCGCTCTGACTTCTTTTTAGCCAATGGTTTTGGTCGATTTGCGATGGTTTTGTGAACAACAAAAATCTTTTATCGTTCGAGCTTGAATTGAACTCTCTGCTCTGTGATCTTGATTGATTCTTGGCTAGTTTAGACGTTTCAGCCTGAAACGTTGGTGTTTGTGTCCTGGTGGCCGCATAGCTGAGGGCTAGCGATGAGCAAACCACGAGACAAGCAATGGCTGAGCTCATTAAGCGGGACATGTTTTCAAACTTGTTAAAGTGCTGTAACAACCAAGTCAAATGGACCATCACATCTTGCGACTCATCTTTTAACTCTGACTCAAAGCTTGCTCACCTTTTATACCAACCACATGACCACCGGGCCTCTACGGCTTCATCAAGCTCAATGCGCAAACCAATCTCAATCAATAGCTGAGGATTGGCGTCAAATCAAATCAAATGTAGGGGCAAGCGGCGCATCCTTCTCAAGAGCCAGCCTTCTATCCTCTTTCATCACGGCCACCCAGTGAAACATCTCTCAACATTTGGGAGTGGTTGCGCTAGCAGAGATACTAGTGATTATTCTAATTTCTATGAGGTATTGACTGGCTTGTTGGTTTGCTTGATGAGATTTGGCGCGCTGTCGGTGGTCGATGAATCGATCCGAGACGATTAGTTGCAAATGTGTTTAGTTTTCAAATTTGACACCACCCTGATTAGTGGCTCAGCTAACCTTGCTTCTAAGTGTTTTGAGCGCTCACCTGTATGAGAGCGTTTAGTTTGCTGAAGGAGACGAGCGTTGATTTGAATATAACTAGTCAACTTTGAAATGTGCCGCATTGACACTCGAACAGGAAGTGGCGCAGACAAATTCTTATTGTTGCCTCCTGGGCATCACTCGAGTCCCCTCTCTTGTTGGCCAAAGCGGCGGCCTCGTACGCGTTTGTTGCCGTTCGAAGGGGACCAGAAAAAGAGATCAATGATAACCACTTTAATTGGATCAATAAACTGAATCCTGTGCGCTGCTCCAGTTTAAATGGCGCACGAAAAGGAGACCGCCAGCTCGTGTGTCGATCGGATGCAAATTAGATAACCTCGGTTGGTTTTCAAACCCAACAACCAAGCAAACAACCAGAAAGGGGCCGCCAATCAAGCTTGAGTGGCCACCAAACGGGGACCTGGAGTTTCCCTGCAGCTTGTTATTGGCAACATGGCAGCCATTGGCCATAGAGAGGAAGATGAAGAGGAATAATGGGAGTGGAGGTAGTTTTTAAATTAAATTGGAGCGAGTCAAAAAGTCGCAAACATTTACCTATCAGCCGGCTGCAAGTTTGTTGGCCAACATGCAAGGTCAAGTCGGCCACTCTTGTTGCACACCGAGCCCATCAACCGAACAATTGGCCACGAGCCAGAGAGAAGCTGTTCCAATGAAGTGACAAGCAGGGAGGGCGACAACAAGGGGCGCATCCTTCGCCTGGTTGCAACCGGTTTGGGGGTTCAAAGTTGGAGCGAGAAAATAGTGTTATAAATCTCGCAATTATCGACTGTCGCCGGCTCCACCTTGGCCAACTAGCCGGCAAGTTCAATGATATTTCCATTCCTCCCCAAAACAATCCATCCCCTCCCCCTAGAATCAAACGTTCTCTTAACAAGGACCCATCCGGTTCGTATGCGGCAGCAAAACCTCTCAAAATGCCCATAAAATATAATGGCTTCAGCATCCTATTAGTTTGCGACGTTTCGCCCGCTCGACGCGACTGATCTACATTCGGTTCGAGCCAATTAAGAGGCTGGCCTATATGGTATTGTCGGCCAATCGAAACAATAAGTTCTATTGAATTATCGAGCCACAGTTCGGCGACCAATATGTTGTGAGTTGCAGGTAAAAAGCTGCTCCAGACTGTTTGGGATAATGAAAATCTGTGCGAGTGGTCAAAATCCCAACATGAACTTTTCCTTTTTTAGCTTTCCATCCTATGCATCAAAGTGAAAACAGAGAAAGAAATACTAAGCTCGTGCATTTTAAATTCAAGTGAATAATAAGCGAAAGCTCTATCAATCACTCTATTGCTCTCTTGGAACTTACTAGAATATTTATCATGATCAATCACACCACGAGAGCCGTCATAAGGCCGAATTGGAGGAGCATCTTGGCCTTGTGTCGAAGAGCCAACTCAACAAAAACAGATGCTCAAGCTACATCTGCACCGCCAGCGTCGGGAGCTAAAGGCCAGTACAAATGTGTCACAAAGCGATTGAATTGGGAAGATTGGAGGGAAATCAGTAGCAACTTCATCACTGTCACCATCTGGACCGACATACTGCGGGGTATTTCCACGACTGCAGGTAGCTTTTTCAAGGAGCCAGCAACAATCAACTACCCCTTCGAAAAAGGGCCCCTATCACCCAGATTTCGGGGTGAACACGCCCTCCGACGTTACCCATCAGGTGAAGAACGATGTATCGCCTGCAAACTATGCGAGGCCATCTGCCCAGCGCAGGCAATCACGATTGAGGCCGAGGAGAGAGAGGATGGAAGTAGGAGGACGACAAGGTACGATATTGATATGACAAAGTGTATCTACTGCGGCTTCTGCCAGGAGGCTTGCCCTGTGGATGCCATCGTAGAGGGCCCTAACTTTGAGTATGCGACCGAAACTCGAGAGGAGCTTCTATATAATAAGGAAAAACTTTTAACGAATGGTGACAGATGGGAGGCTGAAATTGCGGCCAATTTAGAGGCGGACCATCTATACAGATGAGAATGGCCTTAGCTACCTATTTGTTACGCAATTAATCTATTGAAGATGTCTAAAGTTTATATGGACAGTTAACTTTTTGGACTCTCGGGCCAAAGTCCCAGGTCGTTCCATCGTTGTTCCTGTTGCTTTAATGTCTCGGCGTTGTTTCCATTCTCTGGCTCAGGATCTGGCAGATCCTGTGTGGGTACCGCGATGTCTTCAAAGGTGACATTCTCAATATCGGTTATCCACGCCGCGTCCGCCAACAGTGTCATCCGTTGATTGCAATTATTCATGTGATCAGCCATTGGTCAAAGATCTATCCGGCAATTCATTGAGATGTTGATGCCGATGGTGGGTGAAGTGTACAGAAAACGAAAGTCAGCGTATTTTCCAATTCGCGCGCCACGCATGCACTTGAAATGCGATCACTGGACCGCTTACTGTCGACACTCAACTGAATGTGGTAGTGAGTTCGACTAGCTTAAATTTCTAACTCTGGGCTACGATTTCCATTGAAGGCTGCTAGCTGACGGGCCAGCCGTTATACCCAAGCGCTCACATACACAAACGCCGAAAACATCTCCTGCGACATCATCCATATTAGCTGTCGCTGTTCCTCAACAATCGATAACCAAACTCTATTATGACAACAATTCTATCCATGCAGCAAACCGTTGGATCAAAAGATAATTATGTTTCTTATTCTCTCTCCTTGGCCGCATCGTTGTTCCAGTATTCAAAAAGCAAACAGGTCTCCACCTAAGCAAGCGGTTCTACCTAATAAGTTCGCTCACAACCCAAGTGCAAAGGTATGCAGAAGTAGCAAGTTTATGCTATTCTAGTTTGTTCAAAACTCTTGCGACACCCACAGCCACTTCCCGCCCAATTTCACTTGTTTTGAAGGAAGATCCTACCTCAGACGAGATCGCAGAAATAAGGATCTGTTACGCAGGCATAGATATAGAAACGAACCCCCAATACCTTTGTAGCTTCCATCCCTCGAACTATAATCATTCGAAGAGCTAGAGAAGGGATCTAAAGGCAAGGTGAAAGGAAGAGATTATTTTCGGCTGTCGGTACATGACAACAATGAAAATGGTGCTCACAGCAAGGCAACAAGATGAACTCAATCACGCTATTATAGAGTATCTATCCTCCAACGGATTCAGTCAATCATGTGAGATATTCAGACAGGAGGCTAATATGCCTGATCAAATTGACAGCAAGTACTCTGGCCTTTTGGAAAAGAAATGGACCTCAGTTATCAGGTTGCAGAAGAAGGTTATGGATTTAGAATCAAAGTTGTCCGAGTTTGAGAAAGAATTCACTGGTACTGGTCCGATTCGAGATAAGCGCTCGCCAGTTGAATGGATACCCCTGCCACCAGAGAGACATACCTTGAAAGGTCATCGAGAGCCCATCACCAGAGTCATATTTCATCCAGTTTTCAGTCTAGTTTGTTCAGCTAGTGAAGATGCAACTATCAAAATTTGGGATTATGAGAGCGGCGATTATGAGAAAACACTCAAGGGTCACACGAACTCTGTGCAAGATTTAGCCTTCGATCCTAACGGAAAACTTCTGGCCTCATGCTCTGCTGACATGACCGTCAAAATCTGGGACTTTCAGTCTTACGAGTGCATAAGAACTATGCATGGACACGACCACAATGTCTCCTCGGTCACATTCATGCCTAACGGTGATCATCTTCTCACATGCTCACGAGACTGCACACTGAAAGTCTGGGAGGTCAGCTCCGGGTTTTGTAAAAAAACCTTCGTGGGCCACAACGACTGGATAAAAATGGTTCGGGTGAATAGAGATGGCACGTTACTCGCAACTTGTTCCAAAGACCACACAATCATTATTTGGAACTCAAATCAATCAGATCTATTGGCAAGCGGTAACTCAAGTCATGTCAAGTGCACACTTAAAGACCATGATCATACTGTTGAATGTATCGCATGGGCACCGGATAGTGCCTTCAGTAATGTTCTAGAAGCAACTAGTCCAAATCAGAAAAGTGATCGCACAGGTCCCTTCCTAATCAGCGGCTCTCGTGATAAAACTATCAAAGTTTGGGATGTGAACCTAGGCTCTTGTTTGTTTACACTCATCGGACACGACAATTGGGTCCGTGGAGTTTGTTGGCACCCAGGTGGGAAGTACATAATCAGTGTTTCAGACGATAAGACACTCAGAATATGGGATATAGTTAATAGGCGGTGTTACAAAACAGTCGAGGCACATTCTCACTTTTGCACATCAATAGACTTTCATTCCAAGGCCCCATTTGTTGTAACGGGCTCCGTTGACCAATCGGTGAAAATATGGGAATGCCGCTGATTGAGCCCAACCCGTGTACATAAAGACCTGTACAAAATCGTGATAGAAATCAAAAGTATCGCGAAGCGTACTAGAAATAAAACCAAAGCAGATGGCTTTTGCCACCCAAACCCATGAAACTCTCTTTGACTGGCGCCGAAGTTGTGCTCTTTATTCATGCTTGTTCAAAGTTGACCTCCTGAACTAGTGTCTTCAAGACTTGTGTATAGATCAATCCTGGTGGGTTGAGTTCTCTTGATCTCCATGACATGCGACCGAAGGATGGTTGTTTCGGCGAAACTTCGGCACCAGCCGCGTTTTTCAAGTTGGTATATGGGGATTATAGCGGGACGAGGGGACAATCTACTTGGATCTCTCTCTCATCTTCCTCCTCTTTCGCTTCAACCTGCGCATACGCTTCTTTCTCCACTATGTGATTGGGGAAGAGTTTGGTTAGTTTCCGTCGAGTGGGAGATCACATTTGCCATCGTCTAAGTTGTGAGTAATTTCGTATCAAATTTGAGGATGGATTAATCCTGCACACTTACCTTCGCTCGCATACCGTCCAAATAAGTTAGTTGGGAAGCTTTAGGTTCTAACCAGTGTCCGGTTGATTATTTTTGGCTAGCTATTGGTGATCAAGTAAGATGGAAATGTGTTTAATTCAACGTTTCTCTCTAGCTTGAATCTTAGGCGTGTTGCCTCTGTGCAAGTGATCGAAACGCACATTGAGCAGATCAGTGTCGACAAAACACACGCACGCGCCAGCCTCTGCAACTTGAAAACTCTGACAGACAGTTCGTGGCGCCGACGCATCCACGGAGCCGGACGTTATCTCGAGCGAATGGTCCGTTTTCGAACAAGTCCCTTGAGAGCGTAGGCGCACGCGCGGCTGCGATATGGCGCAAAATACAAATCTTCTCCCAAATT
>Ga0268249_1000477_pt1 | contig 18447 bp, 10 predicted proteins | sample AgamicAtPe_FD_200257 | JGI IMG/M metagenome (GOLD analysis project Ga0268249, IMG submission 200257) | Agave microbial communities from Guanajuato, Mexico - At.P.e (v2) (version 3) | ecosystem: Host-associated > Plants > Phyllosphere > Phylloplane/Leaf | place: Guanajuato, Mexico | collected... | reverse complement strand
GTCTAAAAGTAGGATTTCGTCCAGTCTAAAAGTAGGAATGAGGAAGCATCCACATTTCTGCCGGCTTTTATACACGCACACCGGTGTTTCGACCACAAGCTGAACACTGACGCGCGCAACTCCGGGCACGCAGAATTGTCCTCCGTCGGATCAAGTTTCAAGGAATGTTTGGCGCCAAACATCAGCCGTTGAACACAGACGACGAGTGCCGCTGAGCATTGCCGAGCGTACGCGAGATCCCCGCATAGATGACTTCAGAACTAATGATAGAACTCAGGCCGCGCTCCTGTGCTCCTTTTGTCTCAAGTTCACAAACGATTGGCTGAAATTCTATCTCAATTCCTCGCAAGGGTCACGATATTGAGCTTAGAGTTCAAGCTGCACTTTAACTTCTACGACTCCCGTTTTTTGTGACCCTAACCGTCGCACCATCACACTGCCACCGACGATTTTGAAGCGAAACTATATGCGACCCTGACGATTTTACCCTGTTCCTCCTTTACCGTCCTCCTTTCATCTCTCTCTCTCGATCCTCCCGCTAGCTGGTCATTCGTTAACTCAACCCGAGCCCGATGATCCTACGAACGCTCCCAGGCTCATCACTTTAGGCCTTCGAATCGATCAATCGACGGTTGTTACGAATCATGAATGATTATGGGCAAATTTTTCGCCCATCGTAGGGTTACCCAATGATAGCCTCACGTTCGATCGTTATTCTGTGAAATTGTGGTAATAACTGAATTCCTATTACCTATCCGCTCGATGCAACTATAGCATAGTACGGTTCCAACTGACACACTGTGAGTCAAAAGCAACTACCTTATTCTCTTCAAATAGGCCCCATCGAAATGTAGTTGAAGGACAAGCCTCCATTTTTCATCTATATCTCCGCAATGGCACTGTGGCAGAAGTCAATTTGCCTAGAACTTCTTATACGAGTTCTTATACGATCTTCCATGCAATCTAACACATATCAACATGTCCAAACAAAGCTACCCACAGATGTAAATCATCTCGCCTACAGCACCATCATGACCTCATGCCCACCCCGTGGTGAGAAACTTTGGTTTGAGCCTAGGTGTTGAACAATTTGCGATGCATCTGGATTGGTGTTTTGAGCGTATCTGTGACGAACCCAATCTTCCTTTCCCCAGCACAATCGTTTAGAGGCGAACGAATGCGATCTGACTGGTATAAAGACGATTAATTTCTCCCATTGATCCCAAAACTGATCGTAGTGCATCTTATACCTCTTAAATTTCATATGCTACACACCTTGAAGGACCGATAATCTGCGAGTGAATATCAGATTCCATCACTCTCAACATCTTGTTCGACCCTTAGCACGGTGTTACGGATTTCCATATGTAACATTTCCAACACAACGTCCTACTTCCAACCTTCTGTTTATGTTGGAGATCTAGCCCTGTATAGGACCTCACCACAAGCCAATTATCCGTTCGTTTATTCGAGCGTGTGTCGCTGATATTGATCACCTCAGAGATCAGTCCACCGACAAAGCTCAGTCTGCATTTCTTCGTTCATCAGTGGTAGATTACTCGAAAACTTTCTATAGAGCCTCCATAAATCCAGCGCCACCATGACTATAGCATTGTTGTAAACGACCACTCCTAATTTTAGGACATTCTTTCGTATGGTTCTCCAGCAAGAAGCACAAATCTGATGGTGACAGAGAGCGAGCAATCGCATTCTTGCCAGCTCAGTTGAGTAGCTGCACAAAATTCACAAATCTATGCTGTCCCCACTCATTTGTTTGAATCAGCAGTAATTGATTCGCGAGACTAGATTGAAGCGTGTGTAATGTGAGGCGTAATTATACCTTTCTGTCATTCTCATCGTTGCACAGCACGTTAAAAGACAAGTTTTTGCAGGTACGGGGAAGCGAATGATGGAGAGATCAGAACACAACGTAATTTAAGCGAAACCTAGAAGGCCTGTCATGAAGCCTACCATGTTAGCCAATCAGGCTTTTTTCAGCTGACCAATCCCTGACCAATGGTCTTAAAATTTTGAGCCTCACGCAAATTGATCAGTCAGTGGATCAAATGTTCACCAGGTTCTGATTCCCCTTCGACCAAACCGGCCTATTGGTCGATCACCACTTCTGTTCTAGCTGAACCATTAATCATAAGTTATCTTTCAAATAACGTACCACTCTGACTGTGAGAATAAAAAGTTGAGAAAGAGCTCATCCATCTTGTATTTACAAGAACGAGTCCCAGAACTAGTAGAGTAGGGGCTATGAACCCTGATTCGTTTGATAATGTTTATTTGTTTGGTTTAGTTGGTCTGATGACATGATTAAGACTTTGTTATATGAGTTGAGAGTTGTTCAGATGGGCAGTGTAGTAACGCAATATGCTGGTTTCAGCCTGTCTGCTGGTATTCACTTGAGGATTAAAGCCTTGATCAACGTATAACGTAGCTCCTTTTCCTCGAAATACTCCATCGGTATATCCACCTTTCGAAGTTGTCGTATCATGTTGTTGATATAGGCCGGACAATCTAAATCTCTCGCTCGGTGACCTCTCTTTGAGCAATTAGAGCAGTAGCTCGTAGTGGAAACACAATGATTGGAAGCGTGATCTTTGCTCCCGCATTGCGCGCAAAGCTTCCCTGTGCAATCGTGGTGATCAAATCTGAAGCAATTCTTGCACATCCATGGGCGGCAATTGAGTTTCAAGGACAGTCTTGCTCGGACACCATCGCTCACCGATGAGTACGGAATAGTCCCATTGAAGTATCCAAATAAGTGCCTGAATCCAGCTGCATTAGCAGTGAGCATCAGACTGCGTGCTCCTGAATGAGCATATTTCTTCCCTTCACGTATTTCTGAGATGATTATTCTCTGATCTGAAATTGATTCCCTGATTGTGTTTAATATCCTGCTCGCTTCAATGTTCAAGCGGACGTTAGGAATTTCCAGACGGACAGGTTTCCTGCAAAAATGTTCGCCTTCCTGGTTCGGTCTTCTAATTAGATCCTTTAGAGGGAAGTCGCTAGTTAGGCGAACGTAATCGAGAAACTTGTTCTTGGTGATTGGTGATTGAAATTGAACATAAGTACTCTTTTGATCACGCCAGTAAGTCGCAGGCAGCTGTGACTGTCGTTGCATCCAATGGGTGTCAATTAAGTCCGTTATGGCAAGATGATCAAATCTCTCATCCATGTCGATCGTAACCGTCGAATGCCGTAAGGATCGTTCATTCTTAGCGATGCCGATGAGAGAGTCCGCAAGAGTCGAATGAACGTCCTTCCTCTTACGGGATTCATCGATGTTTGTGACTTTCTCGAGGATTTTGTCCAATATGTTCTCGCCACTAGGAGATTTATCGAGACTGGGATTTCTCTGTTGATATGGGGCCATTATGCGATTATTCTCTGCTGAAGTATCTGACTTATTGTGGGATGTGGGAAGGTTGGTTAGATTTCGATAGTGGGTACTATTTAAATTTCTAGGAGCTGTCAAGTATCTAATCGCTCGAAACTGGTTTCTGTGATTCCACGAATTGAATGAGAACATGGATAACTTGTGCTCAGCTTTTATATACGCTCGTTGGCTGAGTGATGTGTCAACGATTCTCAGTTCAGGCCTGATCAATGCACATGGGAGCGGGAAACTGAAGGACTCGCCGACTTCAACGGAGATTATTCGCTGTGGCGCCAAAAAACGAGACAGATCTTGAGTCTCTCTTATAGAGAGTATAGAGAGGTGAGCATCGAAGAAGATGGAGTTGCTCGCGACGGCGCCACCTCGTGTGGCGCCTTCTCTGATCTGTTCTACCGTATGGCAATCAGACTTGAATTCAATCGAAATGCCTCGATCGACCCAGCGGTGCGAGAGTCGGCTGGCGCCGTCTAGACGGCGCCCGGTCACTGACCTGAACAAAGCCTCTGTTTAAGTTGGTCGCATTAAAGCAAGCTAAAACAACCATTGCTCGCATCAACGTGCACTCAAACGCCCATGCAGAGCGCATAGCGTTCAGATTACACTAGCTATAGCACATCTAAAATGTTGCCAGTGCAGTCTTCCCTTGTCGTGCGAACATAAGCACACGGATGACCAGAAGCTGAAATAGAATCCGCCTCGACGGTCATCTTCACTGATGTGTGAAACTATGATACTGAACGATGGCTGAAGTGAGTTCGTAATCAGGCTTGCGATTAAATGCTAGATTCTATTACCATGTACTAAACTATTACTCACATCCTAGTTTAAACTTTATTCATCGTTTTAAAGATGTTCATGATCGATCGTCATATTAGCTACCTTATGCTAAATTCAAAGAGAGATCTCAGCTATCTGTATTGTGCATTTGTCAGCTACAAGAATAATCTGCTTATCTTAACAAAACGCTGAGCACATTTCGTTGTCTAATTTGAGAGGATTTTTTTCACAATTGCATCCCGCTGAAGACACTCTGCGATCTCCTAGTAATGTTCGTCAGACGCGATGATCGTTATTATGGCATAAAGTTCATTGTTTTGGCGAAGAGGCGATACAAGAGACTCATATTTGGTTCTATCCTGAGAACACAAGTGATCCAATGGCCTCGAGTACTCTGCTAAATATGGCTATCGAAATTGTTTGATGTAGATCTACTCCCAACCAGGGTACCTAAACTTAGGCTCATGCGAGTTAGCTCAATCTGACTTCAGTCTCAGTGCCGAGGATTTGGCAATCGCTATGGATTTCATTCTTGAGCGCTTAGGGATTAATGTTTCTGAACATGGCGGCGACTCACGAGAAACGTCCATTAAGTTTTCTGGCTACGATTCTCTGCCTTAGAGCGCCTTGGAAACGGAAAAAGCGTACCCAATTCGCTTGAGACGTTAACGAAACAGCGATTCTAGCTGTCGATCAGATCCGAGCCATTTTCGATTCCTCCCAAAATCGGCATCCTCCTCCCAAGGGTACAATTATGGATTGATATTGTGTCAGGAGGGATGACAAGACCGCTCAAGAGCTGGCCATCCACACCATTTGACAAGGATGCACTTTCTTGTAACTATACATGGTTCCAGCGATATCTGGATTAGAAACTGAACGAAATGATTTATGAAATCGGTGATGAAACGTTGACGACAATTTATCTCGCAAACTTAGGGAAAACGATCGAGATGAAATTCCTTTCACCGTTGCATCACGAGACATCGCTCATGGACTTCCATGGATCAACAAAATCCACACCGCCGATTGCCCAATTACAAGGCGTACGACCGAGTTTAATAGCGAATCTGCATCTCTACGATCGCCTCCAAATAAACGGATATACATCTTAGCTTCCGATTGCTCCCCTTTCTTATACTGACTTCACGTTTATGTTATATGTTTCCATTCGGATATGGTTCAACTGGAGGAATTCAGCCTCCAAAAAGGCTGTTGGTTCGTCCCTTGTGCTGTCCTCAACAAACAACGCTCGAAACCCGTGTATCAAGTCTCGGTCAAATATACTCTGTTGCCCTCGATGGAGCTGAACAGGCATGCGGGGAACACAGCCATGTACGATCGTTCTGGCGAGCTTGGCGGACAATTCGAAACATGGATCGAGTTATGATATGAACCATGGACCCTGCAGGCTAAACACTAAGCCTGTCACCAGCGATACTAATCCATTCGAATGTGTTCATAGAGCCTCAATAAAATTGATTTCTAGACCGGATCAGCGGCCAACTTGATATTTTAGGCCGAAAATGAGACAGAAATTTCGTACAATCTCGCCGGCAATACAAAACGATGAGATGGGCATGCAGGGTTCAAATCCTCTTTCTAACAAGCAGGAGTGCGCAGCGATCTGCTATGAGCAACAGGCATCCATTCATTGAGCAGCGAAAAAGCTAGTCAAGGAAGTTGATGAACCTAAGTCGAAGTAGCAACTGGTGAGTTGGATTTAGTATAATTGGTAGACCGAGCCATTCAATCCTTGACCCTCAATCTAAGTCATTCTTCGACTGGAAATGTGAAGTCACGTTGGGTTTATAGGTAAGGCGTAAATTCGTCACTTATGGAGTCGATTGCTCGAGAATGGTCTATAGAGCCTCGTTAAAACTCATTACACTCTCATCTCTAGAGCTTAGCTGGTTTGATGAAGCTCGCGATGAGCAAATTTTTCGTACCAATCTTCCCAGATACGGCCGGAAAGGTGAATAAATGCAAGGAGCGCGTATAATCTACTGTACGCGCCACGCGCGGTTCCATAGAGCTTCTGCGCCTTGTGCATCGTTGCGACTGTCGAGGCTGATTTCTTCATATCAATCTATAGAGCCCCAGTGAAACCCACTTAATCATCACATTTCTGGTTTATCACACTCAATAAAGCTTAATTTGGAGAAAATTTTCGTACCAATTTCGATCTTTGATGACAAAGAGTTAGCTCGACGGAACTAGTTTGCACGAGATCCTACAGGCGCGCATCGGATCGCTCGCTGCATAGACGCCGAATGGACACCCTATGGGCAATCCCATGGGCCATCACAGCAGCACACGCTGCGCGAGTATTGAGCGTATAGAACTTAGCGAGCGTGTTGAACTTTCTGAATTTATTGGACACCTCACGGGGAATCCCATAGGCCATCACAGCAGCACACGCTATGCGAGCACTGAGCGCACTGAGCGAAGCGAGCATATTGAGCTTATTGAATTTATTGGACACCTCACAGGGAATCCCATAGGCCAGCACAGCAGCACACGCTGCGCGAGCACTGAGCGCACTGAGCGCAGCGATCGCATCGGATTTATTGGACACTCCACGTCAATTGCCATAAACCTGCTTGCACAGCGCGCCTTGTGCGAGCCTTTGTAACTCTTTGCATGCGCACGCAAGTTCTTATTCTATTTATAACCGCCTGTTTCCTGCCCTAACATGTCATTCGTCCGCCAGCTATTGAGAAGACAACGTCAATTTGAGATCGATTGCTCGGAATTCGAAAATTAGAAACAAAAGGATCCAATCTTTTCAAAAATTATGTCGCAATCAACTCCCAGTGCAGAAATCCAGGATGAATATCCCTCGCAGCAGAGAAGTGCCAGCCAAAGCTCCGAGAATGATTCGAAGATCAAAATTGAGCAATCGGAGGGGCGTCAAACCGAGCCAATCAAGTTGAAGAAGAAAATAACGCCGAAGCGTAAACGACTTCAGTCTCCAACCTCATTGGCGCGAGAGGACCTCGAGGCTTGCAAATTGCGATACAGGCAGCTCAATAGAAGACCATATTATGAAGTCTCAGCGATTCTAGCTCAGAGAGTGGGGATTATGGGCGACCGCAAGTACAAGGTACGCTGGGCTGGCTATAGCCCGAACGAAGACACATGGGTCCGTCCGGAAGATCTTAATTGCCCGGATAAGTTGGCTGAGTTTATTGAAACCAGACAGCTCGAGCTGCGCAAAGATTGATCAGGGCAAAATCGCAAGAATGGACAATATTCAAACCTCACTCAAATTTTATCGGATTTCTTCCATTTAATCCAACATTAAACTCGACTTTAATTGCATCTAAAACTTGCTTTTTCTTCGACTGAATATTTCAGGAGAGAGTATAGCGCATCACAAGATTAAACACACATCACATGTTCATAAATCTAGGATCTTAAGGCTTAGACTTTAATTTTAATCAATGATTTCGCGAAAAATATCACCTTCCCATTCAAATTGCGCACAACGCCGGTACACTTAACAAAGTTGTTTCTGTTGATTTCGTGTGATTCATCCAAAGATGGGATAGATGATGATACAGTTTCAGGTTGAGGAGTCTCCTCAATCCCAGTAGGTCCACGCAAAAATTCCTGCTCAAGAAAAGAACTCCAATCACCTGGACTTCTGGTCGGTGATGTTTTTTTGATTCGCTGCGCACCAAAAAAGATGTCCTCACAAGCAGAAGCTAACGATGGAACAGGTGCGCTCGAAGTCTGCACTTGAGTCAGTGTACCTGTCCGCGATGGGTCTGACAAGTTTGAGTCCGTGTCGTCTGAGTTCCACGCTCGTAGATCGCAATCAATCGCGCCATACAAATATTCGCCCTCACTGGTGATATCAGCGAAATGACTGCTACCTTGGCTTTCAAACTCGAAATCACATACTTGATCAAGCTCACTGTCCAGGTAGGAATCGATTATCTTTCTAGGCGAACGTAAGCCAGCGTTGATTGTGTTTTCATCTCCAAGTGGTGGGTTGCCTGAGTTCTCACTCGAATCTGCCAGTAGAACGAGATTAGTATCGGCATTTGGATATCGATCGACTCTATACATTGTTGAATCGTTATGGTCGTCGGTGAGTTTCCTTCTGAAGTATATCACGTTAATGTTGTTATTTTCAGAATCATTCACCTCGATGTTTGACAAACCTGGTAACAAAAATTCAATATTACCGACTTTTGCAACGATCCGGATAAGATTCGTCTTAGTTCCATGTAAACAGAAGCCCATAGATGGGAGAGTTTGTTGTAGAATCTGTTTTATGGTTACCGTTGGTGGGTAAGTATTCAGTCTTTGTTCCATATTGTGCGTCGATCCTATAGAGTTTAAGTTGGTATGATGGAGCCCGGAAGAGTTTTTGTTTCGTGCCAACTCGTCTGAGCGGTTGCCATCAATTACTGTTTCGTCCTTTTTGGACATCGAATTGAAGTTGCCGTAGAGCGAAAAATGCCAGTAAACGCCAACCGCTACCGACGTTGTAGCTCCATTTCAGCTGAACCTAAACTGTGTGCACAATTCGGTGAACTGAGTGCGTTACTCGGCTGCTTCACTCACAGCTGGCGAGGATAAAATTTCGATCATGATAAGCACACATCTTGAGAACGAAGGGGTGAGGTTGTTGAACTTTGCTCTGTATGACGCTGCATAATTCAGCCGCCGGAGCTTTGAGGGCTTTATTTCTATAAAATAATCTGACATTAACTTTAACATATAATGTGTCCGCCAATCCTCCAGCGCTCGAACAGTTGAATTAGAGTAATGAGCGTTAGAACCGCCGATCGTTTCATCATTGTCTTTTTGACAGAACAAATTATGATCATTATAATCCTCGAGATCCGATAAGGTTCAAGGCTAATTTCAACCAGAAGGCTCGCTGAATTTGCGTTTGCAAGTGAAGAATAAATGAGTTCAACAACAAAAGTCGAATCTTTGATGCTGAACTTCTTGCGTCGTCACCGAATCAAGGATTGATTATCTGCAGATAATAAAAATTCGTATCCTCGACGAATTTCTGCTCTCTGCTCATAAAACTGCTCGTTCGTCGGCGAAAATACTCGAACTTTATTTACCTTAAGTCGTGAGAAATGATCGATCCATGATAGCTAGGGCGACCATTCGAAATCTAGTTCAAATTGTATTACGATTCTTTGAGAAATGGACTTCTGAATTTCATAGGTTTCCTATTGGCACAGCCGCCACCTGACAGGACTAACTTCAGATTGAATGGCCTTACGAATTCATCTCTGCTCAAAATCGATTGTTCATGCTCACAGCAGAACAATTAAACACAAATCATAATCTCCTGATTAGACAGAAATGGGCTCATTTTAGTAATAGATTTCCGATCTCAGGGTGCCTCCTGAGCAGCGTAGTAAGTGCACGCTTACTGCATCGCTCCAAATATTTCTTAAGGGCACCTTTACCCCGTTCCATCACCATCTCCAGTGGCTCTTCCATGGGTGGCAGATCAAATCCTGCCCAAATAACTTTAAAAGTGGTCCCTTTTGGTCGATAGAAATGTTTGGTTATGAGCTTAACCTTCCTCCTGAAAGTGAGCCTCTCACTTTCGCTAGAGCAAGCATTTTCCATCGACTCGTTTCCAATAGAAGGCTGCAGAAAGTTCGAGTGATGTTGCGGTCCCAATGCTCTCGATTGATCGACTGGCGCCGATACCAAGTTGGGCGGCTCGAATTCAGGATATTGGACGATATCCTCATCAGTCATGATTGATAACACTATCTTACGAAGAGTTAATCGATGAGCATGAAATTTCTGGCAGTTGTGTCTCAATATCGGTGCCAATAGCATTCCGGTTTTCGATCCAAAAATCTCATATAATAGGCAATCTCTAGCTTGAACGAGTGCGAATAGCAGCTTATTCGAATCCTCGTGATTCGATTGTCGCAACTTGTCTCTAATAAACTTATATTTGTTGATGATATCCGGGTAAGTCGGTTGGTCGGTTGTATTAGCACAAAAGAAATTTCTGAAACAGTCACAATTCATGATTTTTTATAGCTAAAATAGCGTGCTCTCAATAACAAATTAAGAATATACCTGATCGAACAAATTTCATGGAGAAAGATATAAGCGATCACTTATTATTTGGCGCAAGCTTGTTCACGCGTGTTCAGAGGAGCGGGATATTCGAAAATAAGAGGAAAATTTCCATCGACGAGATGCTAACATGCATTCCAAACCAAACCAGGCGATATTCTATATGGCATGAAACACGCCAGTTTACCTGTGCGCGAATTCTACATTGGGTTGTCGCTATCTCCGATTCTAGCTATAGAGCCGCTCCAGTTGGCTCGGAAGTGAACCTCACCACTGTTGTTAGGTCACAGCACAACAAGATCGGATGAAATTTTCGCTCAGTTTTAGAAATAACCAAACCAAATTTCCCATCGATGCCTTCGGCGAGAAGAGTCTCGCAGAAACTCGCAAATCGCAGTATAAAGTGTGGCAGCATGATTTATTGAAGTTCAGGAACACGACTCAGTTGTTCTGATCAGGGCTGGTTTGGCAGAATATCGTTTCGGAGGCGATTTGTCGTATTGCCCTCGAAATTATATCTGTTTTCGCTATATGTCATGTATGTTTGGGACCCACAGATACTCAGAATCGCCCTGCCACATTAGTCCAGCTCTCTCGATGTTATTTATCACTTCGTTCATTTCCTCTGGACTCCAGGAGTTGAACGCCTCTTGCATCGCCTCAAACTTGCATCCACGCGCTCCTGCATTATCTTTGACGAATAAGAACAGTTTCAACTCTTTTTCGCCGAGCTCTCTATACCATCTTGGCCTCTTTTCAAGTTGGTTGCTGTCCTTGATCAAACTCTCAGCTCGCTTCTCATAGAAGAGTGAGTCCCTTATGACTTCTAATATGTGCATGGTGATGAAATTTGGATCACAAATGTATCTAACCGTGAAGGCAAATATCTTGGGTACGCCATTAATAAATTTGACTTGCCCTATCACTCGAATATAATCGTTTTCCTTCAGTTCTTCAATTGGCTTGAGCATTTCGTCGCTAAAAGCCGACTGATCGGGAGACACCTCAGTCTCCTTATATTGCTGCCAGTGTTTGAAGGAGTCATCGCCACAGGTTGGCACGTCACCATCTGTCAAGTAATTAAGCTCTACCGGACCGGTAGTATAGTCGTCCAGCAGAGCGATCAGTTTGTTGCGTGATTGATGTATAATTTCGCAAATAAGAGCTACCAAGTTGATATTGAAGACCTTATGCCCATGGATGACCAATCCAGACTTCTCTGTCGTCAATTTGACGATTTGACTAACAGAGACAGCTGTTGTCGTTCTGTAGCTGCTCAATCTTGTATCGTCGCTATCATGGATTGATCTTCCTGTCGTTGACCTCGCCGAACAATTTTGTCCATCCATGGTAGACGGAATAGAGGCTTGCCTAGCCATTGAGGGGGATCTCGGCCGTCGGAAGACAAAATCACAGCTTTGCTGAGCATTTTCTTGATGAGGTTGTGACCGACTCGTTGAGGGATGCTTACTGGTTGATGGAGCTGCAGGCGGAAGTTTACTGCTGTAAGTCTGTGCACTATCTTTCTTGACTGAGCTATTCGGCCGGTTTGAAGTATCCATTCTTAGAAGTGAATTGTTTTTAGAATAGTTATAACAGCAAATAGAAAAATATGATTAATTTCCAGAACGTCAAGGCGGGGTTGAATCAAATTGAACTAACAGCAAACGAGTGAACCGGCGCAGCAATCTTCAGAGGCTGGTGTGATATGAGCGTTCAACAAACTAACAGGCGAACCTAGCAGGAGAAACGGTGCAAACTGATTGCATGAAGTACCAGAAGGCTTCCCGCCCTGGAGTATCCGCGCAGCATACGATACGCGTATCGACGTTTGTGTGGGATGCTCAACAAATCCAATATTTTGCATGCTATCGGACACAGTTTAGTCTCTTGATGCAAATTTCCTCGTGAGCGAGCGCCAACACTTACGCTCACTGCAAAGAGATTTTGCAAAAGCAGGCGAGCTTGGATAGCTGTGAGCGTATCTTCAGGGAAAATAATGCATGGAAGAGGATAAGATTGCTCGCGACGGCGCCACACTGGATGGCGCCTACTTCGGGCCGTTCAACCACAGCAGCTGTAACTCGAGCCAATGCGTTGAGTGCCTTTGATCCCGTGTAGTTTCCTAAATGCATTGCGCTCGCGATTCAATCCACGCTCTACCTTCCAGCTTGAGATTCTAAATTCGGCGCCAACCCTCCAGCGATGAGTTTGTCTGGATTTCAGGCCAACTTGTCATCCTGTAAATGTTGTTTTTCTCCTTTTTGTAGCAATCCGATCCATGATCGGAGCAGTGAGTAGCGATCACAGCCGGCTACGCTCCCCCATCATCTGGGGCTCATTTGATTCTCCAGGCCCAACACAGCATCGGGTACTGAGTTTCATAGTGATTTTATTAATTGAGCATCTGTTCAGGAATTGAGTGCTCCAAAACCTTACTGCGCTTTATCAGAGCACTCAATTTCAAGAAACACCCGAGAATTTCGTTAGATTTGCCTCGATTTCAAGGCTTTTGAGATTGTTTGGCAATTCTTTCAACCCGACGAATAAGGACTAACCAGCTAACTGATCTGAAGCTTACACTATTCTATCATAACGGAGTTCAGGACTTCCATCTGTTCCCCTCTGTTCATCTTTCCTGATCTTCTCCTGACCTCTGCTGTGTTTCGAAAACCTCATGCTCTACCAATCATATCATATAAGAAACTGGGATCGATCCCGACCCTTCAAAGGGAGCATTTTAATTTAAAGCCGGATTTTAAGCTCAGCACTCTTTCAACGATGATTGAGATTGCTTACATGAGAAGATGAATACAGTTACTCTAGATATTGCCATGATTCATGTGATCCATTGCATTCCCTCCAGATCAAGCCCCTATTGGCCAATATCTCTAGAGCTTTTCTAACCTGCCCACTTCCTCCCGGGCACTGTCCGATCAATGAGGCAATCTCGTCTGTTCTCAATCCTGTACATCTTTGCTTGTTGGCCTCGAGGATGATTACGCATCTATCCTCTATGTTTTTTAAGGTCATTGAGTTGACGCCTTGTGAGAGGACCAGAGGCTTGATCGTCGCATGTTTTATATTTTCGCAGTTGTGTCGGCTCTGGGAATCTGTGTTTTCTCGAGAAATTAGTTCTTGTTCCATGATAGGTTTGGCCGTCTTTTCTATACTTGCTGCAACGAAAAATGTATAAGGCTCCACGATTGTTACAGTGCCTTCACATTTAACCCAATCGCCAATTTTTATATTGCCAATGTTGAGAACACTCAACGGATAGCATCCTGCCAGCTTCTCACCATCTATCAACTTGAGCATGTTAATCTGATTGTCTTGGGCGTTTGGATCATCATTATAATATGCCCTCTTGATAGCTTTCGCTGGAAAGCTATCCAGATTGAGGCCTAACTCGTCCATCTTGTTTTCAGAAGGATTACGACTGTCTACATCGATGATTGAGCCTCCAATCTCAGAAGCTATCGGCATAAAGTTAGCTTCAACGTCATAACAGTTCCAGCTTCGTGGCTCGACATCTATAGGATCTCCGAACTCGAAGTTTCCAGGGGCATGCGCCGATGGAGCTTCATGTGTACTCATTCTATCATCTCTCACTGTACCCAATTTTTCTTTATCTGACAGCCTTCTGTCCGGCACCGTAATATCGTTTCCGTAAGATACTGCGATCGTAGCTTGATCATTCTCCAGTCGTGATGGTCTATAGGACGAAGCTTTCACGCTAAACTCTCCTAAGCAGCTAGTATCAAGATATATATCCTCAAAAATCAAGTTCGTAATAGTGGCACTGATGTATCTCATATCTTTGATGCAAGCCATAATAGAAACCTGTTGGTTCTCCATCTTTGCTTGTCCACCCATATCTTTGGTTTTTGCCACAAGTTCGTTGACTTTTACTAGTATTTTATTCGGTTCCATCCTTGAGAGAGACAACTAATATTAGTCAATTTAGTTGTAGGGGAGCATGAATTTTGAGTTGATGCGTGAATAAGGTTGTGGTCGTGAAAAATTTGTCACTCATGCGATCGGCAGTTTTCAAGAATTGAATCTCAAAGGATCAAATGGCGCTTTTCCTCTCGAATTCAGATGCGTTGGTGCGAGCGTGCGCGAATAGGCACAAATTAGCACAAAAATACCTCATAGCTGTTACAATCGCGCATGAGTTAAGACGAGCTGCCACGAGCAATAGATTTAGATGTTAGTACAAGAGCTGATCGGGAATTTAATAGCTATTGTAGAGTTTTAAACAAGGAAATGAGAGATCTGCGATTGGTGAACCTCCTATACGATAGAGAACTTTTCCAAGTTTTCGTTCGTTGCGTTCACATCGGATTACTTGAAGCTGGATCTCTTGTGATAATAAGCGATTTTATGAGCGTTAAACGAAGACCCTCGTCCTCATAAAATTCCAGCGGGATATCCATTTGTCTTAATGCCCGAATCAGACGCTGTAAGTATTGTGGACAATCGATATCAGTTATTCTGTGGCCTATTTGATAGCAGTTTCGGCAAAATTCCACATCCGAGTTACATTCGGTAAGTCGATGACTCTGACTCCCGCACCGTAAACAGATTCTGTTTGGGCAATCAGAATGGTTGAATGTATAACATTTCGAGCACATTCTAGGTTCACACCTAACTGCTAGCTCAACGCTCCCTTCTGCCGCGGGGTGGGAGCTTGAGCACGGAATACGGCCGTTTAGATTCAGAAATAAGTGTCGAAAACCAGCTGCATTCGCATCTAGGATCAAGTCATCTTTCTGAAGACCTTGGCCGCGATTGACTGCCCTCACATCAGATATCTCAATCTCGGTCTGTAGGATATTCTTGGTTTGTTGTCCCTCTACATCCAAATTGGAGCTCATCCTCTGCTCCTCTGTCTTTCTATGCAAATTTTCCATTGAATTTCGAATGAACTCAGTGATTTTGTTCGCTTTTATATCCGTTGGAACTCCTGGAACTCCTCTCAGCTCGATCCGAACAGGCCTTCTCGTGATGTGCTCACCATCTTTGCTAGCCTCAATTATCTTCCCTCTGATAGGGTTGTCAATGTTTCTATCGACACTCTCGATGAACTGATCCTTCAATCTCTGTGACCCAAAATGGGCATAGGTGAATTCACGATCAAACCAATGATAGACATGATGGTTACTAATTTGCCTGTAGGTTCGACTGTTGAAGATGATCCGACATATCGAGTCGAAATCGAATCCATCCTCCATGTCCATCTTGATGGTTATTGTTGAGCGTCGTAGTCGCTTCTCGCTTTCGCCTGCTCTCCGAATTTCATCACTCAATATCTGAATCACATGGCCGTTCTCAATCTGCATCGGTACGTCAAAATATGTCGAGCCATGGCCGACTTTCTGGCAACGGCCGTCCACACTGATGCCTCCCTTAATATCATCCGAATAGTCTTCTACTTCAGTACGATCAGAATTGCAGAATGCGCCATTCTCAGTTGATGATTCGCTCGGGCTTGACATCTTGTCAAGTAATTAAATGATATTCCTTCAATATGTTCGCTAGATATCTGCTTCTGGTCGTCGATATGTCGCACACAATCAAAACTCAGCCGCGGCGCGCAAGTATTCTGCTCTTCTCTCATTGTGAGTTGTTAACATTGGAGCGAACAGTAGCGTTGCTCGAGCCGTTGCGCTCACGTGCTGATCTCGGGCCAACTAGCGACCTCGATATTACAGTTAACAAGCCTTACTCCTGTCCGGCGTATTTAGGCTAGTTGGAGGATAGTTTCAGTCCACTGCGGACGTTCCCATCTGAGTTTTTTAGTTACAAGACCTAGTGTAGTTCCCCTACATTCTGCACCTTGTAGTGTTAGTGTGATGCGGATCAATCTACCAAATTCTAACCGATATTATGCTTGCCAATTAAGCATCTGAAATTCGGTCGCTCGCCCCATAAGCCAAGTCGAACGATAGCGATCTCATAAGTTAGTTGGTTTGGTTGGTTTGGTTGGTTCAGTTTCATCTCGCTCGTTCCTTCGCAAGGTGTGCACATACTTTTCAGCAGCTATATAGAGTGCATCAGATCGTTGATTTGATCTGCTGTGATCATAATTCGAAGTTCTAGTCCATCCTGCTCGTCAGTCTAGTCGTCAATGACTGAAATCGGTACCCACATGAACGGAGGTATCATATCAGCCTGAACTCGGAAAGTTGCGAGGAAATCGAGCCGAGCCTTGACTTCTAAATGGTGGGAAAATTTGTGGAGCCAAGATCAATTTTAGCTCTTTGCGTTGCGTTGTTATACATCGACTGTTTATATATGACGGATTGAGCAAAGACTTGTCATATGAATGAGAGAAATTGCACGTTTGCTGTCTGGGATGAATTCTAGGGGATTTTCGGAGTGTAAGCTTTCTGCAGTGCTAGAATGTCCCCTAGAATTGCTTGCAATGGTCGCATATATCATCAGAACTTACTTCATTCGAGGACACTATCGCGGAGAGGAATTAAACAATATGTAGAATTCAACAAATTCATCTCTGTCGCACCCTCTGGCATCAGATCGACGAGCAACACCACACACTTATGTGTATTTAATGAAGAAGTATGATCATCCCTGACAGGGGTAGAGTTAATCGCTAATTAACAGTATGAGCTGAAGTAACTCCTCCATGGCTTTACCGAACGATTGGTTGCCAATGATCCTGCGGAAGTTAGTTTGCATCTTTCGATGACATCAAGAGGTCCAGCAACAGGGAATTGAATATACCGTAAGCATTGCATTCATACTCAATAATATCTTCCCAAGCTGTGGCTGCTCAAATCCTCACATACTATCTATAAAATGAGCCAGAATCTTCAATCTGAGTCTAAGACCGTTTGTCGGTGACTCAGCTCAGACCTTGATCCTCCTTCCAAACACGCTCAAGGCAGGGAAGGCTCAATCATTGCAAATGAGTGAAATACGATCTTATGGCTGTGAACGGTAGTTACTTGATCGCCCCTTGTGTTTATATACCTGTGAACGTTCTTAAAGCCGCAAGAGAACAGGCACAAGTAGAATCACTTCAGCAGCACAGGAAGACGAAGTTGAGCAGCAGCAACTCTGTTCAAGGGAGGGGGGATCGCTGTATCTGGACCGCTGAAAGGAAGAACCAGCACACTCACATTCACGGTAGCACAAAGTAAACACGCACTTATCTTCTCAAATTTTTATGTTCATCTCGTAACGCTCGCCAGCATCGAAATTTTACAACTATATTAACAGAAAATAACTGCCCTGATAAGCAGAGCTTGTGAAAAATCTAATCAATCTTCCGAGTATCTATCCATCTGTTCACGCCACTCCATACGATAAGCCGCCGAAATGCCAAGCTGTGGAGAGAATTGTAGGTGCTTTTATAGCTTACTGATGATGAACATAGAATACGAAGATTGTTACACTGATACAGTCCTCATCGAATTGGCTCGGAAAAGATACAAGAGCCTCATTGTTACGGTTCATCCAGACAAGACAGATGATCCCAGAGCACATATCGCCACTGCCATGTTGAATCAAGCAATCGCCGTTTTAGGTAACAGAACCTTCGAGCGAGAGTACCGCCGCTCAAATTTGCGCGACATGGGGCAGAGTTTCGAACACAGTGCTGAGGATGTGGCAACCGCGAGGAAGTTCATAATTGAACGAAATACTATTGATAACGTTAATGTTGGCAAACGCGAATTTTCATCGCTCCCGGGGACGACAAAAACGGATTCTCATTCCGCTGTGAATCGCTCAGCGACTAATCAGAATTGGCCTGACAACGTGCCATGCACAACTGAATACTCCACGCGCTCAGGCACATCACCTCTATTAGAAGCGAAGTATCTCGGATTTAATGGCTCAAAGTGCAGTCCAGAGAGCAAGAAGCTAATACATGCCACTGATTGCAAAGAAGTTGGAATTGCGCACTCGAATAATCCAGACAGAATCATCCTTGTTATAGACCATCGAACTATACAGGGTGAAGTCTACTTCTTAGTGAGAATCCATGGTTCAGATGTTGTAAAGTATAGGAAACTAACTGACATTCTGAATGACGATCACGATAAACGCCTCCTATCGTTTTACCTGATCAACTTGGAGAAGACTTGCAGCAGGAGATTTTTGTCGCTGATCAGAAACGAGCGTTCATTGGAAGATCTATACGAGTC
>Ga0268249_1000473_pt1 | contig 18644 bp, 12 predicted proteins | sample AgamicAtPe_FD_200257 | JGI IMG/M metagenome (GOLD analysis project Ga0268249, IMG submission 200257) | Agave microbial communities from Guanajuato, Mexico - At.P.e (v2) (version 3) | ecosystem: Host-associated > Plants > Phyllosphere > Phylloplane/Leaf | place: Guanajuato, Mexico | collected... | reverse complement strand
GCTTGGGCACGCCGCTCCACGCGCCGCCCTCGCAACACTTTACAATTATATTCAACACCTTTGTCATGATGACACTCTTCAACGAGATCAACTCGCGCAAGATCCACGGAGAGCGCAACATTTTTCAGGGACTCTTCTCAAATCCAATTTTCTATAGCATTATAATTATCACTGCCGCGTCACAGGTGAGTCTCGAATTTCGCCTCTCCACAGGTGGCTCACATCCAGAACTGTTTGCCTAACTCTAATCTCTTGTCTCACGCCCGCTTGCCAGGTTATCATCGTTCAGTACGGCGGTGTCGCCTTCTCAACGGCCGCGCTCACTCTCGAGCAGTGGCTTTGGTGTATATTTTTCGGCGTGGGCGTTCTAGTCTGGGGCCAGCTAATCACAACAATACCAACAAAGAGAATTCCAAAGAAGTTCACCTGGGGCAGCGGGCCGCCCGACGAGATGATGGACGTGACGTCGTCGCTCGTTGAGGACGGCTCAAGCGGCTCGCTCAGCCAGGACATGAAACGGAGCGGCCAGATCCTCTGGATCAGAGGGCTAACGCGGCTCCAAACTCAGGTATGTTTGATGCAGTTGCATAATACAACTATAGCACAGGCGCAACAACAAGCCCAGCAACTCGCACTTAAAAGGCAGAGTGTTAGCTCGCCAAACCAATTTAGTAGCACCATTGCACATCCTCAGTTATAGGATCCTCACCATGTCTTGCGGCAGGTGCGACTGTGACCAACACCAACAGTTGACCGACCGACTAGACACCCAAACCTAGACTCAATTCCTAGTGACCTTTGACAAACTCTTGCACTTACACACACACACACACACACCCATCACTCTGCACTCCCCGAGCACACAAATGCACACACACACATACACACACTCACGCTCCTACACTCAACCCTTTTATCGCACTCTTTTGCGCACTCGGCACCTAACTCTGTGAGCTCGCGAACAACCCTAGAGGATTGGAAGGCTTGCTGATGGCTGAGAAGTCGGCGGCCAATCCTGTGGGCTGAGCTCGTGTGTAGTTGTTGTTGTTATAAAATGATAATAAGAATTTGCAGCTGTGCAGAATCAGCTCACCTGAACGCGCGCCTCAATTCAAGCTCGTTTTACCTGCAAATCGGCCTGAGTCACAAAGTCCGTCTTGCGACCACTTACACTGCTCATCTCAACGACAAGAATACTTGCGGCGAACCTCTCACAAGCTCCGCAAGTGTAAATGAACCCCGCAATATGTGGACTCCGTCACCAATCTCACTATTTAAGCCACTATCACTGCACCCACGTTGAATCAGAAGATTCGCCGCGTAAATTTGCTCCTAGGAAGACCCAATTGAAACATCGTAATCTTAGAAAGTAGCTCCTGCAATCTAACAATAGACTGTCGAATTGTTGATCGCTGATGGCCAATGTTTGGTCGGTGTGTGAGCGTTGAATTTGGCTCAATCTCAGCTCTCCCAAGTGCGTTTGCCATCTTGCTCGTCGCGAACTTGGACCAAATCAACAGCCTACTTATTGCAATCAATTCTTACCGCTAGCCAAAGCTTCAGACTGAAACAGCGATGAAGAGAAAACTCAAGTTTTTAAACTCTCAAAGAACCAAAGACCAGCCTGCGTGCTCGAAAACCAAAGAGATCTCTTCTTCTGTCGTTCGAACACTCTTGCTGGCAGATATCAAACGAAACTCAGCAGGACCACTATTGTGAGAGTGCCGCTGATATCACCTCTAGTCGGATGTAGATATCCCCTTCGCCCCTTGTACAAACAGCTCATCAAGCGCTCGTAGCTCTCGACTCGAGTTCACCATTACTATACACTTTTAGCAAATCACCAAACCCTCGACCCGAGTTCAGAGATATGAACAGGGTTGGGGAAACAAGTTAGTTACTTACATACAATTGAAAGCTTACTCTCACGTTGGGCCATCAAGTTCAAGATAATGCTTGAATTTGCGCTTCCATTGACACTCAAGTAGATGGGGAGGAGGAAAGAGAGAGTGTATGATTTTTGGGAACTTGACGAAGACCAGACGTGGTCCAGCCGCAACTCGCGTGGTCATTGAGTCCATATTTGCAACACTTGAACTATCAGGCCGGCTGGAGGAAGGTAGACAAATCCTTTCTCTCTCTCTCTCTCTCCCCACTCCCACTCAATGTTCGGCCCCTCTTGGGAAAACTCCGGGCTACATTCACCGTTTATACAAACTCATGGAGCACTGAGAGAAGACACGTTAAGTTTATGGAATCACAAGAATGGAAACTTATCAAATTGATTAAAAAACCTACTCACATGTTATAAGCTAAGCCAACCATGTTAACCTGATCAAGAGCTTGAATATCGGCGGAAAATGTCAGTTAGTTTTTGATGGTTGAAACAAGAGCATGTTTCTATCACTAGAGTGTCCATTTGTAAGCAAACGGACCAAAGTTGGCCGGCTTGTTGGCCGACAAGTCGACAAGAATTTGCAGCTTGCTCGAGAGAGCGAAGGGTTTCCAGCTTTGCGTTGGCCTTAGAAAATCTCAGCCACCTAAACACGAGCACCCGCATGCTACCACCACCACCACCACCAACCGAGCCTGCATGCGAATGAATCTAAACTCAATTTCAAGCAAATTCACACCCCCTAAACTCACCTATCCATCACCCTAGTTTTACAAATGTACCCTCCTAGCCATCCAATGCCTGAACACGTCGCCATAATCCAACTAGCATGCATCCTAGCGCACCACTGCACCCTTGCACCGAGCTCAAAGCTACCAATCACCTTGAGATGACATCTGATAACACCGAAAGCCTAACCAACCTCTGACCTCCCGTCTCTGCTTCCTCCGTCCCCACGCGCGCGCCATCCGACGCACCACAATACTCGGGTGCTCTAAATTCACCACCTTCTAACGCAACCACAAACTTGCAAACGGACCCCCGTCGGGCTCGACATCTACCTGCCCACAAACTTTCTCGCTCTTTCTCTCTCTCTCTCTCTTTGTCGCTGTTCCTTTTCCATTTTGGTGCTCACTCTCTGTCTCTGTCCCAATGGGATCAATCCAATTCGTCCTGTTGCTCAACGTATGGCACGAAACCTCTTCGGTCCAACTAACCTGCAAATCAGCTGCGCGTGGTGCGCGCCTTTAAGAGCATACTTGAGGATCTTGAGGAGAAGAGGAGCACTCACAGTATTCATTGCCTTCGAACATCCCGCAGCCATCCAGTGATGAGCCAGACAAGTCGCCAGACATCGGAGACAGTTTATGTCGACGACAGTGGCAACAAAACGGCTGCTCATCACAATATGAAGACTAGCCATAATAACATGATAATGCTTGTTTAAGGCGCTAATTTTGCACTTGACCAATGGTGGCCGTTCAAATGCTTAAAAGCAACGATCTTGCCCTTGAGCTTTGGTTGTTCAATCGTAAATACGGTCAAGTCAGGCTGAATTTGGCTCAGCATTTAGGGGATCGCGTTTAGAGAATAGAACCATTAGAAGGTTGGGCCAAGAGATGAAATTTGGGTTACCTTGTGTGCACTTGACAGGCAAGAGTTAGGCACAAAACAATTAATACAGACTAACAGGGGACAAGTGGGCATGCAGATTGAGTGACCATTTCTTAACACTGTCGATACTTGCCACTGTTGTTATTATCTTTATCTTTGTCCTTGTCGGACGGACTTGTTAGTGTTGCGAGCACTTGACCTCCTTTCGAGTTGGAGTTTACATGACATAGTTGTACCGCATGCCTAAAATTAAACAAGCACCGAGGAAGATATGCAGCGTCAAGCAGCCTCGGCTAGCCCATCTCAGTTTGATGATGAATTGAGCAAAGGTCCTTCGATGCAATCCGATTGCTCAGCTCCTCAAGCAGCCCCGATCGACGCGGAAGTTTTTCCTGGTATTGACGGCACGACCGTCCCGCTGTTTAGTTCATCAGCCGCATTCAAGTTCATTGTGTCCAATTGGCGCGCTCAAGACAAGGCTGCCGCGGGTGACCGGAATACATTGTGGCCCGAGCTAGAATTGGCCGCAGCCAAAACACTAGCCACTCGATCCCCGCGAAACCCTGACGCAAGCTGGTGCTCTTTCATGAGCGCCAAAGGTCACACCGCTAACTTGCGGCTCAGACAGTTGAGCTTGCATTTTTATTCATGAAACCTTTTCGCCTCGCTTTACCTCGCATTTGTGCCACAAAAATCCCGACTCCATGGGCCAATAACAATAACTACTCGCATCTAATTGCATGCGCCGTCTAGCCAGAGCCCATGAGAGGCTCCCAAATGTGTTGTTCTTCGGGCCGCCTGTTGCTTGAGATTAGCGGACTAGACTATCATGAATGAATACACTTGCCGCGCACTCTTCCGGCACTCGGAGGACTCGTCTAGCTAGGCCATGACACGCCAACGCGGCCCGAGCCTTCCATGCGAGTTCATGCCCAAGCTCCTGTGACCGCCTTCCTTTGCTCCAGACAAGCTCCTCGGCCGGCCGCTCGCTCGCAAACGGTTGCTCTGAGCTTGCCGGCCACTTGCAGGTATGTGCTCGGTGAACTTGAACTCGATTAAAGAGCGAGTCTTGCGAGAGAAGCGGCCGCAAACCCGCCGCCAGCGTAAGAGTGAACAGCCTCCAGTGCTCCTTCCGCTCACCCAAAACCTCATAGGGAGACATAAAGAGTTTTCGAGTTTAGTGGCCGCACTCGCTGGCCAGCAAACGCTGAGGCCTCCGGCGATGGACTGGCTCGCTCTCGCTCTATGGTCAAGAAACAAGCCTTTGTTTGTTAGCTGACCGAGTCTTGTCATTGAAGCAACAAACCGGCGACCAGAAACTTCCGTGCACAATTTCTACTTCCAGTTTTATTCCCCCTTTGGGCTCGCTCAAGCCTCGAGCGATCTAGTCCGGTGTGCAAAAGAAGCTTGCCAACTGGCCTTGGCCACTTGTTGCTAGCGCAGGCCAAGGGAGCGCCACTGCCGCTCCCGAATCGTTTGCTGCCACTACACAGGGGGCAGCTTGAACGCCTGATTCGAGATGCCAACTTCCACACTGACACTGATTGTCTAGCCAAACCCTCTCACATCTCGCCCGCTTCTCCGCTTGAATCCCCCCGAAAACTACTGACCACTGGCATCGAATCCTCCCTCTGCCAGCCATGAGCTTCAAGCCGCTCGATACCGCCTACTGTCACTTCCATCCTACTCCAGCTAGCCGCTTCCTCCAATCCTCTCCTGTCTTTTTCCTCCAAGAGCAGCCGACTGGTCGCGCAAACTCCAGCAAGTTGTTCCCAGGCGACGCTCGATCCTCGCCGTCATCCCCATTCTCGTTTTCGTCCAGCCAAATCGAGAGGCAAGCTCAGACTCCATTTGGAAGCCAACAAACCAACACAACATTTGCTGCATACAGAATCAACTAAACGGTAACTGAGTGGACATCAGACAAAATTTGGACAACGTTGGAACAAGCAAGCAGCAGTAGCGCCCGGAACTGAGAGCCAAATAGAAAGGTGATGAGGGCAATGAGGCGCCTTTACCTGGTGCTGGCACTCTTCTGTGTGCTTCTAGTCAATTTTGCGGCAAGCGCAGCCTCTACCGAGAGCTCCCTGCCTGCGCTTGTGCTCGACGACGAGCCCCAGAGTGCGAACGCCAAAGAGACCGGCGAGAGCTCGGCCGGGACAGATCAACAGTCGGGCCCCAGAGCAACAACCAGCGAGTCGGAGAAAGAGCCCAAGTTGATTCCATATGAGACTAAACTCAATGAGAGCCAACCAAAACAAATTGGCACAGAGCAACCCAAAGAGGATGCCAGCTCGTCCGCTGGGCCAACGAGCGCCAGTGACGAGAGCAGTAGCAACAGGCCCATTGATGCAACCATAACAAACAAGGAATCGTCTAGTCAAACAAACACCGAGTCCGTTCAAACTACAACATTAGCAGTGCCCACAACCCAGGAGACGGCCTCAAATGGGGCCAAGGACATAAGCGTGCTGTTGGCAAATAAAAATGATTCTGAAAATGATCTCGCATCTCCGACTGCAACAGCGCCGCCGGCCGACAGCGAGCCAAAAGCCCCGTCGGTGACCAAAGAGAATAAAAGCTCAGTGGAAAGCGACTTGGACTCACCAGTTGATGTGGGCAAACCAAACGACTCCAGATTCCACTATAGTCTTGGAAACCCAGAGAAGCCCGCCGACGAGCCGAAATCTGAGGGCGAGACAGAGTTTTCGAGCTCGACTGAGACTGTTTCGGTTGCTCAGGCCGAGGGCAACAAGGTGCCCGAGATTAAGGACACTGACAAGGGGGTGTCCGCCATTGACGGGCTCCCAAGTAAGCCCCTAGATGCAGATGCCGATGGCAAGAGCAAGAAACCAGGATTTGGAGAGGCGACCAAGCCGGTTGAGCAGTCGCCAAAGGACAAGACAGAGCCAAAAGTTGAGCAATCCGCAGGAGAGAATGAGACCAAAGTTGTGGGAACAACAACAACTGTGCCACCCAGCCCAAGCGTTAGCCAGTCTGTAGACTCAACGGTCAGCGTTACGACCAAACAAACGCTTGTTCCATCCGAGTCAAGCACCAGGCTGCCACAGGATCAATCGAAGGCTGAGCCACCGAGGATTGAAAAGGAACCAGACAGGTCAGGTAGCACTGAGGTCAGTTCTATTAGCACAACAATTAAACCATTAGTCAAGGTTTCGAGCGATAAGCCGGCTAGCGTTCCTTCAATAATAGCCGTTGCTTTGGGCACTGCGCTCGGCGCTGCTGTGAATCCAATCCTGAGCAAGGACAAGGATAAGTCCGCCACAACAACCAGCACAACCACAAAGACACCGCTCCTCTCTGCAACCAGAAAGTCCGCGACTGACAAATGGGACCGATGGACGCCCTCCTCTACGAGCATCCCATCAACAAGAAGAAGGCCCATCTTGCCGTCTATAAGACGAAGATTCAGACCCTACAATAGGTTCAGCCCATTTCCCTGGGGAGGAGCTGACTCGTACAGTCCCATTGGAGGTGAACCCGAATTCATGCCAGCCGAACCGATCGGCCCAAGGCTAGCCGGTCCAACCAGCACCACTAGCACCACAAGCAAGCCAAAGAGGCGCGCATCTTCCACCTCCGAGACGCCGAAGTCCACCAGCAGCTCAGCTAGCCCAGCTTCAAGTACAAGCTCCTCAGACGAGGACGAGGAGGTTCCTATGCGACCTCAAGACTCTCCCACCACTCGCCGTAGGACTAACGGAAACCGGCGCCGCCACCACAACCACCACCACCACCACCATCACCACCACAGCCATCAAGGCGACCACGAGGGCCCTGGGCGAAGGCATCACCACTCCAGCCATAGGCACCACGATAGAGAGGAGCGTCCACTGGGCGAAAACTCGCCTTTTGACCACCCGATCGCACATCAACCGAGGCCACTGTCGCCAGGTTTCGGCTTGTTCAACTCGGGCCCAACTGGCACCGGATTCGACCTGCTCAATCCCTTCTCTGGTTGGCTCGACGACTCGAGCAAGCCGGTGCGTCCACCGATACGCGGCTCCAATGCGCCACCCTCGCTCAGCCCAGCGGGCCGACCGGGCGGCTACCGGCCGAGCTCGGTAGAGGGCGAGCAGAGCGAGCCAACGGAGCACCAGCACCACGGCAGTGGCAGCAACACTCATCACCAGCACCACGGCTACGGCGGCCACTACGACGACCGCCACACCGGACGTGACGACTACCACGACCATCATGACCACCATGACCGCGACCGCGATCACGACCACCACCATCATCACGACTGCCACGACCACCACGACCACCATCGCGAGCCGAGCCGTCCGCATCGCCACAGAGACCGCGAGCCAGCGCGACCGCCCATAGGTGGCGACTACGACACTTACCCGCCCTCCTCGTTCGGCCAAAACGGAAGGCCCCACCGCCCATACAACAGGCGCGATCAAGCCGAGAGCGAAAGCTCGGAGGCCTCACCGAGCCTGTATGGCTCTAGAGGAGAGCGGGTGGGCAGTTTGCCGCGCCGAGTGCCCTCAATCCTCTCGCCCTTCGACTCCCTCTTTGGCGCCCTCGACGACGAGCTCTTCAGTCTGCGCTCGTCCTTCGTCGATGGCCCATTCAAGTCCGAATCTGGCCAAACCTTCGACGCACTCGTCTCCAGCCCCAAGATCTCGATGCCCGCGCTCGAGGCTGGCGCAACCAGGGATGCGCCGAGTGTTGGGCTTGACAAGGTCAAGGATCAAGCAAAGGCAAGCTCTACTGAAAACAATGGTAAGGCTGAGTTTGAGGACAATCTAACGGCTGGCGAGCATCACAGCTCCAGGTCGAGTTTTAGGCCGAGTGAAGGCGACGCGAGCAAGCTCGAGAATCCTTGCTCTATTCACGAAAGAGGATTCCAGTGCTTATTTGCAAGCAAACAACTGCCCCTATTCAACCTATTCCATCGGCTTTGACGTGATTTGGCGAACGGTTGATCTGACTACTCATAAATCTCTCTCTCTCTTTCCTCTCTCTCTCTCTCTCTCACTCACACTAACTATCCAATCGTCGATAGACTTACTCAAGATAACTAAGGCGTTCGGTTGATGGCAAATTTTCGTGAGTTCAATCTAGATCAGCGTGTACATAGGAGAGAGGAGAGCTTGCAGGCAGACAGCAGCTTCCAAATTGAAATGTCGCCACATATTTCAACCAATAAACATTCAGGTGGCACTCAAAATCGGTCCACTCTTCATCTCTAGTTCAAATTTTGTCTATCGTTGATCTAAATTAACCACAAGCACGAATTCCGTTCTTATTGTGATCGATTTCACTTTCAGAACTCTACAAAGTATAGTGTCCTTATGCCCGCCTACAACGGGCTTTGCTCCATCTGAGCAAGCTCACAGGTGTCAGAGCTAACATTTCAGTCGTTCGTGCTTAGCAAGCATCAATCCTGAGTTTCAGTTGCGGAGGCGGCGGCGGCAACGAGGTTGCACGCGCCACCGAGATCTCAAGGTCAAGACTAGGTAACCCTCTCGCAAATCCGATCATCCACCTGAGTGAACGGTGATCAGATGGAGCCAACTGCCCAAATCAACATGGATGAAAGAGATCAAGGTCAAGTCAAGCCCTGGTCTTGGAGGGCGTATATCAAGGCTTCAAATCAGGGCTGGCGCATCATTTTCTCCGAGATGTACAAGATTTTGACCTTGAAGCTCAGGCTAGAGCCAGAAAAAGTGGACAAAACCTCAAGTAATCAAGATGCTGAGCAAGCAACTCTAATCTATGGAATGGGAATAATCGCAAAACTTTGTGCCAGCGTCTACTGCGGGATGGCGTGGTTCACCATTGAGGTGAACGCTGGTATACTTCCTTCTCGGTGGTTCTCGATCATCTCGCACTTGATAGGGTTGATTGGCTTTGTACTTGGGGTTGCACTAGCCTACACAGTGTTTCATTCGAGCGTCGATCAACTGTTGCCCATTTTGGCGGAAGAAGTTTCAGATTTCATCAATGTGATTGTTATACTTGCAGAGATTGCTTTTGTTTTATTAGGGAATTGGGTTGCACTTTGGCTTGTGAGAAAGAGAAAGGTGATGCAACATTTCATTCTATTCAGCTGTAGCAATATCATGGCCACGAAAGAGTACCAGAAAAGGTCGGCAGTAAGGACATTTCTCTCGATCCTCTTATGTTCTCACCTGGCAGAGCCTCTATTTGCCTTCATGGAGTCTATATCAATGGAGCAACCGAACTTCATGCATCTAAGTTTGCAAAGTTTCAGGATCTTCAAACTGTTCAGCATACCTGTGGTCTCAATTGGTACGTCCATATACAGCAACATACAGTACGTTATACCCATTATTACCTGCTTTCTATCTTGTTGCATCGCCGAGATGATTGAGACCACAGTGAATAGACACAGATCCAAATTTAGCTTTCATGATGCCGAGTTTGTAAATCCAACATTGAATCAATCGACGCCGGACAAGACGGATCCAGTTGTAAGCGACTTTGCACTCGACACTCTATACAAGGATTGGCCAGCCATAAGAGCCAGCAACGAGTTCCCAATCTCATCTGCTGGCCTGAGTGAGAGTCGGTCCCAAGATAAGCAGGCATTCTCGTCGCCTATAAAGAAGGAAGAAAACCAACGCCTATCCATGGGGAGCACTCTATTCCATTACAGAAGTTTAATCAAAACATTGAGCGTGATTAAGGTTCTAACAAAGAAGTATTACGATGCCTTTGGATATATTCATTTCTTCGTCATATGCGTGAATGCTTTTATTGGATCTCAGTGGGTTGTTTTAGGTCTGCTTCAAATTAGAATCAGCGAGAGGAGGAGCCAAATGTTTCAGTCGTCGCAGGAAAGGACTCTGCTCTTGCGAACCAGCCTCACCATCATGGTCTTCATAGCTACTAACTCAATTATCTTCATGCACTGTGATCGCCTCCCAGACCAACTGCTCAAGCTTCGCAACCAGCTCTTCAAGATAAATCTCAACATAGCTAAAAGACTGGACAGTGGTGGCGCGAACAAGGTGGAGGAAGATAGCGCGCATCGAGATCTTGCATTGGCTTGGTCTTTGTACGATCAGGTTACGCGGTTGAGTCGGGAGGCGAACTTGAGGCTTGTGGGCGAAACTCACTATGGAAAACATTGTCTACTGTTCATCTTCAGCCGGTATGTCTCCTTCCTGCTGCTATATATGCAGATAATTGACGTATACTCGCACGTCTATGCATAGGAGACTTCGCGCCACAGATTCAGTGTCACTCAAAGTGGGAGCTAGCATTTATTTCTTTTTAATTTGTTTCCAAAGCTGTACAGTTCGCCCGCCCCCACTTTGCGGGAGGATGTACTCACGACTTAAATAAATAGAACAAGAAATGCGATGATGGGCGCCGAGAACAATGCTGTCTGCTGAAAAGACGATTGCCATCAATCGATACTCGATGCCCAATCAGGAGCTAGTATTGTTTAGGAGCTCTGAATCGCACCAGCCCTTTTACAGTGTGAGCTCTCAAAGCACGCGAGGATCACGAGACTATTAGAAAAATGAATACAAGCCATTGAGTTGTATTCTAATACTACATTTACCAGTGATATGTTGCCTAGTCTCTCTAGATTAGTTCTCTGTTATTCTGCGAGATCATTCAAGCAATCGGGACATAATCGTATGATACGATGGCATAATTCTTGCAATCCAACTAATGCAAACAACAAGATTTTCTCTCAGCCGGGCTTCGGTTTATTGAGTGGCCTCCAGCACAGGTTGATATCATTGTTCGATAAGATGCCCTTGGACGTTGCTGACGAACAAGAGCAGGTTCAAGATAAGAAAGGAATCGACAAGGTCCACTCCCGAGAAGATAGCGTTGAAGCACTCGCAAACCTCGAGCTATCTTACGAGCAAGTTCGTAAAGAACTAACGAACAAATGGCTCGACTACGAAAAATCCTGCTTCATCTATTTGTATCGTGGCGGCGGTGAGCCAAGCAACACTCTAGCCGCCTTTGATCTCGATGGTACGATAATTAAGCCAAAGAGCAACAAACGAATACCGAAGAGTGCCACGGATTGGCAATTTTTCTCCGCTTGGACCAAGGTCAAGTTACAGCAAGCTCTGCGGGAAAACGAGGCTCGCCTTGTGATATTCACAAATCAAAATGGAGTCGGTCTAAAAGTTGTAGCGCTCGAAGAGGTCCAACAGAGGATAGAGTTAGTAACGAAAAGATTGAATATCCCGTGCACTGTATTTGTGGCCACCGAAAAGGATGAGTTCAGAAAACCCAATCTAGGCATGTTTAAACTATTTACAAGAGCCTTCAACAGCTCCATGAAGGTTGCACTTGATAGATCGTTTTATTGCGGTGATGCAGTAGGATACCCAAGTCATAGTGATGCCGACATCAAGTTTGCCCAGAGCCTGAAAATACCTTTCATACCACCAGAAAAATTTGTACGTGGCGTTAAACCCAAGCTTTCAGAATCCAACGAATGACCTTCAAAGAGCAGATCTGATCCCAAATACTCCTTGACTAAGCTCACAATCTACTTCAGATTGCACGTGAATCGATCGCTGCATCGAAAGATCATCTCGATCATTGTCACAACTATCCCTTAGAGCGCTTTGTTTGCTCGAAACTAAGAGAGAACCGTAACCAACTGTGATGTAAGATAGTACTATCAGATAGGTTAATGACTGGTGTAGATGTTGCTCTAGTCGGTTCGTTCGAGTAGACAGTTGAACGGGCTCGGCATTAAGAACACAAAACGCTCGAGAGGATAGTCAAAGCATGGCGAGAATTCATCCGCCTCCAACTAGTCTAGACAGTCTTCCTCTTAATTCTCATGGAAATTACTCTCCGCTAATCTTCCCTTTCGGATGGTTGGAATTTCAATGAACATTTGGCAACAAAGAGTACTCAGGAAGTTGCATGGTGCCAGGCCTTCGAGCGTTGATGAACGCTTTTGCAGAGCTAATAATTTAATGTCGATACAGCGTTAATAAATTATGTGGAGTCGTTGGGAAACCTTTTACCTTTGCTTGTCCTAGACTTGTCACCAAGCGCAGTTTCTAGCGAGCAGGCCAACCAACTAACTAACCAACCGACTAACTAACCAGCAAACAGATTCAAACTATCTTGCTCGCCCAGTCAAAAGATAGGAGTTTATCTTTCAAGCTTGAGTGAAGATGGATGATGGAGTCGCATGCACCACCACTGTTCAATGGTCAAATATCGGTTTACAACTGAGCAGAGGTATCGCGTTTTTTGGGCTCGTTTTCAAGTCGAGTTAGCGTTTGCTTGGCTTGTATCAGTTTGTTTATTTGCTCGCTCGCCTTTCTCTAAATTAGAATTTGGGTGGCCCTAATGCGTTACCAGGATTATGATAGCATGCAGTAAAAAACAGTAACAGTTGTTATCTCATTGAAATGCTTGTCAATTATCGGCATGGAGTTACTTGATTTCGTGTGGAAATGTAATTGGTTTTTTGGAGATTTTGCATAGATAGTGTTACATCAATTTACCTAGTTCAAGTTTCTCAAGTATATTTGAGGCTGAGAAAACAAGCGAGTCGATGATACCTGCGACTGTAAATGTTCCCCCAATGATTGCGCAAGTCATGCATAGAAACTCGTAGAAAGGTTTTCTTCTTTCTTTGTATTTGATGCTAATTGGATTGATGTCATACTTGAACCAAATGGCTGGAATAACGTGGCCAGAGAAGCCAAGCGATATGTACTTTTTGTAGGCATAACTGTACTGGTATGGCCTCATAATTGGACCATTAAGCTCCTCATAAATTGAGGGCACAATCCTCAGATGATACTCGTGCGATTGGAGAGTTGAATCGTCCAATTTGCGCGAGTTTCTTAAGGGATCAAAGCTGCCACGTAGATTGAGGGAACGAACATCGTCGCCGAACGATATCTCGTGTATTTCGTGAGCCATATCAATAACTGAGGGTTGGTGACTAGCCGAGTGAGTGGACAGGTGGAAGTTTCCCGGCACTTTGTTAATTTGGAAGGACACTTCTAGCCGGCAGCCGGAGTGCTTGCCATTGATGTCGGTCGTTTCAATGGGCGCCTTGATCATGTTTGCAAGGGCGCCCACCTCGTGCCGGCCAGATTCGTCCTGAATATCCAAGCCAGCATACTTGCAATCTAATCTGGGCAAGGAGACGTTGAGTCGAACGTCGATTTTGTTCAACCCACTTGATGCTTGATCAACAAACAGTTCGTTGATTAGTTCTGGCGTTAAAAAGTCAACTAGCTCTGAGACAAAGAGAATGGTCATGAATAGAACGCAACATATTGATATGATTGCTCCGCTGACCGTCGGTTGGGTGAGATCCTTGGGCACCTTTCTGTAAATATCAAGACGCCTAACATTGAATAGCATTGTTGCTAGCTAGCTGACGAGATCTGAGAGCGAGGCTTTTGTTGAAAATTCACCGATAATAAATAAACTATCTAAGCCTAGAATGTAGACTAGTGATTGATTTGGAATATTGACAAAAGCAGTACACGACGACCAAGGTAAGAATAAGGCAGCTACGAGCGCGTTGGCGACATGAGGCACACCGGTGGCTCATAGTTGAAACAGCTGACTTCGCGAAGCTGCCGGATCTCGCACATTGGTCGGCCTTTCGAGCTTTTGGCAACAGGAGAGACGTTTCGAGTTTCGAATCCGTTGCTCGCTTGGCCGATTTCACGGCCAGCTTGGCGATGACCCTTGCCTGAGCTGCCAATTTAGCCCGATTGTGTTCATCAGAGTGGCTCCTGTTGCAGGCCGGGCAGGCTGGTCGAGTCTGCGCGCGAGAGCCCACGCTTGTCCAATGGAACAAGCGGCTTGTTTTGTCCTGCTCGACTGTCTGGTTGGTTGGTTGGTTGGTTAGCCAGCTTAGAGTCTCAGAGGCCAACTGGTGGCAGGCTTGCCAGCCCCATTGATTACTGCTGATACTGAACTACACGTGCTGGCGGGGCCAGTGACGCCGCTTGGCGCCGCTCGAGGGCGCCACCTCTCGGGTTGTCCAGCCCGAGAGACGCGCGCATGGGCACTCGAGGCCTGTAATCGGACTCTGGCCACGACGGGCGGCTAGTTTTCGTGGCCGCTGCCGCCGACTTTGGCTGCCCACTTGCGAGCATTCGTAAACAAGCGCACGTCTGGCGCACAACCATTTTGTTTTGTGCCTTCAGTCGAGCTGGCGAGCGAGTTGCAAACTCAAGCCAGCCGAGATCGAGAGGAAATCTGTGAAAAGGAGAAGCCAAGGATCGAGGGACGAGTGAGTGCGTGTATGTGTAAGTTGAGGGCAGAGCGAGTGTTCGTTAGGGGAGATGTTTTGCCTCTGAGTGTGCTAGTTTGCCAGCAGGCTGCTCCCTCGGGTTTGGGTTCAGATTGAAGTTCAGAGCAACCATTTTGGTGCAAGCGCATCTCTCGTCGCGCTCGCCAGTTGCGCTTGCTATGAGCAGCGAGGAGGGCAGACTGGCCGTTGCAAGCAAAAATGTCCCTCGAGGGGAGAGGAGCTCCAGGTGAGTGGAGCGCGCAAAGGCGAGAGACAGGAAGCTCGGCCGTGAACGCAAGAGGAAGAACTAAAACGCAACTCGGCGAGCAAGAGCAGCAGCAGCCAGCAGAAGAAGAAGCAGAAGCAAGAGTTTGCTCGCAACGAGAGCCCCAAGAAATGAAGCCAGAATTGAAGAGAGCCAAGGGGAAGCTTGTTGCAAGTCTCCACTCGGCCGCCAGCGAGGGCAAAGTGGAGCTGGTTCGTTTATTGTTGCGCTGCGGCGCCGACGTGAACGCTCAGGACGAGCAGGTGAGTTTGTTTTGCTGGGGCGCGAGCAAGCTCAGCGCCTCCGTCTCCTGGCCGCATAGGAGGAGCCGCCGCCGTAGCCGCCGCCGCCGCCGCCGCCTCCGTAGCTCATGCAGGGCATCGAGTAGACGGGCATGGGGTAGGCCATGGGCATGGCGTATCCTCCTCCGCCGCCGCCGCCATAGCCGCCGCCGTAGCCGCCCTTGCCGCCGCCCATCATGATCACCATGTTGCCCCCCTTGCCCTTGTCCTTGTCCTTCTTCTTCGCCTCCGCGCTCGTGGCCGCCGCTGCGAGCAGACACGCGAGCGCCAGCGCCACCAGCGGCGCCCCCGGCGCAACAGGCCGCCGCTCGCCGCCGCCGCCGCCGCCAGAGCCTCCTTCCGGCCGTCTCATCTTCCCTCCAAGGCTGCTCGCAAAGGCTCCTCCAAACTCTGTTCCACTCTCCTCGCTCCAAATGGCTTCCAAGCTTTCGCTCCTTGCTCCTTGCTCCTTGCTCAAGTCAAATGCGGCCTCTCCGATGGCAAACTGTCGACTGCGATGTGCGAGCTCCCCAACTGGCCAGCGCAAAGACACACAACTCCAGGGCGGCCAATCGAGCGCAGCCAAAACACCAAACCCAATCTAACCAACTTCCTCCCAAAACCCGCCCATCCCTCTGAACCATGTGACCAGTTTGGCAACACTGCACTCCATCAGGCAGCCTGGAACGGATTCAGCGAAACCGTCCAGCTTCTATGCAAGCACAGGGCAAACACCTCCATCAGAAACAAGGTAAGTCTCGGCCGAGCGCACTTTATGGCCACCAATTTGTGTGCCCTCATGTGATTCGTCGTTGGCTTTGAGTTTGAGAGTGTGAACAAGTTTTGGATTTTTGATTCCAGATTCTGGATATGAAAGGGCAACTCGGACGGTTGATTTGGCGGCCGAGCGCAACGAGCATCGTTAGCGGGCCCAGAGGAGCACCGATCGCATTGTTTCAGTGCGCAAGCCAGCCAGCCAATGGCCAACGCAATAGAAAGGTAAACGTGCTCCTTCCTTATCCCACTGTGACTCGGCCGCCGCCGGCTTGCGGCAAGAGAGTTTTACTTTATTATATTATTATACATTATATCATCCTGCAATCGCTCTTGCTGGCTTCGTGCGCTCAAACTGGAAGCTGGCGATTGTGTGTTGCGCTGCATCGGCGGCCATTGAAGAGGGGCGAGCCAAAGTTGGCTTTCAACTTCCTCCTCGCTTGAATATTCAAAACGGCGCCCGCAAGTGCTCGTTAGATTTGGGCTGAAAGCGGGCGCATTGACTCGAGTGCTTGGCAGCGACTGCGTTGCTTTAGTGGAAGCGGATTTGGGGAGAAAATTTGCGAATCCGGTTGGCCGGCCCGATCGTGTCCATTGAGTCGAGTCTAGTCGGGTCGAGTTTGGTTTGGTTTGGTTCCAGCTGTGCTGGAGGTTCCAGTCCGAGCTGGCCAAGCCACAAGCCCCAAGCTCTCGTCTTGAGGGCCGGCCAATCGAGGCGCCCACCGCTCGGTCGGCCTTTGCTCTGGGCCGCTCGCCGCCCTGCAATGGATTCACCGTGTTGATAATCGATTCTGACCTTTGAAAGTGGCGCGCGCGCTGCAGCTCGAGAGCGGCGCTCTGAGCGGCCAAAAGAGGCGGGGGGCGAAAACAGTTATCTCGCCACCAGAGACGCCGGCCTCATGCTTGTGCTCGTGCTCGCCTTCCTCCTCCTCTTCTTACTCTGCCTGCCCCCCTTCCGCTTCCGCTTCTTCTTGCCCTCGCCGCCGCTGCCGTTGCTGGCCGGCCGCGTGGTGGTGGCCTCGCTTGCGGCGGCCGGAGTCTGCGAGCCGCCGGCAGCGAGAGGCGTTGGACTGACGCCGGCCGAGCTGGGCGCGCCGGCCGCGCTCTCGGCGGAGCTCGAGTTGGCCGCGCTCGAGGTGGGCCCCTGGCGGCTCTTTGCGGGAAACACGTTGAAGCTGGCCATGCCCACGAAGTTGCCGGGCGGGTCGTAGTTGCAGACGAGATACACGCCGCCCCTGCTGCCCGCCCCAATGGCCTTGGCGCAACCAAGCCGCTTGGTGGCCTTCCAGACGAGCTGCGTGAAGTGGCCGGTCGAGAAGCTGAAGCCGGCGCTCTTGAAATCGTACATCTCAACCTCGTCGTACCAGAGCTTCACCAAGCTCGCGCACGACTGGCTCGAGCGCGAGTGCCAAGCTAGATTCTCTCCGTAGGGCAAGTCTGGCGGATGCTTGAACTCGCTCCCATCTGACTGCGCGATAAACTCTGCGCGCTTCTTTGCGAAAGCGGTAATCTGAGCCCCAGTTTGAGTGTTTTTCCCGGCCGAGTTTAGATCAGGTTAGCTCTCTCTCTCTCCATCTCAGCTTTAGGAGGCCCAAAAGCGAGCCCGACAAACGAGGCCAACTTACCTTCCTGTCAAACTTGAGCTCGCCAACCTGGTGGAGCTTGCGCCACTTGTTGTGCTCGTCCAAGCACTCCTTGTCGAAGCCCTTCGCCCGGTGGCCAACCCTCTTCTTCTTATTCCTCTTCTCCTCCTTCCTCTTGCTCAACTCTTTCTCCTTCTCCTTCGCCTTCTCCTTCTCGGACACCTCGCGCCTCTTGCGCTCGCCCGAAGCTGGGCCGGCGTGCGCGAGCTCGGACTCCACCTGTTGCAGCGGCTCGAACAGTTGCCAGCCTGCCAGCTCGTTGCCGCTCGCCGCCGCCGCCGCCGCTGCGGATCCCTCGGCGGCCGCTGAGTGGCCGCCGAGGAGCAGGCCGGCCGCCGCTAGCAGCCAAACGAGAGCCGCCATTTCCCTTCAAGCTAAGGCAAAGTCCACTCCTTCCTCCGATTGGTCCACTTCAAACTTCCGCTTCAGAGCTGACTGACGGCCAGCGCGAGCTCAACTGATAGACTGGCGGACTGGAGGGCGGCCAAGCGGCAGCCAGAGGGTTCCTCTCTCTCTCTCTCTCTGTTCCTGTCTCTCTCGCTCTCTGCTCGTGCGCCTCCCTGCTGCTCGGCCGACGAGCGCGCCTAGATTGCTGGCTTGCAGTGCTGTGTTTTCGTTCTCCTGTTTGCTCGGCCAATTGAGTTGGCGAGTTTAGTGAAAGTTGAAGTTGCGATTAAAAACCGCAAACAAGCCATCCACTTTTGCAGCCGAAAGCTCCGCTCGCCTTGCCTTGCGCGCGCTCCTCTGCGGCTTGACGGCGCCGCGGTGCCGCGAGCGCGCGCTGATTGAATCCGCACCTGTGCAAGCGCCTCCCCGCAGGCTGGGCGCGCCAGGTGAGCAGCCAGTTGGGGGAGCCAACAAGTCGGCTTGTTCGCGGGACGCGAGTTGCGCCGAAGGGGGACTCGTGTGTGTGTGT